>Ga0160429_1001997_pt1 | contig 10968 bp, 14 predicted proteins | sample SolpanmetagenomR_FD_108199 | JGI IMG/M metagenome (GOLD analysis project Ga0160429, IMG submission 108199) | Solar panel surface microbial communities from Lawrence Berkeley National Laboratory, California, USA - R | ecosystem: Engineered > Built environment > Solar panel > Unclassified ... | reverse complement strand
GCTCTCGCAATGAACGATAACAGCGATTCTCCGTACCTTTTTGGTACCGTTGCTCAGGTGGAGAAGGAAAGTTGGGCGAGCGCCAAGTTACAAGAGGTATTTCACCGTATTTGTGGTAAGAAATTGAGTTGCAATATGCTTCGAAAGATCTATATCACCTATCGAGAATCAAGTCATGATCTTTTCTTAGCCAAAGAGAGGGTACAGCTGGCAAAGCAGATGGGTCATAGCGTCAAAACACAGCTGTTCTCCTACCCTCGTCGGCAGAGAATTGACCCAATTCAGAAACGAGCAGCTTCACCCGCTGACCTTGAGGCAAGACGCCCGAAAAGAGCATCACCTCAACACATGACAGAGGAGCAACTTGAAGCGCTGTTGAGTGTTAAGGAGGTCTGGTATGATCAGCCAAGCGGAAGTGTTAGCTACGATTCCTTGTTGAATAATACGAACGAAGCTCCTAGTGGCCGCACATTTCAGGCGATCTTTGCCGGATATGACAATCAGAACATGAAACAATGGATTGCTACTTTGCGGAAACATTTGGATCAAGAGCTCAATGAACCATTTTTATAACATTCTCTTTTTAGCTAATTTGGCTGAAATGAGTTGGATACAACCTACATGATCACGCCTATCAATCCGCTATAAGCACTATAAGTAATGTGTCAGTGGATACCATGCAAACAATCCACGGAGCTACGATGAGTTCGTATCAAAAGTGTATAGAAATCAAGATAGTGCAATCGAAGGAAATGAGATGAAAACAGATGGTAGTATTGTAGCACACTCATTACATGAACGCATCAAACACAGAAGATGTCTCAACTGATTTGAATAGAAATAATTCCCAATAATTGTTCGCTTGTGCACTTCTACTGACCGTTAAAAGACAATGCTGGAATATTGCGCAGGCTCGTATATGTACATTGCTCATAAAGACCTACTTTAAACGTTCAAAGACGTTCTATAAAGGCGTAATAACGCTTATTTAGCGGATTTTACGTAAGTAGCAATATGATCTACGACAGGTGGGTGCCACGCAACAAGTAAAACGTTTGGTGGGAGCAATCATTTGCAATGCAAGCGACTTTCTCATACACATTTCGGTGTCTTTTAGTACCCTCATTTTTGCAACGGTACCTGTGCCACCATGTCAGGCCAACCCCCATATCAACCTCAAAATGTCAAAATCGTCTCATAGCACTCAGAAGGGTATCATCTCTACTCGTTTGATGAGGAGATCATTTCATCTCCGATCATCAAAAAATAGTTGCATACCACTTTGATGACAGGCAACCATGGTCGAAATTTCAGGTTGGCCCCATATGGCTGAGACAGCTCATTTTCGCGATTTCTTTCTCACTCTCTCTCACCTTTCTTGCCTGTCACTTGATTTTCTTGCCTTCCACCTTCCATTGTTTGTTACCTTCCACTCTTACTTGCCTTCCACTTGCATCAAGAGATCCTCATGAAAAGTAAAGTACCCAAAGTTAGGCTGCCGTCTCACTTTCAACGATAAGGAGATGACTACCAAGTGAATAAGATAGGTACGCAACACATCGAATGCGTTCAATGGCAAGCAAATCTCCTTTTCCTGTAGTCCCTGTTCACGTCTCCCACTCGACGAATACGATATCTATTTACATTATGATCTTCGCACAAGTCTGTTCCGTTCCCCCAACAACACAAGTCCGTGGGATAACCTTTGCGAGCCTATACCCCGACCACCTCCTCAATCTTCGCAAGTTTCTGGGAGAGCGACAATTCGATAATCAAAAACGATAATTACCCAAGTACCTAGGCTTGCATTTCTTCACATGAATGGTGTTTTTAACGTTCGGCCTCAGTCTCCATGGCTCGTCCATTGCAAAGTCGCAAACGTCCCCCTCCTTCTTCTCCTCACATAAAGGCTCACAACCGACAGGATCCCGTCGGGTTCCGGAGCGTACCTCAGATCATCACTGCCCAGAGAAGCTACGTCACAGGGCAGCTAAGAGCAACTGCTCTCACTTAACAACTGCAACGTACTGCACAACAGAAAAGAAACTGAACAGCAGGTGTGATAGTTATGTGTGCTGCCGAACGCACACTCAGGCGGAATATTACAACATCACGATATCATGATGTTCCGCATAAAACACAATATACTGAATATCACGATCATAGATCATCACACCCAGCCGAACATACCCTAAATCGATAACACACACCCGCACAAAAACAATTTGACGACCATACTGCCTCCCTTCTCTTCTGATCCTATCAGTCGCACACACATCGATACACATACACACACAGCCTCGCGCTGGTGAAGGCAGCTTAGCTCGCTACCACTGAATTCCTTCCACGACTTTTCTCGGTCCTTCCTCGCCCTCCCACACTCCAGGGCTTATCCTCGAGCCCCCGTCCCTCCGCCAGCAATCACCGGTTGTCAATCATCGCCCACTCATACGCGGCGTTCAAGTCCCGCGGGCACGACCTTTAATATCGCACACATCAGAAGCAGGCTTCTCTATCGCTCCTAGATTCGCGTGTAGAGGACATTGGAAGCTACGATATTACGACCTTACACAATCTCCGTGTGTGTTCACATCCCGCTACTGGGATGAAGGACGAAAGCTTCGATTACTCTTCATCGTATAGAGTCGGCACTACAGATTCCGAGACAGGTGAAGACGTTGGACTACTTATCGGATCAGTATCAGACCATGGATTCTTGGGATGATTCCGAAAATGATTCACGTACGATCTGCTACGACTCTGATGATGTCAAAAATGCTCTGGAGAATGATTATACAGACTGGGAGAGCTTACTATGGCAATTGCAATTGCAAGATGAGGTGAAAGACGTTGTCCAAGACATTCTCCCAGAGCACTTTGATTTCGCTCGGTATGCAATCAACAACATGGAGATCAGCAATCTCGCTGATATAGATGATCTATGTGAGATTCTGGAGCAGTCAGTTGTAGACGGTGACACAGATCGGATTGACTGGATTACAGAGCAAGATGGCGGATTTTGGAACTACCCCCTATTCAAAGCGTTGGAGATTGATGAGGGTGAAACGTACAGTCATATTGCAAACGGAGAATTAGATGACCTGGAGATGCTTGAGAGAGCGTTGGAGGCCCATACTCCAGAGAAGGACAATGAAGTTCTAACGCTGCTGATGACGGTACTAGAAAACCGGCAAGCGGTGTTCAGCAGGGCATGCAGCACGAGGAATAGTGGACTGTTCTGCATATACTTGACAGGGCTTCAAGAGGATGTGTTATGTTGAGTATGGCAGTATCACTGATGTACTGTTAAGCGCCATTGCATGGATTTTGTGCGCTTGCTTCTTGCAAATGAAGAGGACCTTGAAATTGTGATGGAAGGTGTAGAGCTAACCTTCTCCAGAATGATCCGGAACTGCGAAACGCTATACCCGCAGCTAGGGTTCCGAATATAAACTTCGAGATAGGGATCTTAGGAACGGTTGGTCGTTTTGTACAGATCTTCTCTGTAGTCAAGGCGTCAAGAATGCAGATCAAAGACGGATTCGCAAATATCTATCTATTGAGGCTTTGCAAGGCAGCAAGATGATCTTTGAACATCGTGATAGAGGAGACTGGCTATACTGAGCCATGAAATCAGTAGGGGAAGCTCGCCAGACTACCTATCGTCTGTAGGAGCGCTATCTTTCACACCTAATGTTGTTTGCCCTCGAAATAAATAAAGCTTGTTTTTCTCTCTCTCCTTCGCTCTTTCTCTCCAGTCAGTTCGCGTCAGATCTCCCCATGAATGATTCATAATCATTGTGCTGTTTGGGCATATGCCCATCCCTCCTCTCTCCTTCCCCTCTCTGTACCAACAACACATCAATATAAAACCCTTAAGCCCTCACCCATCTCTCCAAACAATTTGACGGACCATTCCATATTTACCACAGCTTTCACTCTATCTCTTTCGAACACACTCAACGAAGATGCAAACTTTTTACGCAATCTCATATACTGGTCTCGCCTGGTCGCTCCTTGACATCACCGATGAAGAAGATCTGGATAGGCGCAGGAAAGACAAATATTCTCGAATTCATGAGAGCAGGGGATGGCTAGATTGGTTACATACAAACAAAATCGACCTAGACCCTGCTTGTGGCTTTTGGCTTGATATAGAAGATGCGCCGGAAGGAAAAGTTCCGTCAGCTGGTCTCATGGCCTACATACCATCTCGCTTACCTCCATGCTACCCTCACTATCATAGCGCTGAAAAAGAGTGATTTCACCCACCTCAACATTATGGATTGCATATTAGCTCTGAGCACTGCCCAAACAGACATCGTTGTTAGTATCGGGACTATCGCAGAGTTGTTACTGAAACTTGAACGCGATGCAAACATACACTGGTCAAAACTTCAATCGGTGCTGGACCGGGCAAGAGTTCTTGGCTACGACTGGAGTGAGGTACTACAAGGAGACGGATGTCGACAAGTCTGAAACTGGCTGGGTATACATAAACTCTCTGGCTATCGCACAAAAACTAGCTCAACTCGCCTCCGTAGGCGGATTATATCCGGCAATTCACGAACCTGGAGACAAGATTACGAACTTCGTCACTCGAAGACATCATGCGAGATTTGTTTCATTTGCAGACAAGTTGACGATTTTTGCCACGCTTAGAAACCAGACCACGAGAATCGTCACAGGATCGATCACCTTATTGCGGGATTTATTATATACACTAGAACAATCCAAAACGATGATCTCACATCCTTGAGATGGAAAATCACGGAAAGATTCAGGAACAGCGTTACGAGGCTCACTAGCCCTGGGCTTTCCTGCTCTGTCTCCGGTAACAACTGTTCTAATGGGAGGTTTGTATCTCTCCTCTTTATGGATTGGTAGCGAGTTTGGAATGTGAACATGATTCAGTCAGTCGACGACAATAATGCGAGGTAATTAGCTACAAGCTGAAAGCAAGGGAGCACTTGTCATACTTGCGGACAAGATCACGAAACTCGTCACACTGGCACAGAAGATCACTGAATACATTACACTTGGAAAAATCGTCACAAAATCGTCACTGAACACAGGATTACGGATTTGTTACATGAGCAGTAGATCATTAAAAGACGATCAATATTGTTCGGCTGGGCACCGGAATGACTCAAACTTCTCAGACGCAAACACAACATTGTAAGATTCCTTATATGGGATGTAATTCCCTTCAAGGACGATCATGTGAGATTCTTCAGTTGGGACCACGGAAAAATTCAAAAAGGTTGGGTGGGTGGAATGATAGCTGATCAATCTATTTCTAGCGGCAAAATGACCAAAGACTACACGCTGTTACAAGTCTTGTTGCGGCTATCCAAAATCACTACGTGCTGGACGGTGGCCTGTCACTTCAGTACAAAGGAAGATGGATTCCAGTATTGCCGGTTGGCGTAGACCAAGTTACCAAATATTAGTCAAGAGCTAGAACTGCATCGGCAAGCAGTACCGTTCTAGCTGATAAATCAGAATGCCTGTATTGATGGTCATGGAACAATTCAGTCTCACCATGAGATAATTCTACAAAGGTTGTTGCATGATGGATATCCTCAACGGAAAGTAGCCATTTGTGAGCTAGCATCAACAAGGGCAGTAGAGCTGACAGTAAAAATGTTGACGATGCAGTTACCATTCCTAGCACGTGACAACCCTTCATCGAATTATTCCCAGCTATGACGAAGTGGTCGTATCATACTCAGTGAGTTACACGCAGTTTTTTTGTATATATATACATTTATATACACATATAAACGGAGGTCACAAATTGGCATTAACAATATGGAGCATACGGCTACTATATTGGCGGAAATTGTCAAGGAAGCCTACATAACACAAGAAGCTAACCGGAGAATCAGTGAGCAGAGGCGAAAGCGTAAATCACAATTTGAATTTCTTACACATGACCAGATTTTGAACTTCGAACATTTTGGATTTGAAGTGGAGAGTCTACATTCGAATATATTTGAACAAAAGAATGCTCCAACCCCAGCTGATGTAAAGCCGTATTTAGCGCTGTGTGTACTTTCACTCCGAAGATGGAACGGTATCCTTGAATTATGATATTGAATCTTGTATTGTCGTCATTAGAGGTAACGAGTCTCGCATTGATTGTCTTTGGTATGATTCGATCCTCATGCAACGAATCTCGCTTGTAGTTTTCAGGTGACGACGAATCTCGTAATCTGGTCTCAAATGTGATCAATGCTTCCTTGTTGCCGAATCCAACTGTTGTCTTTGGATTCTCAACCTCAATTCCAATTACGACTCTCTTATTGTCGTCATTACAGATAACGAATCTAGCATGATTGTCTTTTCGAATCTATTTCGTCCCAATCGAAGGATGTCGCATGCTCGTCTCTGGAATGATGTGATGTTTAATGTAATTCTATTTAGCGGTAACCCGCGCATTGTACAATACATTCCGCTGAACATACAGCATTATATCAATCGATTACAGTCATTCTCTTCTATGTTACCATGTTCGCTGCATTGCTGATTGACCACCATTGCTGTAGTATTTCATCCAGCTCGTCCGATTTGCTCTCGGTTATCATGGTATTAATGTCGAAACGTGTAATTCCAGCCAGCTCTGCGCAGCCGATAGTATGGGATTGTTCGAATGCTTCCAGACATACACATAATCTGTCTTAGCCTCTGCCAAATTGATTACCTCTCCATCGGATGAGGTGTCTTTCCAGCGAGCCGGTAGTGAGTATCTTGTCCATCAAGTTTCCGGTTATACGGTGATCAATTGGCACCGGGTGGTTTGAGGTATAGTATCGCTGTAGTCTGATCGCTTTTGAAGCCTGTATTTGACTCCGTACAGCATTTTTGAAGCTATCAATGCTATTCCTATCAGAAAAAATCGGAAGATAACGTGTAACACCATGAGCATAGCCTAACCAGCGCCAAATAGCGGACAATGCAAATCGTCCAGGATTCTCCACGGCCATCGAGGGTAACTGTATTGTCATTGCTTGCACTGTCAGCTCCACAGCTCGTGTAGAGGCCATCTCAACTGCGGTGATCGCCGCTCCCAAGACTGAACACACCCTCGTTCCAAGGATGAATTGATGCGCAATCACAACTGTTTCGTCTAGTATACTCCATTGAGATGCTAAGAAGCCCTTTCTTTCTGATCATCCCTGCATGCGCCAAGCATTCTCCAACCAATGGGTTTGCTAGTGACTTGCTTGAAGCTGCCACCATAAGCGGCGCCGCATACCGAATAATCGGAAGCACAAAAGTCTTGATCAGCTGAATCTTCACGGGTGTATTCCAGGTGTAACAAAAGCGACGTAACATCGCCAAGGTCCTTCTGGCCTTTCCTGCAGTGTGATCAACCTGTGATTGCCAATCGAAGCCTCTAGCTGTCAGACACACGCCAAGATGCTTGTGCATTAGCTGAAGGCTGAAACCCTGATCTTCCAACAGTAAACATCGATCATTTCGGCAGCTTCAGTCTCATCAAATCACAGTATTCCACTTTTGCAGAAAGATCCACATCGACAAGGCCTTTGACTCTGTTCGCCCAGCAACAACAGATCGTCGGCATACATTACAGCTGGAAACATATTATCTGCTGTTGTAAACTTGAGATATAATCCTTGTAGTAAATCGTCGATAAAGATGTTGAACAGCACGGGTGACAGTAGGCTTCCCTGGAATAAACCTTTGTTCAATCTAATCTTCCTCAACTGTGTTCCATTGACTATGAGCACTGAGTACATCTCTCGGAACATAAGATTGACAACGATCTTCAGCAACATTGGCGACAAGCCGTAACGCTGCAGCTTCTGAACGAGTAGGCTCCATCTTGGACTATCGTATGCCTCCATGTAGTCGGTGATAATACGGTTACAAGCGCCTTGTTCCTTGGCAGCCTCCACGCAAAGAATATCCGACTGAGTATCATATCCACGCTTGAATCCAAATTGACAGGGATGAAGTGTAATCTTGGTCTCGATCTCAGCTAGCACAAGCTTTTCGAAGATTCTGCGAGACATAACTTGAAGACTGATCGGTCTGACCTCCGTAGGAAGGCATGGAGAACCATCATCCTTCTTGCTAAGTAGCGTCGTGATAACAGTATTCCACCTGGTAAGGGTGCATCCAAACTCGCTTATCAAGTCGTACAAAGCTGACAGATGGTCAGCAAAGCTTGAGTCCAGGAGATTCCTCATGATAACAGCATGTATACCATCGCCACCAGCGGACTTGGAAGAGCTGTATTCTCGAATTAGCTTACATACTGTATCTCGATCATGTAGTTTGACTGGCTCAGCAGCGCCAGGAGTTCGTATGTTGGCAGGGGCCTCACTATCGCTCCATAGTCGTTGGTATCTTCGTCCAGTGCATTCTTCCGGGCTCAGGCCAGGAGTGGCAGATTTGATGATTGTACGATTGGACTTCTTGAAACTCTTGAAAAGCCTGACCGCTGAACATACACTTTGAGGCGCAGTAGGTGGTCACTTATTTTCACGATCAATCGCACGACACAAATATCGATCTTGCGAAGCATGAACTATCTTGACCAGCAGTTCATCGATTGAATCAACGGCATCCTGAGCAGTGACGGCACCTATGAACATCAATCCCCTTTGATACTGAATCGACAGGCTAACAAGAGCAGCGTATGTATCATAAGCTCCACATAGCATCTGCCTGAATGCGTATCTGCGTTCAGCAAAGGAGTTAGTACAAAGAAAGCACTGGGATAGGCATACGCTAGCTTCTTCGGTCCAAGGCGAGGCGGGAAGAGGGTTACGGTGAATACCTGCTGTCTGTGATCAGTAGGGAGAGTTGTTGAGATATAGGTCAGCTGCGATTCTTCCGCAAAGTGAAGCAATGCCTCACGATCTGCCACACTAGATCGATTACTGCCTGACATTCTGATGTTAAGGTCACCTACTATAACATCATCAAGTGCCAAAGCACATCTAGACGAGCATCATGTGAGAGTGATGGCGGTAAGTAAATGCGAGCTATGCGTGTTCCTCGAATATCAATAGCAACACCATCTACGTACTGCAAGGCCAAGATGACAGCGTCCGAGCGGAAAGAGGGATGGATGAGTACCATGATTCTTCTAGTACGGCGAGCTCTTCCAGCGGAGCCCCAACGAATTGCGCGAGTGAGGGAAGGTGAGTGGTGAAGGAAATTGTTGCTTTTTTGTATAGAATTGTTATGCTACGTCTCAGAGAGGAAAATAAGGTCCACCTGATCGTTGTCAATAATATCGTTATAGTAGTTATAAATCGCTCGATTAATTCCACGAACGTTATGATGGATTACTCTAATTGAGTCTCCATATCGACCTCCTGTTCTTGTGTATTGGAGACAGGTTCGTCACTCATTGTACGTTTCCGTCTTGTTGGTGTTGTGAATCCATCATCGTCCGTTCGGGGCCGTACTAGATTGCTCACAGCTGCTGTATCATCTGAGGGTGAGGAAGATCTGGACCTTCGCTCCGCTTGGCTTTCAACGTATTGCCGACAGTATGCATCGAAGGCTTCGGGTCCAACCAGCTCAATACCTTTGTTTCGATAGAATGCCTGGGCAGTAGGTGTGCCTCTCATTCTGGTGCTCTGGCGTGCAGATTGTTCGAGAGATATCCGTTTGACTTCAAGTTTTTCTGCTTCGGTCGCCTGATGGGGATTGCGAGGAAGATCGGGATTGAAGCTGTCGAGTGCGGCGCAGTTCATTTCAATCATCGAAGCGCGAAAAGAGGTTTCATACGTTGCCTCCACGAGGAACACAAATGTCTTATAGCCTCTTAGAAACATCGTATGGATTCGATTGGTGTGTATACGCATCGCTTGAAGGAATTTCTCAGTCCTCTCGACTCGACTCATGATTCTCCCGTTAGAATCGGCTTTCGCTTGGAAGCGGGGAATCCCATTGACGAAAACACGGACATATTCTCCGGCATATTCTTCCTTCCTGTTTCGTCGGTGATCTCGATCCGGCTGCATATGCTCCGCTCGCATTTCCTTGAGGGTATCCTTGAGGTGATTGGGGCAGTTGGATGCAATCTTTGCCCAAGCAACAGAGCGTGTGGGCTGTATATTGTGCGCTTGCGAGCAGAGTGCAGGTTGAGCGGATTGTGACGCGTTACAAGGATCCGTAGATGTGTTCGCGGAATGAGAATGGTTCGTCTGCGCACCTAGAAGACGTTCGACTAGTTTAGTAGTGAACAGCATAGCGCTATTAAAAGATGCCTCCAGTATTTTTCCACTGTCTTCACTTTTTGTCATCGGTACCCTGTTGCTGGTGACAGTTCGATTCCACGAATATGAACCATTAAATCCGCAGAGGGAGATCGTGTTCCTAGTACGATCTCCACGTACTAGGAACACGATCTCCACTGAGGCGATCAAATCGAATAACGATCTTATCGGTATACCATGACAGATCACCAATGTATATCGCTAGCCAGGAAAGTCATAAAAAGTATGCACGTATCCATGGTTGTGATTATAGGATAAAAACATTCGATTTTATGGAACATGAAAAGGAATACCCATTCGAATTCTACAACAAAATTGCACATATCATACGAGTCATTCTAGAGGTTATGGAAGAGGGAGAAGAATGGATCTTGTAAGTATGAGATCGAATTGATGACTTTCCAGAACCGTACTACACCCAAGGCTGATTTCTCGCTTGTGATAGCTGGACAGATGCTGATACCTTCATCACCAATCCAGCGATACCTCTGGAAACCTTCCTCCCACCATCAGATCTCACTTACTGTCCAGACGCATTTAATGGCTGATCATAAGAACAGGCCGTTAGCACCTTTGATTGCGCAAGCTGACAAAGTGTATGCAGAAGCGAATAATGATCGTAATTTGTTGATGCAACAACCTTCAGTTGCAGCAATGAGGGAAGAAGCTAGACTGTATTGGCAACAAGCGAAGCCAGGCGATG
>Ga0160429_1001995_pt1 | contig 10971 bp, 9 predicted proteins | sample SolpanmetagenomR_FD_108199 | JGI IMG/M metagenome (GOLD analysis project Ga0160429, IMG submission 108199) | Solar panel surface microbial communities from Lawrence Berkeley National Laboratory, California, USA - R | ecosystem: Engineered > Built environment > Solar panel > Unclassified ... | reverse complement strand
CGAGCACGATCAGCGGTACCGACTTGGTCTCGACCAGCCAGAACAGCGGATAGGGCGCCAGCATCGCCCAGATCAGCGTGCCCTGCAGGAACAGGCGCTCGTTGCGGATGGCCTCCGCGATCCGGGCGCCAACCGGGGTCATCACCAGCTGCACCACGGCGCCGATCAACAGGGCGTCGAGGATCGTGGCCCGCGCGATGCCGAGATACTGCGTCGTGAACGCGATCATGAAGGTGTTGAACAGGTAGACCGAGGCGATCGCGAAGGTGTTGGCGCCGGCCGCCAGCAGAACCGGCCTGCGGTAGGTCGTCAGCACCTCGCGGACGGGGGCCGGCGGCGGGCCGCCCGCAGCCCGGGTCCTCTCGAAGGCTGGCGATTCCGCGACGCCGAGGCGGATCGCTAGCCCCACACCGAGCAGGAGGATGCTGACGAGGAATGGCACCCGCCAGCCCCAGGCCAGGAAGCTCTCCTTGTCGAGGAGGCCCGCGAGCCGGAAGGCCAGGAGCGACAGGATCTGCCCGGCGGGGCTGCCGAGCTGCGCGAAGGAGGCGAAGAAGGTGTTGCGACCGGCCGGCGCGTGCTCGGCGGCCATCAGCACCGCTCCACCCCATTCGCCGCCGACCGCCAGCCCCTGGATCAGCCGCAGAACGACCAGCATCACCGGCGCCCAGATCCCGACGGAGGCATAGGTCGGCAGCAGCCCGATGCACGAGGTGGCGATGCCCATCATCACCAGTGTCGCCACCAGGGCGCGCTTGCGCCCGAACCGGTCGCCGAGATGCCCGAAGATCAGGCCGCCGAGCGGCCGGGCCAGGAAGCCCACCGCGAAGGTGCCGAAGGCCGCGAGCGTCGCGATGTAGGGCGATTCCGCCGTGAAGAAGAGCGGCCCGAACACCAGGGCCGCCGCGGTGCCGTAGATGAAGAAATCGTACCACTCGATCGTGGTGCCCACGAAGGCCGCGAGCGCCGCGCGGGCGGACTGGTTCTGTCGGGGCCCGGCGGCCGGGGCTGCGGTGGTGACGGCCATCGATCCTCGCGTGGAATTATGAATTCAGATGGAGGCCCTGCATGCGCCTTTCGGCCGGGGCACCGCAACGCCTGCCGCGACGGGAATGTGCCCGGGAGGGACGCGGCGGCGCGCCGGTCACGGGTGGGCGCCCCCGACCCCCGCCGTCCCCGTGGGGTTCGCGCGCGAGGCGGCCAGCCAGAGGAATGCCTCCCACGAGGCGTCTTCGCCCGCGCCTCGGGATGGGGCGCGGGAGGGGCATCCTCGCAGGGCGGACCGCTTCATTGCGCGACGGCGGCCGATCCCCCGGTCCGGAGCGGGATCGTCGCAGCGCGCTCAGCGGTAGCCGTAGCGGCTCTTGGCGGCGGCCAGGAGGTGCAGGGCCTCGCCCGACTTGCCCGCCGAGCATTCCGCGGCGGCGTGCCCGAGGTCGGCGTCGAAGCGCTCGCCCACCGGCTTGTTGAGGTTTCCGGTGGCCACGTCGCTGGCCACGATCGCCCGGGTGCGGGCGATCTCGGGGCCGCACCCGCTGCCCGTGGGCAGGACCAGGGGGGCCGGGACGATGGGCGAGGGCTCCGCGACCGCGGGGGCGGCGCGCTGCTGGCAGGCGCCGAGTGCCGCCACGGCGGCAAGGGCGAGGCTGAGGCGCATCGGGAGGCGGGACGCGGTCACGGCGGTCTTCCTGTTGGGGCGCGGAGGGCTGCGCCGGCAGGGTTCTGGGCCGAGCTTGGCAGTGCGTCAATCGTCGGCGCGACACGCCCCCTGGGGGCGTCGCGGGACGCGGGAGGAACCGGTCGGGCGAAATCGTTTCGTCATCGCAGGGACTTGGCGCGCGCGGCTGCCATCTGGCTTCAGCCGCGCGCGCCAAATCGTGACGGGGACTACTTGGCCTTGTCGCCGAGCGCCTTCAGGCCGGAATCGTAGATGCCTTGAACCGCGTCGGTCGCGACGGTGTCGGGGGCGCCCTTGGCGTTGAAGGTCCCGGTCCAGGTCACCTTGGATCCGGAGCCCGCCGGGGCGACCGAGAGGGTCGACTTGTAGTCGGAGACCGGCAGCGGGCTCTCCAGGATCGTGTAGGTGTAGCTCATCACCTTGTCGTCCCGGGAGACCTGCTCCTCCTTGATGGTGCCGCCGCCCTTGAGGCTCAGGGTGCGGACCTTCATGCCGTCCTTGTCGGACAGGGCGCATTTCTCGATGGCCGGGTGCCAGTCGCCGATGCCGCAGAACTCGCCGATGGTCTGCCAGACCTTGGCCGGTGGCGCGGCGATGTCGGCCGAGCGCGTCACCTCCAGGGCGTAGCCCGGCACGGTGGCGGCGGCGAGCGCCAGGGCTGCGAAGGGAAGGGACCGGCAGAAAGTGATGGGCATCGTGGGGGTGTCTCCGTCCGTCTCAAGTCGCGGCAGGGGCCGCGCAGGCTCTGAAGGCCGCGGGGGAGCTAGGCCGGGATGGCGCCCGCGGCAATGGGCCGGGCCCACGGAGCGTGACGTCCGCACGCGGACGACGCGGTCGCGGCCCGGCGGCCGTGGTCCGGCCTACCAGCCGTCCATCGCGTCCGCGCCGGCCGGGTAGCCGTATCCGGCGGCCGGCGCGTAGGCGGGTTGGGCGGCGGGCCGGTAATAGGCCGGCAGCGACCGGCGGCCCATCTGGTCGCCATCGGCCAGCAGATCGTCCGCCGCGTAGGGGTTGCGCTGCCGGGCGACGCGGATGCCGCGCTGCCCGCGCTCCGCCACCGGGGCATCGGCACCCTCGATGACGAACCGCGTCCGTCCGATGCCCTGGGCCTTCACGAGGTTGAACAGGGTCGCGGCGTTGCGCACCGACAGCCGCACGCAGCCGTGGGAGGCCGCCCGCCCGAGGCTGCGGACGTGGTTGGTGCCGTGGATCGCGTGGCCCTGGTTGGTGAAGAACATCGCGAACGGCATCGGCGCGTCGTCCCACTCCCGGGAGAAGTGGGTGCGCTCCATCCGGAATGGGCGATAGGAGCCGGACGGGGTGTCGTAGCTCGCGACGCCCGTGGAGACCGGCCAGGAATAGCGGGGCTGGCCGTCCACCGAGACCTCCATCCGCTGGGCGCCCTTGTCGACGCTGACGAGCACGTCCGCCGACGCGCCGCCCGGGACCGCAGCCCAGAGAAGGAGCCCCGACAGGACCGAGACCAGACCGATACGCATGAACGACCCCGACCGAGAAACCGCAACGGTTTGCCACACGCTAAGCCGTTGGCAACAGCGCGGTTCCGGCCGGCCCGGGTCATGCGTAGTCACGCCGGGCGGAGAGCCGTCACGATGCCGCGACCAACCGGGCATTGCGCAGGAGGCAGGCTTCCGCCTCGTCGGCGATCCGCCGCACCAGGGCGCCGGCCTCCGGCAGGTCGTCGATCAGCCCCACGGCCTCGCCGACGGTGACGTTGGCCACATCGTAGTCGCCCGCCGCGTCCGCCTCGGTCACCGCCCGCCCCCGCTCGGCGGCGTGGGCGCGCAGGTCGTCCTCGCGGCCGTGCCAGGTCTCGATGAAGGCGTTGCGCAGGAGCCGTCCGGTGTAGGCGGCCGGCCAGGGCCGCTGCCGGGCGATGTCGTAGACCTGCGTCCGCACCGTGTCGTCGCCCGTGGCCGCGAGCACCCGCTGCTTCGCGGCGGGATGGATCAGCGCCTCCCGGGTCGCCCAGAATCGCGTGCCCATCAGGGCGCCGTCGGCCCCGAGCGTCAGGGCGGCGGCGAGCCCGCGCCCGTCCGCGATGCCGCCGGCCGCCAGCAGCAGGGTCTCGGGCCGTTCCCGGGCGATCAGGTCGGCCACGGCCGGCACGAAGGCCAGGGTGCCCCGCGCGGTGAGCCCGTGGCCGCCGGCCTCCGTGCCCTGCGCCACGACGGCAGTCGCCCCGACCTCCAGGGCCCGCCGGGCCTGGGCGAGGGTGTGCACCTGGCAGATCAGCGCGATGCCGGCGCCGTGGATGCGGTCCGCGAAGGGGGCCGGATCGGCGAAGGACAGCATCAAGGCGGCCGGCGCGCGGGCCAGCGCCGCATCGAGGAGCGAGGGGTCCCGGGCCATCGACCACGTGATGAAGCCGCAGCCCACCCGCTGGTTGCCGGCCGCCGCGAACTCGCGCGTGAGCCGGTCGTGCTCGCCGTAGCCGCCGCCGATCAGCCCCAGGCCGCCGGCCGCGCTCACCGCCGCCGCGAGGGCGCCCCCCGCGGCGGGGTCCATGGGTGCGAGGACGATCGGATGCCGGAGGCCGAACGCCTCGGTCAGTCGTGTCCGCAGGGCCATGGTTTCCTCCTCCGCGCGCGCGCCGCCGTGCCCGCATCGCCCGGCCGTGCCTTAGCGAATGGCTTGACGCGTGAAAAACGATTCCTTCAGAAGGAAGTCATCTGGAAAGCAGATGGCATGAACAGCACCGACCTGATGTTCTTCGCGGCCGTGGCCGAGACCGGCGGCATCGGCCGGGCGGCGGCGCGGCTCAACACGGTCCAGTCGAACGTGACCGGCCGGATCCGCGCCCTGGAGCAGGCGATGCGCGTGCCGTTGTTCCATCGCGGCAGCCGCGGAGTCACGCTGACCCGGGCCGGGGAGCGCCTGCTGCCCTACGCGATCCAGGTCGGGCGCTTGCTGGCCGAGGCGCATCACGCGGTCCTGGCCGAGGGCGAGCCCCGCGGGCCGCTGCGGATCGGCGCCATGGAGACGACCGCCGCCCTGCGCCTGCCCGGCCCGCTGGCGGATTTCGCCGGCCGGCATCCGGAGGTCGACATCGAGCTGGAGACCGGCCCGACGGAATGGCTGATCGGCCGGGTCCTCGACCGGTCCCTCGAGGGCGCCTTCGTGGCCGGGCCGGTGGTGCAGGCCGCACTCACCGCGATCCCGGTCCTGACCGAGGACCTTGTCCTGGTGGCCCCACCGTCCGTCTCCGGGCTCGCGGACTTGCTCGACGGGCTGGCCCGTGCCCGGGAGGCCAAGGTGCTGGTCTTCCGCGCCGGCTGCTCGTACCGCAGGCGCCTGGAGGCGTTCCTGGCCGACCGGGGGCTGGTGCACGTGCGCCGCATGGAGTTCGGCACCCTGGACGGCATCCTCGGCTGCGTGGCGGCCGGGATGGGCGTGACCCTCATCCCGCGCGTCGTCGCCGAGCCCGCTCGCCGGGCGGGACGCGTCTCCGTCCACGGGCTGCCCGACAGGGCCGGACGCGCCGAAACCGTCCTGGTCCATCGCGGCGACGGACAGCCGAGCGTCGCCTTCGCGCGGTTCGCCGAGCAGGTCCGGACAGCCTTTCCGGCGTGACCGGGCGTCCCGGTCCGCGGCATGGAATATGCCGTCGACAACCGCCGGTTGACAGTCGCCCGAGGCCGGGCGCTTCCTCCGGCCACAACCGGTTCGGAGTTTCCATGGCCCTCGACCCTGCCCTCGCCGCCGAGATCGAAGCCGCCGTGGCGGAGGGGTTCGCCGATCAGGTCGCCCACACGCAGGCGCTGGTCCGGTTCGCCTCCCTGCGCGGCGAAGAGCACGCCTGCCAGGATTACGTGTTCGAGCAGTTCCGCGCCCGCGGCTACGCCACCGAGCGCTTCGCCATGGACCGCGCCGCCATCGCGGCCCATCCGGGGGGCTCGAAGATCGACGAGGCCCGCCATTCGGATGCGCCGATCGTCGTCTGCCACCACCGGCCGAGCACCGAGACCGGGCGCTCCCTGATCCTGCAGGCCCATGTCGACGTGGTGCCGCCGGGGCCCCTCGACCTCTGGACCCATCCGCCCTTCGATCCGGTGATCGCGGGCGACTGGCTGTACGGCCGGGGCGGCGGCGACATGAAGGCCGGGCACGCCGCCAACCTGTTCGCCCTCGACGCCCTGGCCCGCCTCGGCCTCCAGCCGGCGGCCTCCGTGACGATCCAGTCCGTGGTCGAGGAGGAATCCACCGGCAACGGCGCCCTGATGACCCATCTGCGCGGATACCGGGCCGATGCCGTGCTGATCCCGGAGCCCGAGGACGAGAAGCTCGTGCGCGCCAATACCGGCGTGCTGTGGTTCACCGTGGAGGTGCGGGGCGTGCCGGTCCACGTCCGCGAGATGGGCGCGGGCGCCAACGCCATCGACGCGACCTACCGGGTGATCGGCGCCCTGCGCGACGTCGAGGCCCGCTGGAACGCCGAGAAGGCCGCGCATCCGCATTTCGAGCGGGAGGACCACCCGATCAACCTGAACATCGGCCGGATCGAGGGCGGCGACTGGGCCTCCTCGGTGCCGGCCTGGTGCCGGATCCACTGCCGGGTCGCGCTCTACCCGGGCGTGAGTGCCGCGCAGGCCGCCGCCGAGATCGAGGCCGCCGTCTCCGGTTTCGCCCGGCGCGATCCGTTCCTGGCCAACAGCCCGCCGCGCGTGGTGTTCAATGGCTTCTTCGCCGAGGGCTACGTACTGGAGGAAGGCTCCGAGGCCGAGGCGGTGCTCGGCCGCGCCCACGAGCGGGCGATCGGGTCACCGCTGCAGAGCTTCATGACGGCGGGCTACCTCGATACCCGGGTGCACGCCCTCTACGACCGGGTGCCGGCCCTCTGCTACGGCCCGACCTCCCAGAACATCCACGGCTTCGACGAGCGCGTGAGCCTCGCCTCGGTCAAGCGCTGCACCACCACGATGGCGCTGTTCGTGGCCGAGTGGTGCGGGACCGAGCGCAAGGCCAAGTGACGGTGGCAGGCGAGGGGCCGGGGCCGGCGCGGGTCCCCTCTCCCCTGCGGGCGCGGAAGCCCGTCGCCGCCGGCGGAGACCGACGCACGATTGCCGGACAGCCTCGGATCAGGGGATGAGCCGGTCCGCGCGGAGCTGGCCGAACAGGTCGTAGAAGGCGTCGTCGGTGGGCTGGTAGGCGGTGAAGCCGAGGCGCCGGCTCTTGCTCATGTCGGTGACGACCTCGATCGGCCGGCCGAGATCGGCATCCGTGTGCCAGGCGGAGGCCAGCTTCTCGAGGTTCGGCTCGGCGAGGCCGTACCGTTGCGCGATCTCGGTCCAGGCCGGCCCGTCCTGGGCCATCCGCGGCTCGAGCGGCCGGTGCGTGCCGTCGAACGGCACCGCCTCGATCCCGAACCAGTCGGCGATCCGGCCCCACATCCAGCTCCAGCGGAAGACGTCGCCGTTCACGACGTTGAACGCCTCGTCGGCGGCCTTCGGCTCCGTCGACGCCCAGAGCAGCTGGCGGGCGAGCAGCCGCGCGTCGGTCATGTCGGTGAGCCCGTTCCACTGCGCGGCCGAGCCCGGGAAGACGAACGGACGCCCCGTCTCCCGGCACAGGGTGGCGTAGCAGGCGAGCGTCGTGCCCATGTTCATGGCGTTGCCGACCGCCTTGCCGATGATCGTGTGGGGGCGATGGACGCTCCAACTGAAGCCGTCGCGCCCGGCGGCCGCGAAGACCGCGTCCTCCTGGGCGTAGTAGAAATTCTCGATGTCGAGCCGACCTTGGTCCTCGCGGAACGGCGTCTGCGGCAGGGTGCCTTTGCCGTAGGCCTCGAACGGCCCGAGATAGTGCTTCAGCCCGGTCACCAGGGCGACGTGGCGGACGCTGCCCTTCGGGCGCAGGGCATCGAGGACGTTCTCGATCATGGCCCGGTTGACGCGGATCATCTCGGCTTCCGTGGGGCGCCGCTGCCAGGTCGCGAGGAACACGTGCGACGGGGCCAGGTCGGCCAGCGCCCGCTCCAGGGAGGCCGGATCCTGCAGGTCGCCGACCACCGGCTCGACGCCCGCCTGGGCCACCGGATGCCGCGCGAGGCCCGCGACCCGCCAGCCCTCCTGGGTGAGCAGCGCCGCGGTGGCGCTGCCGACGATCCCGCTGGCGCCGACGATCAGGGCGGTGTTCGACATGGAAAGCCTCGCTGCAAACCCTCGCCCCCGAGATCCGGCCCGAGGCCGGGTCCGGGGAGATGCGGCGGGCGGGCGCCCGCCGCAAGGGCGCGCGGCGCCGGGCTTGCCTGCGTGGGGCTCAGGCGACCCGGTCGATCGCCGCGCCGAGGACGTCCACGATCTCGCCGATCTGGCCGCGCTCGATGATCAGCGGCGGTGACAGGGCGACGATGTCGCCGGTCACCCGCGTGAGCAGGCCGCGCTCGAAGCAGTCCACGAACACGTCGTAGGCGCGCTTGCCCGGCGCGTCCGGCCGCGGCGCCAGCTCGATGCCGGCGATCAGCCCGATGGTGCGGATGTCGATGACGTTCTTGCGCCCGCGCAGGTCGTGCATCGCGGCCGCCCAGTCGTCGGCGATGTCGGTGACGCGGGTCAGCAGCCCCTCGTCCCGGTAGATGTCCAGCGTCGCGAGGCCGGCCGCGCAGGCGACCGGGTGCCCGGAATAGGTGTAGCCGTGGAACAGCTCGATCCCGTCCGGGCCGTGCATCAGCCCGTCGTGGACCGCGCGGCTCGCGAAGACCGCGCCCATCGGCACCGTGCCGTTGGTCAGGCCCTTGGCGCTGGTCACGAGGTCGGGGACGACGCCGAAAAAGTCGGTCGCGAACGGCGCACCCAGGCGGCCGAAACCGGAAATGACCTCGTCGAAGATCAGCAGGATGCCGTGCCGCGTGCAGATCTCGCGCAGGCGCTCCAGGTAGCCCTTCGGCGGGATCAGCACGCCGGTCGAGCCCGCCACCGGCTCGACGATGCAGGCCGCGATGGTCTCGGCCCCGTGGAGCGCCACCAGCCGCTCCAGGTCCTCGGCGAGCTCCATCCCGTGCTCGGGCTGGCCCTTCACGAAGGCGTTGCGGGCCGGATCGTGGGTGTGGCGCAGATGGTCGGTGCCGTTGAGCTGCGGGAAGACCCGCCGGTTCGACACGATGCCGCCGACCGAGAGCCCGCCGAAGCCGACGCCGTGATAGCCGCGCTCCCGGCCGATCAGCCGGGTGCGGGTCCCCTGCCCGATCGCCCGCTGGTAGGCGAGCGCGATCTTGAGGGCGGTGTCGACCGATTCCGAGCCGGAATTCGTGAAGAACACCCGGTCGAGGCGCTGGTCCGGGCCGCCCGGGGCGATCTCGGCGAGGCGCTCGGCGAATTCGAAGGCGATGGGGTGGCCCATCTGGAAGGTGGGGGCGAAGTCGAGGGTCGCGAGCTGGCGCTCCACCGCCGCCCCGATCCCCCGGCGCCCGTGCCCGGCATTGACGCACCAGAGGCCCGCCGTGCCGTCGAGGACCGTGCGGCCGTCATCGGCGGTGTAGTGCATGCCCTCCGCCGACACGAGCATGCGCGGCGCCGCCTTGAACTGGCGGTTGGCCGTGAACGGCATCCAGAAGGCGTCCATCGCGGGCGTGTTGCGGAGCGGATGGTCGGTCATGGGGCGGCTCTCCGGGGCGGGCGGCGCGGATCGGGCGACACGATCAGGGGACACCTTCGCGGATCGGGCAACAAGTCCTTTTCTGATCGCCGCCAACCCCTTGCAGGAATGGGGCCGCGGGTGGCACCGTTGCGGGATCCGCAACAGCTGAAACGGGTCCGGTCCGGATGAGCATCGATGTCGGGGCGCGCCTGCGCTTCGTGCGCGCCCGCCACGGCCTGTCCCAGCGGACGCTCGCCAAGCGCGCCGGCGTGACCAACTCGGCGATCTCGCTGATCGAGGGCAACCGGGTGAACCCGTCGGTGGGGGCGCTCAAGCGGATCCTCGACGGGGTGCCGATCGGCATGGCCGAGTTCTTCGCCCTGGAGCCCGAGCCGGAGCGCAAGGCGTTCTTCGCCGCCGAGGACCTGACCGAGATCGGCCGGCGGGCCGCCAAGGGGGCGATCTCGTACCGTCAGGTCGGCGACAGCCTGTTCGGGCGCAAGCTCCAGATCCTCAAGGAGCGCTACGAGCCCGGCGCCGATACCGGCCGGGTGCCGCTCTCGCACGAGGGCGAGGAGGGCGGCATCGTGCTCTCCGGCCGCCTGGAGGTCACCGTGGATGCGGAGCGCCGGATCCTGGGCCCCGGCGACGCCTACAGCTTCGACAGCCGTCGCCCGCACCGCTTCCGCTGCGTCGGCCCCAACCCCTGCGAGGTGGTGAGCGCCTGCACGCCGCCGAGCTTCTGAGGGGCGCAGGTCGGCCGATCCCGCGGGGGCATGCCGCCCGCCACCCCGGGATCGGGGCGCGGGCCGAATGCGTGGCCGCCCGGCGCCGCGGCCGGGCGGACCGCGGTGGCGCTAGATCACGAACAGCAGGTTCAGCCCGGCCCGCCGGAAGCCTTCCTCGGCGATCTTCAGATCGAGCCCGTAGGTGGCGATGTCGTCCGCCACGGGGTCGAGGCCCGGAGCCCGGTGCTGGTGCAGGTGCTTGATGTAGCTGTGGCAGGTCGTGCAGGTCTCCACCTGGACGTCCTTCGAGATCTCGTCGAGGCCGTAGTAGCTGATGCCTTCGCCGGAGCCGCAGGCGGTGCAGCGGATGCGGACGTGGTTCCAGTACGTGCCGCAGAGCGAGCAGCTGAGATACCGGGCCTTGTCGGCCGGGGTCCACGCCACCACGACGCTCGCCACCGGCGCGCCGCCGCAGCACGGGCAGACGCCGTCCGCCACCGGCTTCAGGACCTTCGTGTCCAGGCGCGCGGCCTGCTCGGCGAGGCGGATCTGCAGGGTCGCCGACACGAACACGCATTCGGCGATCCGGTCGACCGGCAGCGCGCCCTCGAAGACCTGGAGGGCGAGGTCGCGGCGATCCTCCTGGGACGCCGCCCGCAGGCTCGCGCGCGCCGCGGCCGAGGCCTCGGGCGCCGTGGCGAGGTCGAGGGCATCGAGGAGCGCCAGCAGGCAGGCGTCGAAGCCCCGGTCCGCCTCCAGGCTGTGCCGCGACAGGGGCGGCATGCCGTGCTCGCTGCGAAGCGCCAGATCGGCGGCGTCCGGGAGCGCGGCGGGCTGACCCGTCGCCCGGGTCGCCGCCTGCACCTGGGCCTGGGCGCGGGCGACTTCGGCGACGAAGCGCAGGTAGGCCTCCAGCGGATGCCCGGGCGCGGCCTCCGACAGGCGCGCGGCCCGGTCGGCGAACAGCGT
>Ga0160429_1001994_pt1 | contig 10974 bp, 9 predicted proteins | sample SolpanmetagenomR_FD_108199 | JGI IMG/M metagenome (GOLD analysis project Ga0160429, IMG submission 108199) | Solar panel surface microbial communities from Lawrence Berkeley National Laboratory, California, USA - R | ecosystem: Engineered > Built environment > Solar panel > Unclassified ... | reverse complement strand
TGCAACAACCACAACAATTGCAACAACCACAACAATTGCAACAACCACAACAATTGCAACAACCACAACAATTGCAACAACCACAACAATTGCAACAACCACAACAATTGCAACAATTGCAGCAACCACAGCAGCAACAACAACAAGAGCAACAGCAACAGCAACAAATGGACAGTGGTGTTTTAGCTGCTCAACGCGTCTTTTGATTTTGTAAAGTGTACGTGTACATACAGTAATGTTGATATTTGCATTGTTTAGCACAGGCGCCGGAGGTTTGGGTTGATGCCGTTTGTACTTGTAATCCAGAATCTACGAATGCTCACCTTTCCGGCCTAGTTGTGTGATTGAATGTATACTGGATTAAAGCACGCGGAAACTAATCATAAGGCGAGAATTCATCCCGCTGCGTAGTCATGGCATAATTCGCTAGGTTCTGCTCTTTAGCGTTCTCATAATCTAAGCAAGCAAGGAAAGTGCGACGTCCTGATGCAGCAATATGCGTTTGCCACGCTGAATTCACGTGTTTTCATCCGCTTTCAGCAATCACATACAAAACGATGTGAGCACTTTTAAATCCCAATCACATTCACAAAGCATCCTTTATTTCACAAGGCATCAATTTATTTCACAAGGCAACAACTTTTATTTCACATAGTTAACATTGGAAATCCTATAATAATCTGCTATTTACTCTCCTCTTCAATTCTTCCATTCCCAAATTTTTTTATACATAAACGCATGCGCATATCTTCCCCTCTTATCGGATATTTAACTACTGGTCAAGATGGGTCTAAGTCATAGCAGACTTGCGACCTCTAGTGACGAGACCTATGACGCTATCAGCGATTTATATCCAAATATCAATACATGTCCATCAATGGACTCTGAGGCGACAGACTCACTCAACGAATTGTTTGTACATGTTCAAATTGTCGCAGAAGCTTTGAAGGAAGACACATCTCACGCGCTCCGTGACCATCTCATTCGCACCTATCCTGATCTTCATACCCAGCTCGTATCTGATATCGTCGACCAAAATCTAAGTGCTACGATGCAACAAACCTTTTTGAGAAGCAAGGTTGCTGAACTCACACTGCGTTTGGGAGACAAGACCAAGGAAAATGAAGTCCTGAATAAAAAGCTTTTTGAGCGTGATACTGCTTTGGACGAGCGTAACGTCGCAATCACGAAATTGAAGCAAAGAAATTCCGATCTGGACAACCAATTGACCGCGACTGTTACGCAATTGGATACAAAGAACGCAGCTATGCAACAAACAGCTACAGCAGATCAAACTAAAATCTCTGCTCTGGAATTGGAAGTCGATCATCTGCAAGCAAAAGTTGTTACTTTGGAGGTCTGGCACGGTAAACTTCAACAACTTAATGCTGAATATGGAGAAACTGATATACCTGGTGCAAGTCAATCAAAAAAGAGAAAGAGAGCACATCCTAAGATCGCTGATGGAAACTCCAACGAAAACAGTGACCTTGCTTTGGCTAAATCAAATCATCCTCAGATCAGACGCAATAATGTTACCACGTTGTATAATAACAATACTCCATATCCAATCATTCATGGTACAAATGTTGACATGGCAGATCAGTGAATGTCATGTCCTGGAGATGAGGGAGAATGTCTGGCAAATGACTAGAAGTCTGGAGAAGTTGTGATGGGCTTTTGACAGACGATGATTCGAAAGTGTTAAAGACGCCTGAATGAATAATATAGAGTTTGGAAGTTCAGACAGAGACCCAATAGTCCTTTTAAAATAGTATAGTTATACCATATCATATATACATCTCATATCCCCATTTTCATTTTCTATCCAAAGAATTGTTGTGCATATGTGAATATACAATCTTATGAAACAAAATATACCCCAATGAAAACACCATCCCATCATCTATATAAACATTCACCGTCATCAATAACATAATTGTGATTTGGTATTATAACCAATCAACCATCTCTGTCCCGTTTCGCACTTTCCAATCTCTCCCAAGCCGTCTTTTCAAACCCACCGAGTCTGTTCCAAAAATGTCTTCCGGCATCATGATCTCTAATTCTCGACAACAAATCCGCGACTTTTTCCCGGACTTCTAGTTTCGGATGAAACAGTCCCAACGCAATGTGAAACAGCCCTCCCGTGCCGCCTCCGATCGGTAAAACGGTAGTACTCCCGCCAGGACTCGTGCTCGAGACGACATAGTTGTTGGTAAACGTGGACGACGAGGACGAAGTTCCCGGGGCGCCTGCGGGACCGCCACCGCCTGGTTTTTCAAAACTCAGCACGGGGCCGACGACGGCGCTGGGGCTTGCGTTCACGACGGTGACGAGCAGTGCGTTGATCTGCTCGTCGCTCTGCACGGCCGCGCAGATGGCGAGGTAGATCTGCGCGGCGCTCTCGCTGCCCAGCCTCAGCTTGACGAGCTTGTCGTGGCAGTGTTGGAGGTCTAACGTCTTGATCGCGCGGTACGAGTAGTACACCGCGAGGTCTTGGATGTAGTTGTAGTAGCTGCGGGTTTTCATCCAGCCTTCGACTCGCGTGGCGTTTGCGCCTAATTCGCGGAGTTTTTCGGATTGAGAGACGAAGACGTAGCCGTATCCTTTTGTGACGTCGGACGAGGAGGTGGTGGAGTTGGCTTGTGATGAAGTCGAGGTTGATGTGGTGTGAGATGCTCGTCGAAGTTCTGGGGATGTAGAGTTTGCAGAGCCAAGTTGAGGTGTGGATACTACCAAGGCAGATGCACCGTAGATTAGTTCTTCAAATGCTGCTGCTATTCTAGTGAACTTGAAGATCCAAAGACGGAATTTAGCACGAATGGCACCTTCACCTTGACGTTCACTGATGGCGGTAAGGACATTATTAAGAAAGGCGTTATCTCCTGTCGCATCACCGAGATTATAAACTGCATTGACATTACCTGTAGATGTAAAAGCAGATGAATTTGGAGCTATAGTTCCCATAGCAGATGCACCCGTGCCACCGGGTAGGAAATACGCAGCTCCATCCGTCATTGGAGCAGGTTCAATCTTTGGAGAGATTCGCATACGACCAGTAGTTAGATCGCAATGAAGATCCCACCATTCTGCATGCTGGGAGAATGTAGGATTAGTAACACCTGCAATGAAACCTGGAATTTTAAGCAATTCGTCGACCTTTGTTAGGTCTGTATAAGGAAAAGCATGTCGGACAAAGCCTCGTAACATACCGCCCGAAGCCAAAGCACACGATCCCAAAACAGCTTCAGCTACTGTCGACGAAGGGAGGTTATGACCTATAAAGACGATCCTCTTTTGCGTCAAAATAGCGTTTAATAATACAATTACAGGATGAGTCAATGGTCCAGAGGTTGTCAGATGTGGATGTAAAGTCTGGAATGGTTGTGGTGAGGTTGTGTGAGGGTTGCTAAATGTTTGGATGAGTCTTATGAGCGAAAAATCACCAACATTTTCCGGAAACAAAGCAGTAGGTATTCTGACTGGCACACCTACACCATTATATGGGACTTTTGTCTCGTACTCGTGAGTATCTCGGGGTAGCTGTGGTCGTGCACGAGGATCAAGCGGTGTCGTCATACCACTACCTGGTGTTCTTGGGACGATGGAATGGTCAGTCAAAGCTTCATATTTTTCCGAGAACAGATCCCTAGCGTCAGATGATTGTAACAACATTCTTTCCAGTACGGAAAGTTTAGGTATCGGAGAGAGGTCCATTGCATTTACAGAGTCATAAAAGGCTGCCAGACTTGCTGGTACAGGATTTTTAAAATACTCCTCAAGAGCCAAAAGTAGAAATGGCTGTGCATGTTTAGTGTCATGATAAGCTTGTAAAAGACATGACTCCCACCTTGTATATGTGTAAAAAAGGGTGTGGTGTACATATTGCAAGAGCTTTACAAACCGCTCCTCTGCAATAAGAATCATTATTAGCATTATGCCTATGAAAGCTGTCAAAAAAACTTACCTCCGTGCTTCTTTATCTTGTTTGGTCATTACAAGATTCAATACATATACTAATGGAGGTCCCTCAACACTTTTCAAGTCTTCATCTTCCCACAAATTATCATCAGCATCGTCATCATCCGAAACATCTCCTCCATCTACAGCCCTTCTCAATTTCTCTGCAGTTATTTGTTTGCGTTTCTCCGTCCGTGTCGCTCTCGTTACATCATCATCAGGCGCATCCTTGTGTAAGAAAAACATTGTCCAGTCCTGAGCTCGTAAATGTGCTTGATCTGGCAACATCAACTCTGCCAACATATTTGCGTCCCCACCAATTGGAGCAGGATATTGATGTTCCATGATTGATCCTAGGTCAATATCGAACGATGCTACTAGTATATATTCGACATGTTTATCTATAGTACCAGCAGGATACTGTGAACGAACATTCTTTTTCCGTTTCTGTGTGATATTGCTGTGATATTTTGGAAGTGCTGACCTTGCAAATCTGAATGCGCCCGATCGGAAGTTGGTCTCTACTGGCCGAGGTAATTCCAGTGTGGATGTTATCGCTGTATGTTTGGATCTAAAGGACGGGACAGAGCCGAGGGACGGCCGTCGTCCATCTATAGACATTGATGATAACCCAGGTGTACCAGGCGCTGTCATACCGCCATTTGCGCTTGCTCCAACCGTACCACTTGTACCCGGCCTTTGAGACATGATCGTCGCCAATGCCATGATATAAAATATGTTTTGTTGTTCCCGTTCCGGTTATGGATATGTCAACAGCCACTGGGCGTAGACTTCGCCTTTACAGTAGTCCCAAGACTTGGTGATAGGGTACTAAAACAACACTCAATCATTTATAGCATGGCTCTGAGTTTTTATCTTGCTAACTAGATACGTGCTCAGAACTTTATAACACATAGAATCTCCGTTTTATTGTTTTTCAATGTACAAAGTCCCAAATCATCAAAGCTACCGTGCTACTTTATTATTATTTACAGTTGAGCTTCTGGAAGATCAACCAAGATTTGCGCCGAACCCTGATCATCCAACCATATGGTTCGGCCCGGTTTTGACAGCTGGTGGTTTGGCAAATGTTTGCATGTTTGTTTGCATTCGGGTCTCATGGTTTTTTTAAATGCGCTTGTCGTAACAGTCAACGTTATTAGTCCATGCGATCAAACTACAATTCAACTGCCTGTTCACTAATTGAAGGGAATCATGTCATTCTCACCGCGACAATCACCATTCAAACGACCAGAGTCTCCTAGCGTCAACACCCCAAATACAGTCATTGGTGCTCCATCAACAGTCTCGCAACTCCCGACATCTCCGACCAAAGGTACAAATGCCTCACCAAATGTATCGCCAAAGATGACATCAGACCGACAATCTCCGTTTATACGACGACCGTCACAGCTTGGAGGATCATCTGAGCGAGTTCAGAGCCCTTTCGCGAGAGGTCCATCTCGCCTCGCTGTAGCCGAAACAACCGAGTCATTACCTCAACCACCTCCGCAAATCAACTCCACCCCAACATCGTCAAATCCCTCTCTTACAGATCCTTTTCTCGTCCAACCACTTACTTCCACATCACCGACTAAAACAACTCCTCTCTCCTCCCGACCAATTACATCTTACAATGATTTCCCTTCCACTTCCATCCAAAACTCTCCCGTGTCTAAACCGAGCAGTAAACTATGCCTTCAACCCGCGATTGGAGCAAATAGCTCTACATACAAACACATTAGCCCTTCCCTTCTTCGATTAATGAGGGAGTCATTCGAAGTAATAGATATCTCATCGAGTAACCTCCTAACAATAAATAATCTAAAACCGATCTTGGAACAATTAAATCTCGACGCCAACCCGTCATCATTATCTTCATTCTTTCCTCAAGGACAGTCACAATCAGGGTTATCGTTGGCAAAGTATTTGGATATATTATCGGAACCGATGAAGGAGATTAGCGAAAAGGAGGAATTGTTGGCGGCTTTTGAGGCTTTTGATGTAGATGATTCAGGACAAGTGGATGTCGGAGAATTAAAAGATGCTGTAGTTAGAGCCGGAATGAATGAAAAGGATGTGCAGGTCATTCTGGATGAATTCTCTGGAAGGAGAGCTTTTGGTGCAAAGGGTATAACTGCAAAAGATTTCAATAGTGGTAGTAATGGCAGACAAGGAGTCGGACGAGGAGATGTTTTTAAATATAGAGATTTTGTGGCCGGTATTACTGGCGGTGGGATCTCTGCCGACGGACTTGCAGCGTGAGAACGAATGGAAAATCTTTCGTGTACATACTACACCAGTGTTATACCTTTTCATAGCATAAATTTCATTGTTCTTGATATATCATACTCAATACTATATACTACTTTTGAATCCTGGCGTTCCAAAAAACATCTAATTCAAGTCATGCATATCCAATATTCCATAACTGAATCTTATCATACTGCCATGGATTTCCTATGGGCCTTTGCCTTTTTTGCTTCAGCTGTTTTACTACCATCCGCGTATCTATTCATCAAGGCTCGTATACCTTCCTTGTCAAACACTGCTTTACACTCCGAACATACACGAAGCAAACAATATTCGCAAGTCCAAGAATTAGCTGAATCTGTTTTACAATCCGAAGCACACAGACAAATGCCACATTCGACAGAATGCAAAAGACTACAGCTTTCTTGCCAGACTGTATGTCTGCGCGGACAGAAACGCTGACTGCGAGTAAGTGGCTGAGCGAGGGCGTAATGGACATTCTGTCCTGGTGTGACCTCATCACGTGTGAGATTGTTCGGCCATGGTCGTCGAAGTAGTCGTGTAATACGTGCATCTGAAATTTTGTTGGGCGTCATTACATGCAAATGATGCTTTTTACGACTTCGTGACAAGATCTCTCCTGGCGATATATTTTTACGCTTTGGACGATAAATCTTGCCTGGATTTGCCTGTGTCTTGCTAGATTTTGGAAGTGTAGCAATCTCTTGTGGTTGGACCGGCATATTGCGGTAGTCAGAAGATTTTTGCAAGTCGAGTGCTTGCTTTACAAAGTCAGCTTGATGTTCAAACTTAAGCTTGGACATCCTCAACAAACCCTGAATAATTCTGGGCCAGTGTTGGCCTTCTTCTTCTCCATCTCACGCGTCACCGCCACACGTACGTTCTCCATTGCTTCATCGAAGCCATAACGTGTTGGGCTATCATCAGCAAGAGGTGTCAACACACGAAGCACAGGAGCCATCGGTGTATCCAAGGCTGCTGTCAATGGTGTTTCAGGTCCATCAATGCTTTCCTTGCTCGACTCTGAGGCATGTAGATCGTTTGGGGTCTCCTCAATGAGATGTGGGACTACTGCCTGGTGGGTTATAGAGTCACAGTGACTAGCTTCGCTGATATGAATACTATCATTATTAATGATCGTTCGGGATCGACTTGGTCATCATCATGTCCAGTCTTTTTACTTGAGGGTATGCTGATGGCGTCGATACTATCAGGCGACATGACATGCTCGTCAGCGTTCCCGTCATTCCATGGTACTACGAGTTGCGCATTGCTGACTATTTCCACATTCGAGGGTTGTTCCTCGGAAATCGTGTCAACAATAATGTGAGGGAAACCCTGACCATTGTCGATAGGATGACTCGATAGTGGACGAGGCGAATCCTTGACAGGACTCACATGAGCAACCGAATCAGATGGTTTGGGTGGAGATGGCGATTCTATGATCAAAGCTCTGGCATCAGCTCCCTGTAAAAAATTGATAGAAGATCGCTTTCCAATTTGCTTTCGAATCACAGTCCGCGATTGATCATCTTGTCTCACAGCAGTCTTCGAATTATGAGATCCCATGTTACTGTCACGAAGTGCTGAAGTGATTTGATTTTATTAGCAATCTTCAATTAGCAAGAGTCGATGATTTTCTGCTTTGTAGCGTTTGTAGCTTTCTGTAAATGTGCAGGCACTCAAATAGTCTTTTACAGGCAGCCACGACTACATAACATACGGAAGGCACGTTGGAACCGCTCAATGACTCGTCATCTAATAGAACCCACTATTAGTGCCTTTGATTTCACTATTTTGGGTCCTAATGGTTTTTTGGCTAATGTCATCCATTGGATTGTGATTCGCCGAAGATGCCGCCTCTTTCTCTAGCTTCTGAGCCCGCTTTCTCTCCTTCTCGCCAATGAAATCTTGATCTTCATTGAGATCTTTCATGACTAATTATGATGTTATTATATCGTTACCTAGATCGATCATTACACACTGTACCTTCTTCCCATTCCTTTTCTGCGATGGGATCACCTGTACCTAGCATAGCTTTTACGTCCACCTCTTCGCCGTTCTGAACCCGGCGAACCACTTCACGAAGAAGTTCAAGTTTTACCTCTGTATTCCGCTGGTAATTTAACTGAGCTGTCTTGAGAGATACAAGTTGAATTGCATTGGAGCCTATAAGTAAAGACATCACTATAAAGTAAGTTGCTGGATTCCAAGCTTTGTTGCGAGTTGCTAAACTATGATGGGGATCTCGCCAAGAACCCGGTCTCATGAATTTGGGGATGATAGATGCCCATAGCGACGGGGAGGCAATTCGGGGTAATGCTGATGTAGCAGCTGTACGTCCATTCAAAATACGACCGCCAGTAGACAGGCCCGCTTTCCGCAGATGTATCATTGTCAATGATTTGTGTATGCTATCACATTGTTCCTCATTGTCCGTGACCAATATTTTTTTGATCTGTCAGATTTGCGCTAGTCCTAGATAGGAAGTTTATAAACATGAAATAAACATTTTTCCAGTTATCTTAGGACCTAAATTTTGAAACATTGTGTGTCAATGGAATCCAAGTATGGTAGCAGGCAGGTCGACGGGGTGGACAGAGAGATGTCAAAGGTAGTGGAAGCGATCATCCAGGTCAAATCGTTAGTATGCCTACAACAGCGGAAGTGTCTCGTGTACGAGCCGCAATTGGGGGAGGAGAAATTTGTGACTCGACTACGGTAGCAACAATCGAAAACCTTCTCAGAAATCTCCCTGCTGGCAAGGAAAACTCGGTCTCGGACTCGAAGGGGAAACGAACCGCTTCGCAAATCACAAAATCTACACGAGTGTTGAAGCAACAAAAGGTTACTTCCGTGCAAAATGAGATAATTCCCTCGCCGACTTTGAGCAGTTCCAAAGAGAAACAAGTTTTTGCAACAGATGTCATCAATCAAGCTATACACACTTTAACCGTCGCAGTCCGCGACCTGCGAAATGAAGCTATTCAAATCGAACGAGCAGATAAGAAATTACGTTGGTGCGGACTTGTAAAATGTGCATGTGTGGCTTTCAGATATCTGCTTATACCAGATATGCAGGGCGAGGTCAAAAACAGGTCGCAATTACTACAGGGTATGTTTGCAATGGTTGGCAAAGCAATCGCTTTAAGCTTGCACTCAGAGGCCATGACAATTCTATTTGACTTGAGGACGAATCTAGCCCCACTATCCAATCAATTTCAGTCCGGGACAACGCCTTCAATAGATCAGATGATATTGGTCCCAGGAGTTCCAAGAGATCTCAGCAGCCTCAAATTACTATCCAACTTTCATGTTCTCATTCTCAAACTTGCCGCTAGCGGAGCCACAGATGTCGAGATTACTGCATCGACTGCAGTTTTGGTATCCATCGAGGCTTCTACCCCATTGGCGGTTCTGAAGCAAAGGCGTGACCTAAAGGAGGAAACTGCCGAATTGGCCTTGAGTTTTGAGACCTTCCTAAATTGCTTGTCCAATTTATCCAAGCTCAATTCACGAAAATCAAAAGGAGCAGCATCGCATATGGTATACTTGGAAATGTATATATTGGAAGCCAAGTTGACCCACTGGCATGTCATTGGGCATGAAGTTGATCGTGAAAAAGAAGTCCAAACACCAATTCTCAAGGCCGTCCGAACTTTCCAGACTCTTCCACTAGCCGACCAATCGAGTAGTTATGACCAATTTGCGGCTATAGTCTCACGCTTGCTTGATTCTGGAAGTGAAAAGCCTTCACAGTGCATCGAGACTGAGTTATGTCTCGAGCTCGTAAATCTTGCAATTGCGAATACGCGGTTACGTAAAGCTTCATACTGGCTAACGATGGGTGACATCAAAGATCCATTGATAAAGGTTCAGGCTCTTTTAGTTAAACTACGAGATACCAAACAGCCTGATGAGCCAATGATGAGAACTTTGCTTGCTGAACTCGAGGGGACCCAGAATATGGACTATGGTAATAATTCATATGGTAGAAATATCATGTTGCAAGCGTCGCGATTGTGTTTTGAACATCTCAGCAGTAAAAAGAAGACCAGTGAATCTGTCAAAACACTCCTATGTAGCATCCTTTTGTATTGTGCAAGACTCTGTGTGCCTTCCTCGAGCATGACTGGAGAGATAAGCATTACACAAGATATTATCGAGCTGACACACTATGCGATCATGGCTTGTAACACACTTGTAGATATTGGTCATCGAATCGAGGCGCAGGTGCTTGAATCTGAGCATGTACTAAGGCGCATATACAATTCTAGTAATCGAAGAACAAATGGCTCGACATATGTAGCTCTGTCGAACCTGCAATGGCGTATCTTTTCCAGTGCACCTTTGCTTGACACTTTGAAAGTCTTGGATCTTGGACGTGCCTCACTTTCTTCCCTAGAACATCTAGCGGTCGAGGAGCAGACTGAAGGCTTGCTATTGAAGAAATTAAGTTTGATCATCAAAGCCTGTGTAGATGAAGATCTAACAGAAGAGGCAATCAAACACGTTATTCAAGCTTTGCAGTACTTTGTATCCAATGATGCATTGAGCAAGGCAGTGAATGACCTCACTCGGAGTAGGCCAGAGGACTTGGAAGCTCTCAGAATCATCTTATCATACCAAAGGCGACTTTCTATCAGTAGTCGCAGATCGCTTTTGCAGGGCTTTTGCTCCTCCACATCTATTGACAGCATTTACGAAATGAGATTATCATATACTTGGTTACTTTGT
>Ga0160429_1001993_pt1 | contig 10975 bp, 10 predicted proteins | sample SolpanmetagenomR_FD_108199 | JGI IMG/M metagenome (GOLD analysis project Ga0160429, IMG submission 108199) | Solar panel surface microbial communities from Lawrence Berkeley National Laboratory, California, USA - R | ecosystem: Engineered > Built environment > Solar panel > Unclassified ... | reverse complement strand
CCGCAGCTACACCCTGCTCTCGCCGTATCCCGGCCAGACGTCGCCGGTCGTGCTGTCGGCCTGGAACGCCCAGCTCGCGCTCGACAGCGCCAGTGACCCGCGCATTTCGGCGTTCCTGTCGAAGTACGAGCAGGGTGCGACGGCCCCCGAACGCGGCGCGGCCTGCGACGGGCCGTACTCGATCACCGAGACGCAGTGAGGGTCGGTACGGCGGTGGGGCGACGGCTCGGCGTGCGGCGCTCGCTGGGAGGGCAGCTGTGGCCCTGGCTGGTTGCGCTGCTGCTGGCGGCCGTGCTGGTGTGGGTAGTGGGGTGGCAGCTGGGTCCGCACGCTCCGCAGGAGGGCAGCGCGGCGGTGGTCTTCGCGCGCGACATGCGGCTGCATCACGGGCAGGCGGTCGAACTGAGCCTGCACATCCTCGAGCGCCCGGTGACGAAAGAGGTGCGGCTGCTGGCGCAGGACATCACCGTGACCCAGGAGGCGCAGGTCGGGCAGATGGGCGGCTGGCTCGACATCTGGGGCCTGCCGTTCTCGGGGCCGAACCCACCGATGCAGGGCATGAACCGCGTGGCGATGGGCATGGCGACCGACGCCCAGGTGCGCTCGCTCGACACGCTGAACGCGAAGCAGGCCGAGGTGAAGTACCTGCAACTGATGATTCAGCACCACCGGGGCGGCGTGCAGATGGCCCAGGGCGGCCTGAACTCGGGCGTGCCGCAGGTGGTGACGCTGGCCCGCGCCATCGTGAACGCCCAGACGGCCGAGATCTCCCTGATCGCCGGAATGCTGCGCGAGCGCGGCGCGGTGGTGCCAGCGGGACTGCCTGAGGGTGGCTCACCGGGCGGCAGCATGGACGGCATGGACATGGGCCACTGACCAGGGAACTGGGGAGGGGCCGGGTTACCCGTCCCGTTCCAGCACGTACCACGCCCGGTCACCGGCTCTGGCCAGTCCGGTGACGGCGTAGCCGGCCGCCAGAGGCACACTGAGCGCCTCGCGCAGGGCCAATCGCCATTTCAACCGCGCCTGTGTCGGCAGGGTGTCGGCGTCGGTCGGCACCTCGGCCAGCAGCGCCTGCCCGTCCGGCTGTACCGTCTTCAGCCGGGGCGAGCCGTCCGGGCCCGCTTCCAGCGCCACCTCGCCTTCCGGGGACGGGGCGGAGCGCTCGGCGTGAGGCCGCGTCAGGTCCCATTCGATCATCAGACGGTCAGCCGGAACCTCACCGCCCAGGTCGTACCACGCCGGGTGGTAGCTCACCGCCCGCGCCCCCAGCTTGCCCAGGTTGAGGCGGGCATTGCGGGCCACGAGCGGGTCGAAGGTCCAGGTCATGCGCGTGAGATTCTGCTCGAGGGCGGCCTCGCGCTGGGCCAGCTTGAGCGCCACCGCCGCGCCGCTGCCGCGCCACTCCGGCGACACGGCCAGCAGGTGCGAGTGGTGCCACAGCACGCCCTCTCTCAGCGCCGGGAAGCCGTAGGCCAGCCCGAAAGGTACGTCCGAGCCGTGCGGGTAGGCGGCCAGCACCACGCCGCCCGTGGCCGCGCTGATCCGGAACATGGTGCCCGGCACCACGTCGCGGTCGGAGTTGCCCCAGGCGGCGATCTGGACGTCTTCCAGCGGCGGCATCCCGTGCGCCTCGGTCACCGCCCGGACGACGAACGCTCGGCTCAACGCTCCGCCTTCACGTCCCAGCGGTCCATGGCCACCCGCTCCACGAACTCCCGGTTGAGCGTCACGCCGATGCCCGGCCCCTGCGGCACCAGTTGGAAGCCGCCCTGCATCTCCAGCGGCTCGTTGACCGTGTCGGTCTCCCAGTAGCGGCTGCCCGAGGCGGTGTCGCCCGGCTTGCTGAAGCCCGGCAGCGTCGAAAGGTGGATGTTGAGCGCCCGCCCGACGCCGGTTTCGAGCATGCCGCCGCACCACAGCGGCGCGCCGAAGGCCTGCGCCACCTCGTGCACCCGCAGGGCTTCGGCCACGCCGCCGACCCGCCCCAGCTTGACGTTGATGACCCGTCCGGCGTCCAGGGCCAGCCCCTTTCTGGTCGCCGCCGCGTCCACGATGCTCTCGTCGAGGCACAGCGGCGTCTCGATGCGGCTCTGCAGCGCGGCGTGGTCGATCAGGTCGTCGTAGGCCAGCGGCTGCTCGATGTAGTCGAGGCCGTAGGCGTCCAACCGCTGAAAGGTGCGGGTGTCGGCGAGCGTGTAGGCGCTGTTGGCGTCGACGGTCAGCTTGATGTCGGGGAAGGCGGCCCGTACCGCCGCGACCGGCTGCAAATCCCAGCCGGGCTTGATCTTGAGCTTGATGCGCTGGTACCCCTGCTCCAGGTGACGCTCGACCGACTGCACGGTGGCCGCCTCATCCCCCTGGATACCCAGGCTCACGCCGACCGCCACCTTGTCCCGCACGCCGCCCAGCAGGTGCGCGAGCGGCACGCCGAGCTGCCTGGCCCACAGGTCCCAGGTGGCGGCTTCCAGCAGGCTCTTGGCCATGTTGTTGCCCCGGAAGCCGCTCAGCTTGCGCGTCATCGCCTGCGGGTTGGCGAACGGCTGCCCCAGCACCGCGGGCAGGAAGTATTCGCGCAGCAGGTGCAGCCCGCCGGTGATCGTCTCCTCACGGAACATCGGGGCGTCTTCCATCACGCCCTCGCCCAGCCCCACCGTGCCGTCGGGGCCGTGCAGCACCAGAATCGGTACAGTCTTGGCGGTCTGCACCCCGAAGCTGGTCTCGAAGCGGAACTTGAGGGGCAAACGCAGCAGGAACAGCTCGGCCGAGTCGATCTGCAGAACAGGAGGCATGAGACAGGATAGATCAGGCCGCCCTACTTGCACTTCAGTGCGAACTCCATGGCGCTCACCGGCGCGAAGGGCAGACCGCTGAGCCGACCTTCCTTCAGGGTGTCGGCCCCCGGGCGGTACAGAATCCGGGTCACAGTGAAGCTGGGCGCTTCGTTCAGCACCGCGCGCTCCAGCACGTTCGCGCCGGGCGTCAGCTGAATGTTGCCGGTGTCGGCCGAGGTGTAGCCGTCCGGAACCGTGAACTGCATCACCTGCCCGTCGTCGCTGGCGGCGTACATGGAGGCGTACATCGCGTCGGCCTCGGTCGAAGGGCTGAAGGTCTTCTGGGTGCCGTTGGCGACCCGGAAGCCGATCTCGTACTTGCCGGCCTTGTTCAGCCCCGCCGACGTCAGGGTGATGCGCGTCACGCCGTTGAAGAGCGGCTGGCCGAGGCAGCCCTGAATGGCCTTCACCGGCGCCGAACCGCCCGACACCAGGGCTCCGGACTTCTGCAGGTCGCTGAGTGGCAGTTGCACGAACGACTTGCCGCCCACCGTGACGAGCGTGCCCTTGATCGGTGTGCCGTTGATGTACACGGTGGGCGTCTTGTCGCTCTGCGCCAGCGAGAACGAGGTGACGAGCAGCCCGGCCAGCAGGGGCAGAAGGTTCATGAATCCAGTCTGACAGGTCGGTCGAGTGGAGGGCAGCGAACTTCCGGCTCAGTCGCGCCGCGGCAGCCCGTCGGCCCAGGCCAGCACCCGTTCCAGCGGCAGCCAGTCGGTGCCGTAGCTGTTGTAGTGCGCCTGCTGCACCTCGCCGTCCGGGCCGATCAGGAACTCGGCAGGCATGCGCAGCAGTTCGCCGTCCGACTTGAGGCTGGCAGCCACGCCCACCATCCTGAGGCCCTGGACCGTGGTTCTCAGGTTGCGCACGTCGAGGAAGCCACGCAGGCTGTGGGTCAGGCCGTACTGGTCGTAGGTGGTGTCGTCGGGGTCGGCCAGCACCGGGTACGGCGGGCGCAGCGCCCCGATGCCCTGCTGCAGGTCGGTCACGCTGCTGCCCCAGACCGAGACGATCTGCACGCCGCGCGCCCGCAGGTGCTCGCTCAGGGTGATGATCTGTGCGTGGTGCGGATTGCACATCGCGCAGTTGCTCTGACGGTTGAACAGCAGCCACACCGGCTGGCCGCGCAAATCGGAGAGGCGCAGGGTCTCGCCCGAGATGTCGGTCAGGCGGAAGTCGGGGGCGATCTGGCCCGCCGTGAGCTGCGGAGCGACGGCCGGAACCTCGGCGCGGCCGGCCGGCCGCAGCGCCCCGCCCGCCACCAGCGCCAGCACCTGCTCGGTCAGGATGTCCCAGCGCATCGGCAGCCGCCGTGCGATCTCGCCGAGGTTCAGTCCCTGTGAGGCCAGTCGGTAGACCTGGGCCTGCCCGGGTCGCTGAGCAGCGGGGACGAAGGTCGCTTCCTGGAAGGCGGCGGACGCCAGAAAGCAGTCGGACGGCTGAAGTTCGCGGGCCTGTTCGCCCAGCACGGCGGCGTGCAGCTCGGTGGTTCTCACCGCCTCGCGGGCGTCGATGCCCCCCAGTGGCCGGACGGGCATCTGGCCCCCGAACGGCGTCAGGCTGGTGGCCGCGTCACGCCAGGCGATCGGCAGCAGCGCCGCCAGGATGCGGCTGCGGCTGATCTGCACGAGCTCCTCCGGGGTCAGGTGCCCCATCTCGATCAGCATTCGCAGCGCCCCGACGTAGGTTGTTCCCTGCAGGCTGGCCCCCGCCACCGCCGCCGGATGAACGCCGTGCTCAATCAGCGAGGTGCTCCAGTCGGGCAGCACCGCGCTGCGAACGCCGGTGATCTGGCCGCCGCTGAGCTGAAGCGCGGTGTTCGAGCTGGTGTTGCTGAAATTCAGGTGCAGCACGTTGTTCTCGCCCGAGCTGGCGGCGTGCAGGATCGATTGCATGGTGGGAGCCAGGAGCATGCCCTGACCCTAGTGCTGAAAAGCTCACAACGTTCTGACGTTCGTGCTGACAATTCGGCAGACAGTGGGGGGGAGGGTGGCCTCCCATTTGCCCGGCTCAGAGTTCGCCGGTCTCCTGCAGTCTGGTCGTCAGCTTCTCGGGTTCGAGCAGGCTCGCGCCCTTGCCGTAGCGGGCGGTTACGGCGCGCTGCACCAGCCAGAAGGCCACGCCCGCGCCGATCAGCGAGATGGCGAGGCCCGGCACGCGCATCAGCGCGTTGGCGCTGGCGACCTGGGCGTTGAAGGCGTCGGTGCCGAACTTGGCGACCACGATGTGGTAGTTCACGACGCTGTTCACCACGCCGCCGACGATGTCCACCACGCCGAACAGCAGCGTGGCCTGCACCAGCGCCCGCGCCACGACCGGGGCCTTCATGGCGACCTGGGTGGCGGCGCGGTGCTGCGGCGACTCGGCGATGCTGGCCGCGTCGAGAAAGATGCGGAACAGTGGGTACGCGGTGGCCGCGCTCACGAAGGCGAACAGCGCGGTCAGGAAGGGCCGGGCGCTGTCCTTGATGGCGTACCAGAAGCCGTCCACGTACCAGAAAGCCAGCGCGCCGCTGAAGAGCGCCGTGGCCCCGCCGAGCAGCGCCACCGGCGACACGTTGCGGTTGAACAGGATGTCCCACAGCACGTACACCACCGGCACGAAGGCGGCCACCAGGTAGGCGTGCACGTTGCCGGAGGTGCCGCCGCCCAGCAGGTTGGCGACGCTCACGCCGCTGCCGAGGATGTTGGGCGAGAGGATCAGGATCGGGATGACGAGTGTGAACACCAGGTCCCAGATGGTCTTGGGAACGCCCTGCTTCTTGGCGGGCGTGGGGCGAGCAGGATCGGGGGCAGCGGGAGTGGTCATGACTGAACGGCATTCTGACATTCCCAGATGAAGGAGAACCAGAAGAGGGCCGGGTCGGTCAGTCGTGTTTCGTCAGGTCGAGGCCGTGTGCCCGGCTGCTGATCCAGTACGTCTCCACCCAGTGCTTGAGCAGCGTGGCGGTCGGCACGGCCAGCAGCCCACCCACCACGCCGCCCAGGCTCAGGCCGACCAGCAGCGCGATCAGCACCGCCGCCGGGCTGAGGTTGGAGGTTTTTCCCAGCACGTACGGTGAGAGCACGTTGCCGATCAACTGATTGGTGACGAAGTAGAGGACGATCACCAGCACGATCTTCACGGTGCCGCCGGGAATCGCCAGCAGCACGGCAGGCACGGCGGCCACCAGCAGGCCGATGTATGGCACGAGGTTCAGCACCGCCAGCAGCAGCCCCAGCCCGAGCGCGTTGGGCACGCCGATCAGCAGCAGGCCGAGCGTGACCAGCACGCCGGCCCCCAGCCCGATCAGCAGTTGCCCCCGGACATACCGGCCGAACGAGTCGGCGACGTCGCCGGAGAGCCGGGCCACGGTGGGCTGCCAAGTGACTGGAAAGAGCCGCAGCACGCTCGGTCCCAGCCGGGCGTAGTCGAGCATGAAGTACAGCGCCAGCGTCAGGGCGAACCCCGCCTGCCCGAGCCAGCCGAGCACCGACGAGGCCCCCCCCAGCAGGGCGCCGCCCAGCGCCCCGCCCGACCCGAGCAGGCGCCGCAGGGTGGGCAGCGCGTCCTGCTGCAACGTCTGCAGCCGCTCGCTGATGGCCGCGTTCAGCCGCTCAGGGGCGTCCTGCAGGCCGGGAACGCCGCGCAGTTTCTCCAGCAGGTCGCTGCCCAGCTGCCCGAGCTGCGCGGCGAACTTCGGCAGGTCCGAGAGCAGGCTGCCGAGCTGTGACACGCCCGCCCACACGAGCAGCCCGGCGAGCGCCCCCACCACGAGCACCACCAGCAGCACTCCGGCCACGCGCGGAAGGTGCCGACTCTCCAGCCACACCAGCAGCGGATTGAACAGGTAGGCCAGGGCGAACGCCACCACCACCGTCACGATCACCGTGTTCAGCTGCCCCGCCAGGCGCAGTGCCAGGAAGCCGAGCAGCAGATACGCCAGCAGGCGCACCCATGGCCGGTTCCAGATGGCCCGGAGCAGGTCGGGAACAGTGCGCGGCGTCATGCTCGGGGAGGGGGAGAGGCCGTCATAATCTCACTGTATCTGGAAGAATCCGCTGCATCAGCCTGATACCAGAGGCAGCCCGGCCAGCACCACGCCCACGCCGAGCCACTGAAACCGCCGCAGCCGTTCGCGCAGAAAGATCGCGGCCATCAGGGCGGTGAACACCGGGTACAGGTTGGTGAGCAGCCCGGCCACCGCCAGCGGTCCGCTGCGGGTGGCCAGCGTGAAGAACAGGTTGCCCAGCACGTCACCCGGCACGCTGCCGAGCACCAGCCACGGCTTCTGCGGCCGCAGTCCGCCGGTGCGCGCCGCCCAGGGCACGGCCACCAGGCTGCTGGCGAGACGGGCCACCGCCAGCGGCCAGAACACCGCGCCGACCGACGAGCGGGCCAGCAGCACGAAAAACAGCCCGAAGCCCGCGCCGGCCAGCAGGGCGAGTGGCAGCCCGCCGCGCCCCCCATGTGACGGAGCCAGCGAGAACACCACGATGCCCGCCAGGATCAGGCCCATGCCGAGGGCACGCCCGGCGGTCAAGGTCTCACCGGCCAGCAGCCCCGCGGCCACCGGGATCAGCGCCCCGACCGCCGCCGACCCGACCGACACCACGCCCATCGGCCCCAGCGCCAACGCCCGGAAGAACAGTGCCACGGCGACCATCCCCAGCACGCCGGTCAGCGCGGCCAGCCACAGGAAAGGTGCCGCGGGCAGCGGCTCGTGCGTGCCGAGGGCCAGCGCGGTGTACGCCAGCAGGCCGAAGGGGTGGGTCAGGGCGATCACCCGGATGGCCGGATTGTGCCGCGAGGCCAGCCCCGCCGAGAAGTCGCCCACGCCGTAGGTCAGGGCCGAGATCAGGGCAAAGAGGCCGGAGAGGTTCAAACCGGAAGGTGGGTCGTGGTCTTGGCCTGCCCCAGCGCCTCGCGTCCGCCCAGGTAGGGCCGCAGCGCCAGCGGAATCCGGATGGTGCCGTCCGCCTGCTGGTGGTTTTCCAGGAACGGCACCAGGATGCGCGGCGCGGCGATGCCGGTGTTGTTCAGCGTGTGGGCGTACTGAATCTTGCCCTCTTCGTCGCGGTAGCGCAGGCCGGTACGGCGCGCCTGCCAGTCGCCGAGGTAGCTGCACGAGTGGGTCTCGCGGTACACGCCCTCGCTGGGCACCCAGGCCTCGATGTCGTACATCAGCACCTTGCCCGCGCCCATGTCGCCGGTGCAGTTCTGCACCACCCGGTACGGCAGTTCGAGCGCCCGCAGGATGGCCTCGGCGTTGCCGAGAATCGCCGCGAACATCTCCAGGGCCGCCGCTTCGTTGGCCTGCATCATCACGTACTGCTCGACCTTCTTGAACTCGTGCACCCGGATCAGCCCGCGCACGTCCCGGCCGGCACTTCCGGCCTCGCTGCGAAAGGCGCTCGAGTACGCAGCGTAGCGCAGCGGCAGGGTACTTTCCGGCAGAATTTCCCCAGCGTACAGGCTGTTCACCGGCACTTCGGCGGTGCCGGCCAGCATCAGCTCCTGACCCTCGATCTTGTACACCTGCTCCTCGCCGCCGGGAAAGTGCCCGCTGCCCACGAAGGTCTCGGGCCGCACCAGAGCGGTGGTGCTCAGCATCTCGAAGCCGCGCTCCTGCAGCAGGTCGAGCGCCAGCGTCAGGATGGCCCACTCCAGCCGGGCACCCTGCCCCTTGAGCAGATACGACCGGCTGCCCGACACCTGCGCCACGCGCTCGGGGTCGGCCCAGCCGTGCTGCTCCAGCAGCGCCACGTGGTCTTTCGGGGTGAAGTCGAAGGCGGTCGGCAGCCCTTCGCGCCGCAGCTCGACGTTCTCGGAGTCGTCGCGGCCCAGCGGCACCGACGGGTGCGGAATCTGCGGCACGCGCAGCAACAGCTGGCGCAGCGCGTCCTCATGGGCCCGCAGTTCGGGTTCCATCGCCTTGAGGCTGTCGCCCAGGTCCTTGCCCCTGGCGATCAGGGCCGGGCGCTCGTCGGCACTGGCCTTGGGCACCAGCTTGGCGTTCTGGTTGCGCTCGGCCTGCATCGCCTCGGTGCGCTGTTTCAGGTCCAGCAGCTCACGGTCGACGCGCAGTAGTTCGTCGAGGTCGAGGTCGATGTACTTGACCTGGGCGGCGCGCCGCACCTCGCCGGGGTTCTCGCGGATGAATTTCAGGTCGAGCATTACTGCTCCACCGTGCGCGGCACCCGGATGAAGCCGTCCTGGCTCTCGGGCGCCAGCGCCACCACCTGCGCCTGCGTGAACAGCTCGCCGGGCGTGTCGTCCCGCAGCACGTTCACCAGCGAAATCGGGCGCTGCATCTCGGACACGCCCTCGGTGTCGAGTTCCTGCAGCTTCTCGAAGTAGCCGAGCATCCGGTTCAGGTCGGCCTGCATGGCGGTCGTTTCGGCGTCGGTCAGCTCCAGGCGGCTGAGCGTGGCGAGATGCTGCACTTGGGCGGCGTCAATCATGCAGGGAAGTATAGCGGGGGCAGCCACCGGCCCGGTGCAGCAAGCGCCGTGCAGCAACACTTGACAAATCGGCACCCGACCCTCATACTTGGGAATGGTCAGCCAAGATGGGCTGGCGTGGAACAGCCAGCGTTAAGAAGCTTTTTCTTTGATCTGGAGTGTAACACATTCTGTTTAACCGCCCTACAAATTGAAGTGTTGTTTATGGAAGCAGCGGCTACAGCCTCTGGTTCCAATCTCGTCTTGTTGTGCCCGGCCACGATGGGCCTGAGGCCGACACAGACGCTGCTTTGACCGCGAACGGTTCCGCACTGCCGGAGCCCGAGCAAGCAGGACAGGAGAGGTGCGCATGAAACCACGTATCGAGCGCTTCGGAGAGATTGCCGAGGTTATTCCGCTTCCCGACCTGACCGAAATTCAGGTCACGTCGTTCAACACCTTTCTGCAGGAAGGCACCGCCATCGACCGGCGCGACAATGCCGGCCTGGAAAGTGCGTTCCGCGAGATCTTCCCGATCGACGAGACCGAGAAGGGCCGCAGCACGGGTCTGGTGCTCGACTACCTCGAGTACCGCCTGGGCGAGCCGGAGTACACCCCGGAAGAGTGCCGCGAGAAGGACCTGACCTACGACGCACCGCTCTACGCCAAGCTGCAGCTGATCCACAAGGACAGCGGCCTGATCAAGGAAGACCAGGTGTTCCTGGGCGACCTGCCGCTCATGACCGGCGACGGCAGCTTCGTCATCAACGGCGCCGACCGCGTGGTCATCTCGCAGATTCACCGCTCGCCCGGCGTGTACTTCACCAGCAGCTACAAGGGCGTGCGCAAGATGTACACCGCCGCCATCATCCCGATGCCCAAGCGCGGTCCCTGGATCGAGCTCGAGCTGAACGCGGGCGTGCTGGAGATGAAGGTCAACAAGCGCAAGTTCCCGGTCTCGATGCTGCTGCGCGTGCTCGGCTACGACGACGCCAGCATCCGCTCGCTGCTGACCGAGTTCGACTCGGAAACCGAGCTGCCGGAAGACAAGACCGCCGGCATGGGGGCCGACGAGGCGCTGCTGAGACTGTTCACGGTGCTGCGCCCCGGCGATCCGCCCAAGCGCGACAAGGCGATCCAGTACCTCTTCGGGCTGCTGGCCGACCCGAAGCGCTACGACCTCGGTGACCCCGGCCGCTTCAAGATGAACACCAAGCTGGGCACCACCCGTCAGGACCGCACCCTGCTGACGTTCACCGACGGCAAGTTCAGCGACGCCGGCCTGATCGACACCATCCGCTACCTGCTGGCGCTCATTCAGGGCCTTGAGACCCTGAACGTGCAGAACGTGGATGAGGACGGCGTCATCAGCGAGACCAGCGTGACGGTCATGGAAGACGACATCGACCACCTCGGCAACCGCCGCGTGCGCACCGTGGGCGAGCTGCTCGCCGACCAGCTGCGCGTGGGCCTGGGCCGGATGGCGCGCGGTGTGCGCGAGCGCATGCTGCTCGGTAACCCCGACGCCGCCACCCCGACCAAGCTCGTCAACAACCGCCCGATCGTGGCGGCCATGCGCGAGTTCTTCGGCCGCAGCCAGCTCAGCCAGTTCAAGGACCAGACCAACCCCCTGTCGGACCTGCGCCACAAGCGCCGCATCTCCGCGCTCGGGCCGGGCGGTCTGACCCGCGAGCGCGCCGGCTTCGACGTGCGCGACGT
>Ga0160429_1001991_pt1 | contig 10981 bp, 12 predicted proteins | sample SolpanmetagenomR_FD_108199 | JGI IMG/M metagenome (GOLD analysis project Ga0160429, IMG submission 108199) | Solar panel surface microbial communities from Lawrence Berkeley National Laboratory, California, USA - R | ecosystem: Engineered > Built environment > Solar panel > Unclassified ... | reverse complement strand
CAACAACAACAACAACAACAACAACAACAACAACAACAACAACAACAACAACAACAACAACAACAACAACAACAACAACAACAACAACAACAACAACAACAACAACAACAACAACAGGCCATGATAAACAATCAAATGATGCCCATACAACAGACAGGCATGATGCCACAAATGACTGGTTATGTCGGTGTAATAAATGCCCCGCAAATGACAGGATTCTATGCACAACAACCACTTTCAATGCAATATACATCATCTCCATTTGCGGATCCTCAACCAGGTATGTTGCAATCAATGCCAACTGGATATGGATCAACCATGATTTCTCCTTCTGGAAACATCGGTATGCCTTTGAATAACTCCGTTTCTTCGATTGGTGCTATCAATAATGGTAGCATGTTTTCTTCTACACAAATGCCACCACAGCAAATTCCAATGAATACAGGAATGAATAGCAATTACACTCCTATAGCTCCACTCATTCCACAAAAGACAGGACCTCCTCCGCCAGTCAGGTTTGGTGTTACGGGTGGAGGAATAAAACCTCTGGCTCCTACGCCTACTGGACGAAGGGCTAATCTTGTCAACGCTAGTAAGTTTCGTTTATCTACTTATCATAATCACCATACTGATCTATTCAAAGCACCTCAAAATCCATTTGGTTTTTAAGTTTGTATAAATTCTATAATATGAAGTGATGAGTGAGCATGATGGACGATATATCATAATATTAGATGCATGAATAACATTTAGGAGCAAAATCGTCTATATCTAGATCTATTTATTTATATATTCAAACATTCTCGTACAAACTTGTCGTAAAGATTTGGATCTATTCAATGCAGTCCTCCTGTGATGCCAGATACCCATCCCCTCGCTCTCTCGAATCCATTACTATAAGACCGATAGTCAGAGAGGGCCTTGTTGATGCCTTCTTGACTAGTCGCTACAAATGGACCATATTGTACAATGTCCTGTTGAAGAGGCAGTCCAGCGAGAAGTATAAACCTGACTTCCTTTTCCATATCATCGTCAACACTAGCAAAGACTCTATCCCCTTTCGTGTCCCATATTAAATTATTAAATTCCTCAACGACTTGATTCTGGCCATCGATAGGACCAAACCTCGCTTTTCCAGAAATGACATAACAAAACGAGTTCCATTTACTCGGAATATTCTCTTCAAACTTTCCACCCGGTTGTATTGTGACGTCCAGATACCAAACCGGCGTGTAAGCCAATTCCTTTAGACTATCTACGCCCAACGCTCTACCACTAATCACCCTGACGGTGGTTTTCCCATCAGCACTTGTCGCGGTCGGAATCTCTGCTTTTCTCAAATCTCTATACCTCGGCTCCACGTCCTTTAATTCCGCAGGAAGATCTACCCACAACTGCATGCCTATGTTTACACTGACGTCCGGGTCTGTGGTGGGCATTTCTGCGTGGACGATGCCTCGCCCGGCCGTCATGAATTGCAAATCCCCTTGGTTCAACAGTCCCTTTTCGCCTGTGAAATCTTCATGTTCCATCGCGCCGGAGAGCATGTACGTAATCGTCTCCTGTCCCCGGTGCGGATGTTCGCTGAAGCCCGAGCCGGGCGTGACAAAGAAATGATCGAGCATGAGGAATGGAGTCAGGTGTTTTTGCGCGGGAATGCCGATGCTGCGACGGACTTGAGCGCCTACACGTTCGGATTGGGAGGAGGCGGGGTAGATTTTTGAAATCGAACGGGGGATCGGAGACGTACTGGTCAGAGAGGGATCGTCCAGTGGTATCACGGGTAGACCGATGAAGGTCGACGAGCAAGTATTGGTGGCGGTAGACATTTTGAAACGTGATAGGTAAGGTTGGAGTTGAGGGAGTAGAAAGGGAGCTGAAATGGCGATTAGGACGATGAGGATGGAGAGCATCAAGAAATTGAGAGAGAGGTTTGGGAAAACATACAATTTATACGACGGGACAGAGATCGTCGTAGAAATCGCATTACTTATAAATCATTTGTAAGCAATGGTTTTTTTTAAACTCGGTTCGGAAACTTCTACGTTGACGTCATTTTGGTTCTACAGTACATATCGTGCTGTTGCTGCAGGGAACTGTGTATTTCTAGGAGTATGAACAAATCAATCGTTCTCATTCATTTCAGTAATTATAAGGCCGAACTCCAAGAGTCTGATGACAACATTCCTATTTTGTGAGAATGTCACCGGATTTGGAATTATAAAAAATGTCATTAGAGTAGGATAGCTTGATTTTGGAGAGCTATATTAAATTCAACATACTTGTAATCCTATGCAGACAATGCTGAGTCTTCCAATTTATGATGTACGACATGACGAATTGTGGCAATCCTGCTTCGAGCTGTATTCCGATCGAATCATTATCAGGGCTGCAATGCCGTCAGACCTCGTGGTTGTTCTGATCTGACATGTGAAATTGCGGGGTAAACAATGACAATGTCAGCACGGCACGGGCCGAAAGTTTCATCAGACGGACCCAGCGAATGGAATCCTTTGCCCCAAGGTTCGAATGATTCACGCGTTGTCGGTCTTCTCACCGTGGATGTGCGCTGTACAATAAAAGCACGAGATTTTACAAAACCGTCATTTGTGTCGATATCTGCTACGGTACTAAGGAAGAGAAAAACCCACTTGAGAGATAGGAGTCTTGCCGACGACATTCATCCAAAATTGGCGGCATTGGATCGAGTCGTTCATAATATGCAGGCGACTGCCATGCAATACACTTCATACCCGATGAATGCGGGAATGCATGCCGCACAACAAGGAATGGTGTATGGACCTGCTTTTACCATGCAGCCATATATAAATAACCAACAACAGGCAATGAACATGGCCAGCCCGGCATTTGTAACACCGATGATTGACAATCGAAGTATGAATACAGCAATGAGTCCTATAATTCCAGAACCCATAAGAGAACAATCTAAAAGAAAGGCCGGGAAGCAATCTTCGAATAGTCAAACACAATCTCCACCAAATGCACAAAGTCCTCAATTCGCGACAGAAACTATTGCAACAACGGTAGAAGATACTCCATTGTATGTCAATGCAAAACAGTTTCATCGAATACTTAAAAGACGAATTGCAAGACAAAAGTTGGATCATTTACTTGAATTACATGCCAAAGGACGGAAACCATATCTACACGAATCTCGACATAATCATGCAATGCGACGACCTCGAGGTCCAGGAGGTCGATTCTTGACGACAGAAGAGGTTGGAGCTTTGGAAGCACAAGCTGTCGCTGAAGCAACAGGAACTCAAACTCCATCCAGCTCCGATGAGATTTTGGAGACCCCAAAATTGGTAGAAGAAATGACTCCAAGAAAGAGACGTGCTTCACAAATGTTGAATGAAAATGAGATTAACCCTTCTCCCGCAGAGATCAAAAGGACTAGATTAGAAGCTATGGGACCAAATCTTATAAGTCTAGATCATGAGGATTGACAAGCACAATAGTTATGCTTCTACAAAGGACTTGGATAACCGAGTCGATTATGATATAACGCTGAATGGTGAAGATTTTACGACTTTTTAAATAATGAATAGATATTATATCATATGATGAACGAAAATGTAACAATAACAAATACGTACTATATAACCTCTTTACCAGACTATATTTGATTAGAGCAAATCATTCGTAGTTGTAAGAACTACCGTATGTGAATTGAAAAAAAATGTTCAATCATAATAATGCATGATTTATCCGTCATGCAGATATCGATACCCGTTTCTGCATTCAAAATCTGACCACGTCTTTTCATTTCTCGTATCGTGTATAATATTTCTAGCACATTGTGTATATACCGGTATAAGGGAGAATTGAATTATGCATTACGAGGATATATGATTTGCATGATAATTCTTTATAGCCTTGCGAATAATTACTTGTACAACCTGTAATAAAGGCCTACCTCTGACCAATACGAATATTTCGTAATTCATCTTACTGTACGACACCATGCGTATACGACAAGTACATTCACCCTGGTTATGGGTATTACTACCTAGTCTGATCATAGCTAATCCCACAATATCCGGTTCAGACACACAACAGCTCAACAAGCTCGAGAAAAGAGCATCAGACACAAGCAACACTAAAGAGCAAGTCATAGCTCCAGCAAGCGAACGGGGTAACAAAGACATTCCTACGAAATATGCACCGGTCGATGGACAAGACGGAATACCGCACGCCGGACCATGGGTCGGTAAAGACGCAGACGCCGTGCAAAAAGGGAAAAAGACGTCTCCAAAATCAGAAGATATTCCCGACAGCGTAGCACGGTTGGAAAAAGAAGGATATGGAGACAAGGCATCGGGATCGAAATCTCAAAGAATACCTGATAAAAACGACGGTGTTATGGATGATCCACACAGACAGGCTCCCGAAAGAGGAACTACGGGGACAGAAGGGGGAGTGTCGGCGAAATTGAAAAAAGAACAAGCAAAGGAAGCAAAGACTGGTGAAAAGACGGAGAAGAAGCCTGAAGCGCCAAAGGAAGCTCCTTTGTTACCACATGCCGAAGAAGAGAAGTTGAAAAAATCATCGGGCTCTACAAAGGTCGTTGATGGGGATACTGTTGACGGTACAGCTGGTAAAGACAAAGCTAAAGGAGCTCACGGGATAGAGGTAAGCATCACCATTTCTGATATCTGATAGTATTTTGATTGATGACTGACATGATTCTTTATAGAAACCAACCGACCTCCCAAAATCTCCTGGTAATAAAAAACTCGACTCTGATTCCGACAAGGACAACGACGACACCAACCCCCATCCACCACCCAAAACCGACCTTCATCATCCCTCGTATTCCAGTTTCCATTCATCATCCACAACATCCGACGGTGTCATCCAGCCTCTCCACAGTTTCGCCCTGGCATTCATCATGATTATATTTTCTGAAATCGGCGACAAGACCTTTCTCGTCGCAGCACTGATGGCCATGCGTCACGACCGGGCCGTCGTCTTCACCGCCGCTTTCTCGGCATTAATCACCATGACCGTCCTGTCCGCCGTGCTCGGACACGCCGTGCCGTCCCTCCTTCCGAGAAAACTCGTCGCATACGCAGCAGCGGCGTTGTTTCTCGTCTTCGGAGCAAAGATGTTACGAGAAGGGCTGATGATGGAGAAGGAAGCAGGAGTGGGTGAGGAAATGAAAGAGGTCGAGGCGGAATTGGAAGAAAAGGAATTATTAGCGAAGCGGGCTGGATATGAGAATGGAAGAGGGAGGAGAAGGAAGAGTTCGGGGCTGGATATTACTCCAGATCAAATCGAGAGCGGACTCGGGAGGAAAAGTAGACCAGGGGGGATGTTGGCTTCACTACCTGATTCTCCCACCAGCGATGACGACGCCGAAGGTATGGGTGGTACTCGACGTGGTGGATCACGAGGTGGAAGTGCGAGTGTGTTGAAAAATGGTGTCTTGTCGGGTGTAAACAATCTATTCACGCTGATTCTTTCTCCGGCTTGGGTGCAGACTTTTGTCATGACGTTTCTAGGCGAATGGGGAGATAGGAGTCAAATCGCTACTATAGCTATGGCTGCCGGTCAGGATTATTGGTGGGTCACTGGGGGTGCGGTTATTGGTCATGGGATTTGTACTGGTGTTGCTGTGATAGGTGGGAGAGCTCTTGCAGGTAAAGTCAGTTTACGTGTTGGTAAGTGTAACATCACATTCATATTGTGGACAAGGTTAATACTGATTTTCAACATAGTAACACTTGGTGGAGCATTGGCCTTTTTATTCTTTGGCATCATATACTTTGCCGAAGCATTCATGTCTTAATTAAATCTGACCACAAACATATTGCATGTCATCACATCAAAACAATAACGAAAAAAAAAACAAATACATCAATTATAGTCGCATAGGAGTTGCATATTGTATGAAGAATAACGCTACACAAGTTAATGCTCAATATTAAATCCGGAATGAGAAAACTCCACACCATCAAATGATAAGATATCAAAAATGTCCACGCCCAATAACCATGTCCCTCCTTCTGCTACTAATTAAAAATGCTTCAAATACAAAAAAAGACCCATTAAGCAGTTGATCAAATCAAACAAGTTCATACTCCTCTTCATCCGAAGAAGTTGTCGTTTGTACAGCATTCGACCTTTTTCCCTTTTTCCCATGACCACCAAGGTCAAGTTGTTGTTCTTCACCATGGTCATCTAGTACAGACCATTCCTTTCGTACCAACGTCTCTGTTTCTTTGTCTTCAAAAATAGCCAATGCTTGATCAAGCGCAAAGTTCAACACTTGAGAACCAGATGAAGGATCCCTCGACTCTTCAGCTGCCTCGCCCGCGACCCCAAAGATGAAGTCATCTTCTAGATGCTGGACATCATAATCATTCGCGTCATCTTCTTCAGAAGACGAAGATGTGCAGTTCAAAGTCTGTCTTTCCAGTCGTTTTGCGTGTTCGGTCTTGTGTATATCCTGTGCGCCCGTCTGTTTAGTGACGAAGAACCTATGACGATCGTCTCGTCTTGGTCCAGGCGCTGAAAAGTCTCGTTGACGTAACGGCCTATGTGGAGCGGTGTTGACCCTTCTTGAGAATTCAAGCGAGGTTCCTGCTACATTGGCAGGATTCAGAGCCCATTTTGCTTTGTGGTTCTTGTATCTCTTCTGATCTTGAGCAGATCCTCTAAGATCAGACTTTGCAAGAGGAAATGGATCAGTCATGTTGACTAGAAACTTGTCGTTACTTGGTCGATTAATTTGCTTTGCTCTGATAGAGTGATCGTGAAGATGACGTAATGAGTAGATGAATGAAGTTGTGCTTGTGGACGATCGAGTGATTTGAATGTAATTAATTAAGATGAAGAATCTGGAATGCTTCAAAGTTGAATGTTCAAAGTAGTTTAGGAATGCGCAGGTATGTTATGAATGACAAAGTGAAATGAGTCACAAGCCAAAAATAGTAATGGTGATGTGATGATGATTGTTGATCAAGGGAAACTACCGGGGAACCGATAGATTGAATTTTGCGGGGAAGATAGACAGATAAAGCAGCTCCGACCCTTTTTTTACCTTGATTGCAAACGGCCGACCCGATTTATGGATGATATGGATGATAAGCAAACAAAGACAGAACGTTTCTCAAAAGGTGTTGTATGATTTACCCTGAGCGAATAATTGACTTGTTCGCCCCAGTCATGTCATCCGAAAGAATATATCGAAAACGGTCATTTCCCAAAATTTGCCCTACTGATGTCGCAAAAATGCTTAATCTTAGAGCCGCGAGTAACAACGGTCGATAAGGTAATCGAATGGGAACTGATGTAATCACAGACCCCAGCCATCCCAACACTTGCAGGGTCATACCTGAAAATGGCAATTTATACTAATGACGCTATTCTGCAGTCGGATCATGTGAAGTAAAATTCAAGGCTTGGTCATTCTGTTGTTTGGTACTAATAAAAGAACCCCTTGCTAGCATGGATTTGTTATGGTGTGGCATGAACAGGTCGAGATGACCCAATCATGTCTAGTCGAGTTTCGTCATAATCCTTGTTATGCTCAGCCTGATAACCGCCTGATGACCTGCTGATCACGGGTTGTATTTCAAGATTCGGCCGAGAAATTGAATTCTTGCCTGGACTTGGGGGTGCGTGATCCGTTTGCGTTATTTCGTCCTTGTGATCATTAATTATTATTAATCAACTCTGAAACGTATCTGTTATAGGACAATCAAGCCAGCATAGCCTCTTTGTTATGCGTCATAATCTCATGGCTCATTTTCACTTGGCAAAGTGCTAGGGAACCAACCATATGTATCAAAGTCGACCATTAATTCTCCTAGAGCTCCTGTAGTGACTATGACGTCTTCTGCCGCAAGAGCATCGGCTTGTCTCTGCGCCCCATCATGACCTCTAAATGTGTTATTGTCAATACTGGATGAGTTACGTTACGTTACATGATGGGACATACCTAGCACTGATGACTCCTTTGGCGTTAATGACTCGCTGCCATGGTACAGTAGCGCTGTTAAAAGCATTATTCGGCTGTTGTTCCGCATCTGGTAGATGTTTCAAGCATATTCCGACCTGACTTGATTACATGTTAGTTTACGCATCTGTCGTCATCCTCATGTGTTGTGATGAATACCGTGGCCTTTCAGCTAGTGTATCTTAGCATTCAGATAGGGACTTGACCAGTTTTTGATTTGACTTACGTCGTCCTACGAGTTTTGCGATGTGCCCATATGATGTGACTTTTCCTGCCGGTATTTCTTGTACAGCAGTGTAGACCGCATGAAACCAAGCCGCAGCTTCGTCCGACTGAGGCATTATCGTCACAAAATGTCCTTTCTATAGTTTAGCAGTAATAAAAATGTCAAAATTTCTGTTGCTGCCAAAAAATCTCCCGCTTCACATGTCACAAAATAGTAAATACGGGTTTTCAATCTCTTTATTGAGCAATTGACTATCAGCCATGACTCTGGCTAATTACCTAGCACAAAACTATCTGTCCGCAGATAAACCGCTTTCATCGAAGAAGCGCAAAAGAAAAAACGATGACGAAAACGGACTCATCATAGCCGACGACGACGACGATGGTAGAAAGTCCAGCTCTCGCTCACACAAACCACGACATCACGATCAAGATCCATCTTCGAGGAGCAAGAAAATTGGATCTGCATGGAAGACAGTCGGTACATTGGCACCTACCAATGCGGAACAAGCTGCCGCAGACGAAATCGTAGCCGCGGCCGCAGCTGAAAAATCTCGAGAACAAGAAGCTTTACTAGCGGATGACGCACCCGTCATAGTCAAAGACGACGGGATTGAGCCAACATACGATGGGCCGATGATGGCGTCTGGTGCTGGAGCGGGGTTACAGTCAGCGGCTCAGATCACGGCCGCGTTGGAGCGAAGGGCGAAACAGGAGCGAGATGCGATGATAGAGGCGGGAATGGGGGTCGAGGATGGCCAGGGATTAGCCCAGGAGACGATTTATCGTGATGCTAGCGGACGGATACTCAATGCCGCTATGAAGAGAGCGGAACTGCGGAAAAAGGAAGAGCAAAAGGCGAAGTTGGAGGAGGATAATAGGATTGCGGCAAGAGGTGATGTACAAAATAGAGAGAGGGAGAAAAGAAGAGATGAATTGGAAAAGGCAAAGGAGATTGGAGTCGCGAGATATGCAGATGATGCTGATATGAACAATGAGATGAAAGATACAGTCAGATGGAATGATCCAGCGGCGAGATTCTTAACGGAAGTAAAGATAAAAGCAAATAATGGTTCGAGGGAATCATGGAGAAAGGCATATCAAGGTGCATCGGAACCGAATCGTTATGGTATCAAGCCTGGTTATAGATGGGATGGTGTCGATCGGAGTAATGGATTCGAAAGGAAATGGTTTGCAGCAAGAAATAATAAACAGAGCATAAAAGAACAAGAATACGCTTGGGAAATGGATGAATAAGGCATGTTACCACAACACTTCTGCATTGACTAGAGGGGTTTCATCACTACCAATATTTGGGAATGGTCTACGATGCCAATATCTTACAAAAGCATACGCTTCCGCTTTGGTAGATAACCCTATCAAAAACACATCTCCGTTTCTTTTAGACCGAGACTTGGTAGATGTGGTTGTTTCATCCGAGTCGTCCATGACATTAACGTCAGACGATTTCGTATCCTCATCAAACCAATCATTCTGCAGGTCTGATTCATCTTGAGCGTCAGCAAGATCATCGACATTGTCATCAGCCGCAGATTCGGATGTCTCTGAAGTTTCACTCGTTGAAATTGACTTGGTTGGCTGTGGAACGTCGGAATATGCCCCGTGTATAGTCGAATTTGAAGAGCCTTCCGGATTGAATACCATCGGCATAGCATAAGCTCCCGTATCTTTAATCGTGTCCGGTATCCATCGTTGCACCCGGTATCGTCCAAATTCGGTAGATGTCCAAGGCAAATTTCTATGATGTTCAGCACTTGCAATTGCTGCTTCAACTTTCGCCTTTGGTATGCTAGCGATTGTCGTGCTACCAAGTCTGAAAATGACCTTCACTTGGTCTGGTTCCGATTTAAGTTCTGGATAGCCGTCATTATCAATTATCTGTTCTAGATGTGGCGAGAATGGAGTTTGTAGCAGTCGAAGTTGTAACTTCTGAGATGGAGGTGTTAGCGAGTACGATCTCGCCAGTTGTTGGATATGAATATAATCATTCTGAGACAAGGCTGCATGAAATGCTGCTCCTTCTCGTTTCCTTGAAAACGAGCCAGCTTCACTGTTCACCTGGGCAAGACGGGTCACATGTGCTTGATAAGTCTTGGCTTCTGCAATTGAAGCAAATACAATTAGATAGCTGCCCTCGCGCTCAAGCGTTCTCGAGTTACGCTCTGGTATGACTATATGAAAAATGTTAGAGTTGTACACACGTCACATGGTCATAGACGATAATCTACAAACCCTTCTCAATTAAACTCCATCCTTTCAGATTGTTTGCTTGTGGGCTAAGCCGTATGAAATCGTCCATTATTAGATTCTTGCTTGCGGCTTTTAGCAATAGAACAGCTTTGCCGGCAACTCTCCCCTTTTTGAGCCATTTGTTTTCTACAATATCCTTCTTGTTCGCATCAGTTAATTTCATGGGACTGATATCACCTCGCTTTGTAGTCTTGCCGAAGCTAGCATCTCGTTCTACCACTTTTGTAATCTCCCCACCTCTTGGGAATAACTTTTCCAGTAGTTGGTCTGGATGAAGAGGCTTGAGCTCCTTGGAAAATGATTGTCTGGAAGCCGGCTTATTCCAGGGTTCTGGTGCATTTCTTTTGAGACTCTCAAGATTTCCACTTGAAATTGCATTGGCTACCCTCTGAGAATATCTCTTGTGTGGTTGTGGATTCTGGCTATTGTCCTTGAGTGATTCTGGGAAAAGATCACTCAAGAGTGCCTGGACTTTGGAATGATCATGACTCTTTGCAT
>Ga0160429_1001990_pt1 | contig 10982 bp, 7 predicted proteins | sample SolpanmetagenomR_FD_108199 | JGI IMG/M metagenome (GOLD analysis project Ga0160429, IMG submission 108199) | Solar panel surface microbial communities from Lawrence Berkeley National Laboratory, California, USA - R | ecosystem: Engineered > Built environment > Solar panel > Unclassified ... | reverse complement strand
TGGGTGGTGTATATGGAGATCACCCGAATTCCTACCAAAAGAACTCATCTTCAATATCAATTATCTGGGAGCTGAACAAGCATCCTTCACGTTGAACTTCTCTCATGGTGCATCCCAAGTCATTGGACAGTTCTACCAACTGATCAGATTGGGGAAAAGGGGATACAGAAACATTATGGTAAACTTGACAGCAACTGCAGATTATTTGGCTCATTGTGTTCAAAAACTCGGATTCATCTTAATGTCAGAAATTAACGGCAATGGACTCCCATTAGTTGCATTCCGTCTTGATCCTAAAAACAACTATAACTTTGATGAATTTGCTGTAGCTCATCAATTGAGAGAACGCGGTTGGATCGTCCCGGCTTATACAATGGCTCCCAAATCCGAGAAACTGAAATTGATGAGAATTGTAGTTCGTGAGGACTTTTCGCGACCAAAAGCAGAATCGTTACTCAAAGATTTATATCTCGCCATGCAAACCTTGTCAAAAATGGCCGGTAAAGATATCCAAACATATCTCGATCATGCAAAGGATACTAAATTAAGCTTGAGCGGTCATACAAATAACCATTATGCTGACGAGAAACATTCTCTACAAGGTAAAGATGGCAAGACTCATGCTGTCTGTTGAGATTTGATCAGATGATGTTTTTATTTTCCAAAAAGTATGAATATTTATTATAACATAAATTTCGACATTTAGATAGATTCACTACCGTAGTTACAATGTGACATAATATGCATATGTCATTAGACTTTGGCTCTTTCCAATTATACAAATGTCATTATTGTACCTATTCACTATGGTGACTTTCTAACAGATGTGAATCAAGCTATCAAACACTCTCTTGAACAAAGAATATCAGGCTCGGTTGTTGTTGGACTCTACATGGTCACCAATATCGAGTGAGATGGTAATGACAGATGAAACAACAACTAGGACATGATTCGCTGTCGAAGTATGTATCATAAAGGTCACTCGTCATAGTCATGAGTCGACAATTCAAACATCCTTGATTCTTGTAATTGTTGTATTGTCTATCATTATTTTAGTATTAAGTTATTATATTCATAAATTTACATTGATTATTCTTGACAAGTTCCGTAAGACATTGATTTACGACCTTGTTTACGAAGGCATTGACCATCGAGCATTAATTTGTTTCCTCATTACCTAATTGAATATAAGGTTAGTATTGAACATAGACAACTTTGAAGAAATGTCGACTTACCAAAGGAGCCACAAGTACAGTTCCAATACCCAATGCGGCGACAGTGGCCAACATTTGTAATTTATTAAAATCTTTTCCCAAAACATCAAATCCACCACTAGGTGTTGATCTAGTTCCAAACATGTCAAGACCATAAGCAAAGACAAGACTTGTACTTTCAAGAATAGCGGGGCTTGTAGTAATCTTGTCGACACCTAAAAGGTCAAGCCTATGACTAAGATACCACCTTGGATCGAATTCCAAGTTGGGAATATATTTCACAAGGCCTTCTGCTTGTTCAAGTTTGTTAGGATCACGAGCGATAGGTCTACGTGGGTCTATGATAGCTTTTGGAATCGCAATCAATGCCTGAGATTGTGAAAGAATAGCTAGTAGGTCTTTTGAAGTTATTCCCTGGTTGGTCTGTGTGACGGATAAAGATGAGATCGGCTCGGGAATAATAAAAGTCCTCATCGCGACATGTGGTCTGTGCAAGGATGAAGATATGGTTCGATTAAAGGACGAACCCCGATCGTCTGGTTTGGATGATTCGTAAAGGTCACCAACAATCAGGAGTGAACTTTTGGATTCATTTTCATGTCCTGAACTAGTAAACGAATAAGCAAACCAGTTTTCAGAGAGTACAGCCGCGAGAGGCATATCTTGAACGACACCGGGGTGGATGATGGAACGGATAGTCTCTCCTGTCGACCCATCAATCAGATACAGTTTGATGTGAGATGTAGATTGGACCGAAGTGACAATAAGTAAGAGGTTAGAGTTCAAGTACTTGTATAATACTTTTCGATCTCCCAAAACTCTACCGATGGAGGCAAGTGGATCATCTGATGATCTGAAGATTATATGTGTTATATTCTCAATTGCAGGAGTATTGAATGTCCAGAGTTGAGAATCATGGGAAGAGGAGACTGTGATAGAATGATCAGACTTGATTAGATCAACATGATTTATCTTATCCATAGAATTCTCATCCCTTGCACCGACAATTTGACCCGTCATACTATTGAACAACGTTGATTTTGTGGATTGTTTGGAAGGTGAATATTTTACAAATCCATCTGGTAAAGCTGAAAGGAAGGGGACGTCAGATGTCAAAGGTGCAACAGCACTCGGTATAGCATGATTCCAAAGTATACGACCGTTATCACTGAAATCCAAAGCAAGAATACGATTATTTCTAGTCACACAAACAATCGATTTATGATTGCCAAATGAATTATGACTGAGTCTTGCTCGAATGTTATCTTGTGGTCTCAGATGGAGGCTTGTTAGTATTCTGTTAGGCATTGCTGTCAAAAGGCTGGGGAGTACAGTCAATTCGTATATATGACGTGTCAATCGATGAATATATGCTGAGACGAGATTTGATTGTATCTCCTTTTTGATTTCTGCAGTCTTTGCACTTTGAATGATTGGATATGCCCATGTAGTTGTGATAGTATGTGCTAATTCTTCATGTCTTTTCCATTCAATTTGACCGTCTCGGATCAATATCCAATCTCCTGAATCATATAAAATAGCCGACCGAGCTGCAGATATAGTTTCACCTTTTATTGATAATTCTGTTATAGCTCGAAGAGGAATTTGATCTTCTAAACCATTTACATTCCATTTATTTAATATTTCTTGTGATTCTGAAGAAACAACAATCATTTCTTGAGCAGTTATCCTTGTAAAATATATATCTGTACCTTTTACAGTCGTGGAGAAAGCGCTTTCGCTTGCAATCTTTGCCAAGTCATACGCTTTCGTGATTGTGGATTTTTTAAGATTGACATGAAAGATTTGGGCCCAAGAGTGAGTGGAAGTTTGTATAGAAAGTAAGAAATGAGATTTTGAAGTAGATTCCTCTGGCGCGTGTACATGAACGTTTTTGATTCGTTCACCATTTTTTAATGCCAAATTGAAGCTAGAAATTGTCTTTGAACCGAGCACATTCGTCTTGAGGACAGCGTTTGATTTATCTAACCACGCTAATATAGGAAGATTGGACTTGGATCCAAGAAACACGATATCTTTACTGTGCGCTATATCTCTTTCTGTGTGTAAAACATAATGATCCACGACTTTTCCGGTTTCTACATCCAGATTGGTTATTTTTATCTTACCCCCACTTTGAATGGAGATATATCGTATCTGCTTTTCTGGAATTGATAGACCAACAGGTATCGCATGTTCTCGTTCTGTGTAGCTCCAACCAGCCACTCCATCTTGACCATGTACATAAGTAATTTTATTTGTCGAGTCTTCTAGCAGTACAACAACATCTTGTTTCAGAAGCTGGATGTCCTTGATAACTCCCGAAGCAAGAGCAAAGTCCCATTCTAATCTTCCATCTGCAGAACTCCAGGCAGATATTCTAGAACCTATAGCAGTCTTTATAGTATCAGAGTCTCGATTGACACGAAGATGTCCTGTTATATTTTTGTCGAAAGTCAATTGATGCCTCCATATAATTGCTGAATCTCTTGGATTTATAGCAGCTACAACATTATTTTCTGACAATGTATAGATAAGACTGGCTTGTGATCCATGATGTGGTTGATGAAAAACAGTAGAATCTTCACCTGGTCGACCGACTAATGCATGATGCCAATCGACTACGCCGGCATCATCAACAAAGATGGCTTTTATTTGTCTAGACAGACAAAGTATGCTTAGTACAGGGAATAGATTGACGCGCATCCTTGACGATGCTCTTACAACATTTCACATCTCCAGCTAACGTACAAAGAGGAATAGAGACCGAGTCATGTAAGATAAATAGTAGAGTCATTTGAAAATAATTATGACGTCAGATTTGAAACAAGCTCTTCCTTCTTTTCAGCTAATATTCCTTCAATTCGATCAAGCTACAAATTCAGCCCAATCGATTCTCATAATCAGAAAGATTTTACCATCAATACATTGTCCCAATCTATTTATTGTCAACATGAGCGCTTCTAGAAGTGCAATCCGCACATCATCAATAGTCCGAACTCGTTTAGGAGCTAGACAATTCCATCAATCTCGCGCTAGATTCGAATCAATCACAAATGCTACTCATCAGCAACCCCATTCACACGCAAAGACTGCAATGTACGGTGGTCTTGCTGGAGGTGTATTAGCTTTTGGGTTAGGATACACTTGGTATCAAATGTCTGGATTATCAACCGCCGTCAACACCGTAAAACAAGCTAAAAATTATTTTGATACTGGAGCAAAGAAATTGAAAGATGTTGCACCAGAACCTAATGCTGCTCTAGACTGGTTAAGACAACAAACTTCATTTTATGCAAGTTTTGTGCCGGGAGGAAAATCATTTATTGATTCGGCATTCAAAGATATTGATATCGTTAGAGAAAAACATGGCGATGAGGTTGATCAGATCGTAAAAGAAGCGTATAATGAGATTAAAGAAGTCGCTAGCAAAGATTTGAGTGTTTCAACTGCAAATGAAGCGTGGCAAATCCTCCAAAAGCACATGAAACGTATTACTGATCTTGCAAGTGATTCTGCTCATGAAATATTAAATAACCATCCTCAATTACAATCAAAAATTGGTGCAAATGTCGATCAACTTCGTTCTTTAGGAAACTCCCTTGGTCCGGAAGCGAATAAAATGGTTCAAGATAAATGGTCTCAATTATCCGAAATTGTAACAAAAGGTGGAATCGGAATTGCTACAGTCACACAAATCAAACAATTAATCCAAGATAAAACCGAACAAATAAAGAAACTTGGCGATAAAGCTTGGAATAAAGGCATGGAAGAGGCAAAGCCATATCTTGATAAAAATCCTAAAATTAAGCAAATGATTGACGACAATAAATCTGCCTTGATGTCGGGCAATGTTAGTGATTTATGGACGAAATTGAAATCCGGAAAAGTAGATGATTTGGAAAAATATGTTAAGCAAGCTGCAGACAAGGCAAAGGAAAAATCAAAAGATCTGGGAGGTGACATGTCTTCATCCTTGATGTCCATGTTCGGTTCGTCTGCCATGGGAGGTCAGGTCATGTCTCAATTCCAAAATTTACAAGAAATTGTACAAAAGACTGATACAAAAGATATGGAAAAATTATTACAAGAGACCATTACTGATATCAAGGAATTGTTAGAAAAGAAGATTGAAAAGGGCAAGGATTTGGTTGGTGGAAATAATAACGACAAGGGTAGTGACAATAATAAGGAGAAGAAGAGCAAGAAGAATGATGACAATTAATTAATAGATAATTTGTATCCATAGTATAATCATCTGATCATTTATTAGATATTCGTCGGCTAAATTAACCCGATGTATACATGACAATCACAGTATCGATATAAAGGCCATAATTAGCGACGTGGAGTGATATAATTGCAGTGGAGGACTCGACTGGAGCAGACAATACAAACCCTAGTTCCCAGAAGTAATAATACTGCAATCCTACGCACGGACAGAATTTTTCATATGCTGCATCTCAACAACTCTATTAGAAAAAGGCGAAAAATCTTCCCCGCCATGCGAAGGAAGTCCCTGCAAATGTTTTCACGCATAGACCCATATGTGAGAGATTAGATATGTGTAAGAACATCTTAGCTTCTGCGAGTCCACGATTAGAACAGATTCACCGATTCATCAAATTGTTTATCATATTTTATATTTCATTGATCATAATTAACATATTGTAAATATTGGTGGCTGGAATATGGAACGTTGACTTCAAACAACTTCGCGACGAAAAAAAATTGACGCGTCAATCAAGCAACATTGAAAGCTATGACCGTCGGGACTTTTACAGAAGATTCAAAATCGGCACTAAAAAAATATAACTCCCTGGTTCCTCGATAACTTTTCCCCATTTCAGCTGATAAACATGAACGTGCGAGACATCGTCTCATAAACCTAGGATCATGTAACAAGACTGATGACTTACCCCGCACCCACGTTTTCATTCCAAAATGACCGCTACTTGTATGTTCCATGCATGCTGTTTGTTGCAGGCAAAATATCCAAACCCCTCTTTTATGTGAGCCCTCCGACACTGAGACCCACATGTGATTTTGATTACAATGATCTAGCGTCAAAGAGCAGGGACGGTCCGGAAGACTCCTGACGCACTCATTCACTACGGAAGTTTTAGAGATCGTATATGTCTTTTGGCATCTACTTATGATCTCTATACTGTATATATCCATTAATGTTGCTTCTATGGTGCACTTTATTTCCAACAACAATGCGCTAGAGTTTGTCATGTGGAACCCGAATTTTTCAAATCAGGAGCAGAATTATTATTAGGGTAAAATCCAAATAGGGGCTGGATTTGTGCAAAGCTTATTTTGACTACATTACATACCGTGGTAGTTGCACAAAAGCGGAATTTTTCTCCACATGAGCTGTATATAGTTACCTGTCATTTTGGAACACCCATCGTGGTTCAAATCTCAACCACGATTCTTGAGATCCTTTTCGGAAGTCTGTCACTGAGATCGGAATGCAGTGTCTCGTAGCTTACGGGCTAGTTCATGAGTCAGAGCAATCCTTTATATTCTTGACAGCTATCTGGAGGAGCTGTAGCAATGATGATCTTTGCGGACTGATTAGTATATCCTCCTAGAATACGCTTAGTAGGAATCACGATCGTACGAGCCCTTGTGCCACGTATCAAAAGCCCCAGGAAAGATCTTGTGATAGGGTTTGAAAGACCTTAAACAGAACTTGCGAACCCTAGACCGGGACAGACTAAATACAGTACGAACCAGAAATTTTATGGACCAAAATTTCTCACCGCTTCTCCGCGGCTCCTTCACAGTCCTATTTGAGAAAAGGCTTATAATCTAAGCAAAAGCCAACACCTGCACACTCTTACTTTCCATTGTCAACTCAATTTCTCACACAACATCCATCCATCATGCGATCAACTCTACTCAGTGTGGCGGCGGCGGCCGCTCTGCTCGTTCCAGCCGTCGCTGCCTTGCCCGCCGCCGGTCTTTTTGGACGCCTAGCTGCGCGTGAAGCAGTGGCCGCCATATGGCATCCTCCTGGCCGCCCTCGGGATGCCGAACCAGACGCCGCCATCTGGCACCCCCCTGGCCGCCCTCGTGATGCGGAAGCGGAGCCAGATGCCGTCTGGCGTGGCCCAGTTCGACCCCCTCGTGATGCGGAAGCAGAGCCGGATGCCGTCTGGCGTGGCCCAGTACGACCCCCTCGTGATGCGGCAGCGGAGCCAGATGCCGTGTGGCGTGGCCCGGTTCGACCCCCTCGTGATGCGGAAGCAGAGCCGGATGCCGTGTGGCGTGGCCCGGTTCGACCCCCTCGTGATGCGGAAGCGGAGCCAGATGCCGTCTGGCGTGGCCCAGTTCGACCCCCTCGTGATGCGGAAGCGGAGCCAGATGCCGTCTGGCGTGGCCCGGTACGACCCCCTCGTGATGCGGCAGCGGAGCCAGATGCCGTGTGGCGTGGCCCAGTTCGACCCCCTCGTGATGTGGAAGCATAGTGGAATGTTGTTCGGCGTGGTCATCCGCGTACAAGTGGCGTAGAGCCTGGATTGTATAGTCCATATAGAGTGAGCGTGCTCGGGCTTATCACCGCTGGCTTGCATAGGCGGATTCTTATGCGACAAGTTCATTACGTTAACGAATTTCACATTTCGATGTTTTCAGTAGCAGTTGCGCATCTGGGCACCAATGTGTCTCCACATGAATTTTCGAGTCTCCACATGAATTTTCGATGACAAAGTATCGTTGCGTCGGACTTCTTCTTATCTAGGTGTCAATGGGGTCGATCTGATAGGATACAGCATGACGCGTAGTGTTTTGTTTAATAGGTTGCTGTAATTAGTACGTTTCTAGAAATATGATTTTCGTAGTTTTGTAATCTACATATATACATTGCTTATCTAGGCCATATCTATATTACCATTCTAGCTAGTTTCATGTTCATGATACTCCCAACTGTCAAATGTTGAGCGATTTGATGTCACAGATGTAGGAATCTTGCAAATGAACATGAATCGCACTAGGCCTTGCGATTGTGAAGTGTGTAGTTAACGTTGCCAAGACTGATCCAGTCGGCATCGTGTCTTGACGAAAATCATGATCAACTGCTCGGCTCGCGATCACGCAAACAAGAGGTGATTTTATATTGCAGACGTGAAAGAAATCGATAGGTATCCTAATTGGATGTTGTCGTTCTTTTAAAGGGCAATGTAGATTAGTCCAGGTAACTCTGATCGAACTGCTATCGTAATGGAGCGTAAATTCGTTAGATTGGTACGGAGGTAGGATTCAATACAGTGGGTTGAAAAAGGATTTCAAACAGTAGGTCTAGTCTAAGTAGAGAGATTAAATTGTATCAAGATCCAGCCTACTCTTCGACTAAGCTGTAATGTTAATATGACAGCCTACATGCATGATGGCAACCACATGCTCAGCTTCTGGGATAAAGAAAACCTATGAGATATAGTATACATAAGCCGTGTTTTTAACGAAACGCAACGATTTCCATGTCATGTTAGTAGTTCATATAGTAACTTGAAGATTATGACTTTAAAAGATATAGATTCCAACAATGAGTTCATAACCTGACACAGAGAGATATATTGTCCGTCATAACATTCAAGAACAAAGTAAAATATTGCAACCTCTACGACTTCAAGTTACAAAGATCCAATACAATGCTGACTGAAACCCCGGGAAACGTACACCACATTGTCAATGTTAGAGAATACTAACGACTTGCCATAGTGTAGCTTTCAACAAGCCATGGCACATAGCTACCAAACGATTTCGATTAAACGTATTACTATGGTTTTTCTATAATCCTCCCTGAGCGACACTTAATTTTACTACGTTCAGGACTTTGACTTATGTTTCGAGACTAAGGACATTCAAGACTTATTGGCTTGTTATCGACCGATATACTCCATGAATATAGCTACAAGTACTTGGTTCTACTGATTGATAGATATAAAGAATCTTTTTACATGGGCCAATAACATACTTTAGCTGCTCGAGCGATTCAGTTCCGCAACGGTATCGATCACGATCACCTTCTCCTCAGCCGTGATCTGAGAGACCACGCCTGTCTCAAGCCTCGTCCCCGAGTCCTCATTGTGTGTCATCTGCGTTTCATTTGCCGACTTCACCGTAGGAAAGAAGCCAACCACTCGAGACCAACGTAAATGATTGTCAAAGATCGGCTTAAGGCACGGCAGGCACCCAGCAACGACACCTATAGCTGATTCCGCCATCGGCCAGTATATTTGCGGTGTAAGGATATCTACAGAATTAGAGATGGTTTAACAGCATGATCAATATACTTACAAGTCAAATCGATTGTCCACAACGTCCAGAGCATCTTATCGACTTGGTAAGAATATACTAGTCGGATCGTGCTGAAGGCCACCGTACTGCGCAAAATTTATCAGCTCTATACGCGATGCCTGTATAGCTTATCCCACTTACAGAGCTCCTAACATGAACATGACACATAAACCAATTCTACGTTTCTTACTCATTGGGAGTGGTACGCTGAGAATGCATGGCACAGGGATCGAAATGATTAGAACTGAAAACTGGTTAGTAATAGTATACAATGGTCCTGATGATTTGGACAGACCATCCAGGAACAAGTCCGACCATGCTTGTGCAAGTAACATCTTATTGGTGTTGAAACATTGAGACGGATCTGCTCCAAGATCTTGCCAGTTTGAGCTGATTGGCCAGCATCCGAAAAGAGTTACAAGGAAGAAGCTGACTGTCCACACAATACTCAATCCCAACAGGGACAATGTAGCGAACCTGAACAAAGTACTACGCGCGGCTCCTTGAAAGACTCTGGTAACAGAATTAGTCATCTGTTCAAGTCCAGAAAGTAACATGAGGATACCTTCGGTAAAGCAATACAACGGAGATCTTGGTCATTCCAACTGCAAGTACACTTGTCAGGCTGTTTGCAAATGAAACCTGTAGTGCTATGAGTTAGTGCGACCTTCTTAGGGCTTAGAGATGATACATACTTGTAAAAAATGTTTCCAATAGGAATCCAAAATGGGATATCCAGTCCGAGGATTGATGACAGAATGCGCACCGACATGCCCGACAGCCACACCTGTCAAAGCGTTAGCGTGGTTGTGGTCAGTCTCAAGCATAAAGTTATTTACCGATCCAAATGCCCACGATTTGTAGGATGGTGCAGATCTTCACGTTGAAAAGTAAGTTTATGGCACAAATCAAGGTCAGGATCTCCATAATAGCTTACCCATGCTATGTATATGCATCCGTCATCCCAGCCGAGCATGCCACCCCTTATACGACGTGCGTGGAGTCGCGCAAGGATTGCGGCTGTCGACAGTACGAACATTGCTACCGACAGCGCCACCTGTCCCATAGGGGTATTGACTCTTGTGTCCATCTTGTCAGGTTTTCCAATTTCCTTTGGCCCAGTAAATATAGGTGGAGACGATTCGGATGATAGGGAAGATGAAGATATGCCTCAAGTCAACAGAACCCAGCAGTCTTTGTAGTTTTTTGGCCATCCTAAAGATAATAGCGTTTTATTCGAAATCCAATCTAATGTCACTAGAGAAACGGTTTCATAGATTATAAGCGCTGACGGATAACGTGCAACGGTCTCGCGTGGTCACCAAAGACACATTTATAAACCAAACTTGTAGGTTTGATTTGAAAAGGCACGAAAGTATCGTTAAAGCCGAGATATGCTAGTTCCATGTGTGGAAACTATACCAATTGTTGGATGTTGTAATTGAAATCAGAGCATATAAT
>Ga0160429_1001988_pt1 | contig 10984 bp, 10 predicted proteins | sample SolpanmetagenomR_FD_108199 | JGI IMG/M metagenome (GOLD analysis project Ga0160429, IMG submission 108199) | Solar panel surface microbial communities from Lawrence Berkeley National Laboratory, California, USA - R | ecosystem: Engineered > Built environment > Solar panel > Unclassified ... | reverse complement strand
CGCTTCGCCGTCCAGGCCCTCACCTCCGCCGGCAGCGCCCGCAGCACCGAGGTCGTGGCCTGGCCGGTGCCGCTGGGCCCGAGCGCCGGCCGCCCCGCGCACCTGCGCCCCGCCCTGCTGCCCGCGGGCCGCGCCCTGCCGCCCGCGGACCGCGCCTCGCTCGAGGGCGAGGACTACTGGGTCCTGCAGATCGCCCTGCCGACCGACGAGCGGACCTCGGCCACGCTGCGCGCGGCGGAGGAGCGCTTCGCGACCCTGGCGCAGAGCTCGCCCGTGCCGACCATCGTCTCCGACGTGGGCGCCCGGCTGTCCCACGTGAACGACGCCTTCGCCGAGCTGCTGGGCGTCCCCGCCGACACCCTGCACGGCACCGGCTGGCTCGCCCACGTGCCCGAGGAGGAGCGGCCCGCCGTCGTGCAGGCCGTCGCCGACGTCCTGGACGGCGAGCGGACCACCCTGGACACCCGGCTGTGCCGCGCGGACGGCCAGCTGCGCTGGGTGCAGCTGCGCCTCGCGCCCTCGCGCACCCCCGGCTACGGCGCGGGCTTCATCGGCACCGTCGAGGACGTCACCGAGCGCCTGGCCCGGGAGAGCCGGCTGGCCTACCAGGCCCAGCACGACCTGCTCACGGGGCTGCCCAACCGCCTCGCGCTCCTGGAGCACCTCAGCGTCCTGCTCGAGGGGCTGGAGCGCTCGGCCCGGCCCGCGAGCTCCCGCCCGGCCGCCCCCGGCGTCGGGGTCCTGGTGGTCGACCTCGACGACTTCAAGACCGTCAACGACGGCCTGGGCGCCGAGGCCGGCGACCAGGTCCTCGTCGAGGTGGCGCGCCGCCTCTCGCGCACCGTGCGCGGCGCCGACCTCGTCGCCCGTCCCGGCGGCGACGAGTTCGTCCTCGTCTGCCACGACCTCGCCGACGCGGAGTCGGTCGCCGCCACCGCGCGCCGCGTCCTGGACGCCGTCGTGGCCCCCGTGGACGTCAACGGCCTGCGGCTGCGCCTCGCGGCGAGCATCGGGGTCGTGCTGCTCTCGCCGGCGACGGGTTCGCCCGAGGAGCTGCTGCGCGACGCCGCGATCGCCGTCGCCGAGGCCAAGGCCGCCGGCGGGGGCCGCTGGACGGTCCTCGACGACGCGGTGCGCCAGACCGCGCGCCGCACCCTGCGCCTGGTCGCGGACCTGCGCGAGGCCGTCGCGCACGGCACCCTCGACGTCGTCTACCAGCCCGTCGTGCACCCCAGCCGGCCCGCGCAGGTCATCGGGGTCGAGGCGCTCGCGCGCTGGCACCACCCGGAGTTCGGTGCCGTCGACCCGCAGACGTTCGTCGCTCTCGCCGAGCGCAGCAACCTCGTCGCGGCGCTCGACGCGCACGTCCTCACCGTCGCCACGCGGGACCTGGCCCGCTGGCGCGCGGCGGAGGCCACGGGGCAGCTGGCCCGCGCGCCCCGCTGGGTCGCCGTCAACGTCTCGGCCGGCACGCTGTCCGGTGAGGGCTTCGCCGAGGGCGTCCGCCGCCGCGTCGCCGCGGCCGGTCTGGAGCTGGCCGACGTGTGCCTGGAGGTCACCGAGACCGCGCTGGCCACCGACCTGCCGGCCTGCCGCGCCGTCCTGGAGGGTCTGCGCGCAGACGGCGCCTGCGTCGCGGTCGACGACTTCGGCACGGGCTTCTCCTCGCTGGCCTACCTCAAGGACCTCCCCGTCGACCGCCTGAAGGTGGACCGCTCCTTCGTGCGCGACCTGCACAGCTCGGGCGAGGGCCCGCGCGGCGGACCGGCGCGCGCCGTGGCCGCCGCCGTGGTCTCCCTGGCCCGCACCCTGGGCCTCGGCGTCGTCGCCGAGGGGGTGGAGACCCTCGAGCAGAACGAGGTGCTCGTCGAGCTGGGCTGCGACTACATCCAGGGCTACCTGTACTCGCGCCCGGTGAGCGCCGACGCCCTCGTCGAGGTCCTGCGCGCCGGCGGCACGCTCGACCCGCACCCGGTGGTCCCCGCCGCGGTGCCCGCACCCCGGCCGGTGACGGCGTGAGCGCGACCCCGCCCGCCGGGCCCGCCGTCGTCACCTCGACCTCCGTCGACGAGGCCGCCGTCGCCGTCCTCGGACGCCTCACGGCCGCCCTGGACGAGCTGCCCGCCCAGCGTCCCGTCGCGGCCCGCGTCATCGCCGAGACCGACGACGTCCGCTCCGACGCGCGCTCGCTCGGCCACACCCTCGGCTTCGACCCGGCCCTGACCGCGAAGGTGCTGCGGCTGGCCAACTCCGCCTACTTCGGGCTCTCCGGCCGCGTGGGGGCGCCGTCCTTCGCCATCACCGTCGTCGGGTTCGCCACCGTGCGCAGCCTCGCCGTCGCCGCGATGGCCGGGCTCGAGGACACCCCGGACTCCCTGGACTCCTTCTGGGAGCGCAGCCTCCTGACGGCCGTGGCCGCGGGCGAGGTCGCCGCGCGCCTGGGCGTCAAGGCGCCCGACGCCTTCAGCCTGGGCATGCTCTCCCGGCTCGGGCAGGCGCTGCTGGTGCGCTGCGACCCCGTCGACTACCCGGCGCTGGTCGCCGCGGCGGGGGACCGGGAGGACCTGCTGGACGCCGAGAGCCGCCGCTACGGCGTGACGCACACCCGCGTCTCGGCCGAGGCCCTCGCGGCCTGGTCGTTCCCCGAGGACCTCGCGCACGCCCTGTCCCAGGTGGACCGGCCGGGCTGGGCGGTGCCCCTCGCGGTCGCCGTCCGCGTCGGGCTGGAGCTGTCCGAGCGCATCGTCGACCCGGGGCGCACACCCCGGCCCGTGGAGCACCTCACGGCCGGCCACGTCCGCGAGGCCGAGCTCGAGGCGCTGCGGGCCCCCGTGCAGCGCACCGCCGCCGACATGGTCCGGCTGCTCACGAGCTGAGGCGCGACGCCCCCAGGGCCCCCCGTCGGGCAGGCCGGGAGCGACGGCGGCAGGATGGCCCCGTGTGCGAAGCGACGCCGGCGGCGGAGATCACCCTCCCCGACCACGAGCACTCCGCACGCGAGGCGCGGATGTTCCTCTCCCAGGCCTACTGCGCCGAGCACCACGGCCGGGTCCTGGACGAGGCGCAGCTGCTGGTCTCCGAGCTCGTGACCAACGCCGTGCGCCACGGCGGCCCGCCCGTCACGGTGCGCGTCGAGTGCGTCGGCGACGAGGGCCTGCGCGTGTCGGTCAGCGACGGCGACCCCCGGCCCCCGGTGCGCCGCGACGTCGAGCCGGAGTCCGAGGGCGGGCGCGGGGTGGCCCTGGTCGACATCCTCTCCGACCGCTGGGGCGTCGAGGCGGGCGAACCCGGCAAGACCGTCTGGTTCGTGCTGTCGTGAGTGCCGCCCGGGCGCAGCGCGGGACCGGGACGCAGGTGCGGCTGGTCGAGCCGGGCGACGCCGACGCGCTGGCCCGCGTGCTGAGCGAGAACCGCGAGTTCCTCGCGCCGTACGAGCCGGAGCGGGAGGAGGCCTACGCCACGGCCGGGCACCAGGCCGGGGTGCTGGCCCACGCGCTGGCCGAGCACGAGGCGGGGCGCTGCGCGCCGTTCGTGGTGCTGCACGACGGGGAGCTGGTGGGGCGCATCACCGTGAACGACGTGGTGCGGGGGCCGTTCCAGTCCGCGCACCTCGGCTACTTCGTGGCGGAGTCCGTCAACGGCCGCGGCGTCGCGACCGACGCGGTGGCGCAGGTCCTCGCCCTCGCGTTCGGCGACCTCGGCCTGCACCGCCTGCAGGCGGCCACCCTGCTGACCAACTCGGCGTCGCAGGCGGTGTTGCAGCGCAACGGCTTCGAGCGCATCGGCATCGCGCGGAACTACCTGCGGATCGCGGGGCGCTGGCAGGACCACGTGCTGTACCAGCGCACGGCCTGAGCGCGACGACACTGGACCGGGACCCGCCGTGACCGTCTTCGTGGGCACCTCCGGGTGGAGCTACGACCACTGGGTCGACGTGCTCTACCCTCCCCGCACGCCGCCGGTGCGCCGGCTGGAGCACTACCTGCGGGAGTTCCGCACGGTGGAGCTCAACACGAGCTTCTACCGGTGGCCGGCGCCCGCGCGGTTCGCCGCGTGGCGCGAGCAGCTGCCGCCGGGGTTCCGGTTGTCGGTGAAGGCCTCGCGCTACCTCACGCACTACCGCCGGCTCGGTTCACCCGAACCCTGGGTCGAGCGGATGGTGGAGGGCTGGCGGGAGCTGGGCGACCGGGCGGCCGTGCTGCTGCTGCAGCTGCGCGGCGACCACGAGCGCGACGACGACCGGCTCGAGCACGTGCTCGACCTGCTGCCCGCCGACGTGCGGGTGGCCGTGGAGTTCCGCCACGCCAGCTGGGACGACGACGCCGTCGCGGCCGTGCTGGCTCGCCACGGGGCGGCGACCTGCCTGGCCGACGGGGCAGGAGTACCTGCGGTGCAGCGGGACACGGGAGCCCTGCGCTACGTGCGGCTGCACGGGCCGCCGCGCGGGCCGCTGTACGCCGAGGCGTACTCCGACGCCGAGCTGCGGGGCTTCGCCGCGGAGTTCGCGGGCTGGCACGCCGCGGGGCAGGACGTCTACGTCTACTTCAACAACGACATCGGCGGCCACGCCGTGCGGAACGCGCGCAGGCTCACGGCACTCTTCGGCCCGGACGTCGCGCCCCGCGCCTGATCCGTTCAGCGGGCGGTGAGCTCCGCGAGCACGTCCGGCACCACCTCTCGGTCGGCGTACACCAGCCGCACGGCGTCGGGATCGGGGTTCCCGGCGTCCGGCCCGCGCCAGAGCAGCCGCAGCCCGGAGCGCTCCGCGGTGCGCCGCGAGGCGAGGTTGTGCTCCAGCAGGTAGGCGACCACGGGCAGCCGCGGGTCGACGGCGGCGGCCGCGGCCCGGCCGGCCGCGGTCAGCTCCCGGGCGTAGCCGGAGCCCCAGGCCACCGGGTCCAGGCGGTAGTAGACGTTCCAGGCCAGCGCGCGGCCGTCGTCGCTGCGGCGCAGGGCGCACCCGCCCACGCCGACGACCGGCGCGCGCGCCCCCGCGGGGTCGGCGAGCTCGCGCACCGACCAGTACCCCAGCCCGTGCACGCTCCAGTCGCCCACGAAGCGCAGGACGAGCTGCTCGGTGGCCTCGCGGTCGGTGTGCCGCCCGCTCGGCAGGTGCTCCCACGTGCGCGGGTCGGCGTGCAGCGCGTGCAGCGCGTCGACGTCGTCGGCCGTGACGGCGTCCAGGCGCAGGCGGGCCGTCCTGACGTGGCGGTGGTCACCACCGGGACGGGGGAGGTCGGGGGCGGGCACCCGCGCACGGTAGCGGCCGCAGGGTCTGGTGCGACTGTGTCATCTGTAGTACACCTGGTAGTACAGAAAGGGAGGTGGCCCGTGGTCATCGAGGTGGACCCCGAGTCCGAGGTGCCGCTGTACCAGCAGATCCGCGACCGGGTCGTCGAGGCCATCGCCGCGGGGCTCCTGCGACCGGGCCAGGCGCTGTCGTCGGTGCGGGCCCTCGCGGGGGCGTTCGGCATCAACGTCGCCACCGTGGCCAAGGCCTACGACGGCCTGCGCCGCGACGGGCTGATCCGCACCTCCAGCAAGTCCGGCTCCGTCGTCGCCCGCGGCCCCGGGTCCGGGGACCCGTCCCCGCCCGTGCTGGCGGACTGGTCGACGCGGGTGCGGACCCTGCTCGCCGAGGGCCTCGCGCAGGGGATGGCCCCGCAGGACGTCGTGGCGCACTGCCACGCCGAGGTCGAGGAGTTCGTGCGACGGCAGGGTGCCGCCGCGGCCGGGGAACCGGAGAGGGAGCGCTGATCGTGGTGGTCTGGACGAACGTGCTGGTGGCGGCCGTGTCCTGCGTCCTGGTGGGGGTGTGCTTCCTCGCGCTGCCCGCCCTCTCCGACCGGACCCTGCCGCTGGGCGTGGCGGTGCCGGCCGACCACGCGGGCGACCGGGTCGTGCGCGAGGCGGTGCTGCGCTACCGCCGCCGGGTGGTGGTGGTGACCCTGCTCGGCGTGCTCGTGTCCGCGCCGGCCGCCGGGCTGCCCGAGGCGGCGGCGGCCGTGCTGCCCTGCTACCTCGTCACGGCGGGCGCCCTCGCCGTCTTCGTGCGCTCGCGGCGGCGGATCACCGCCGCCAAGGCGGCGGAGCGCTGGTACGAGGGCGTGCCGACGCGGCTGACGGCGTCGCTCACCCCCGCGTCGGAGCCCCGCGTGGCCGTCCCGGCCGGCTGGTACGCCGCCGCGCTCGCCGTCACGGCCGGCGCGGCCGCCCTCGGGGTGGTGCTCTACCCGGGCCTGCCGGCGCGCGTGCCGACGCACTTCGACGGCGCGGGCCTGCCCGACGCCTTCGCGGCCCGCTCGGTGGGGTCGGTGTTCGCGCCGCTGCTCGTCGCCGCCGGCCTGACGGTCGCGCTGTTCGCCACCGCGCACGCCGTGCGACGCGCCCCGGTGCGCCTGCGCGCCGGCCGGACCCCCGAGCAGGCGTGGGCGCGGGTGCGCGCCACCGACCGGATGACCCAGCGGACTCTCGCCGCCACGACCCTGCTGTCCGTGCTGCTGGTCGACGTCCTCGTCGTGGACGGCTGGCTGTCGCCACAGCGGCTGAGCCTCGCGGTGCCCGCCCTCGTCGTCTTCACCCTCGCCTTCGCGGCCGTGGCCGTCCTCGGCACGCTCGGCGTCAGCCGCGAGGTCCGTGGGCTCGACGCGCCGGCGCCCGGCGCGGCCGCGACGCCGCGCCCCCAGGCTCCCGACGACGACCGCTCCTGGCGCGGGGGCCTGGTCTACGTCAACCGCGACGACCCGTCCCTGTGGGTGCCCAAGCGCACCGGCGTCGGGTGGACGGTCAACGTCGGGCACCCGGTCGGCGCGGGGCTGGCCGTCCTCCTGCTGGTCCTGGTCGTCGCCTCGGTGGTGCTGGGCGTCGTGCTCGGCGGCTGACCCGGCTCAGCTGCCGCGGGGTCCTGCCGATGGGGGGCGGTGACCTCCCGGAGCGCTGCGTCGTGACCGCCCGCCCCGTGGCTCCCCGCTCGGTGCCCGACGCGCTCGGGCCGCTCGTGCTGGCCGTCACGGCCGTCGCCGCCCTGGCCGTGGGAGGCCGGTCCGGCTGGGTCCTGCTCCTGGTGGGCCTCGCGGCCGGCGGCCTGGCCTGCGCCCGCAGCGCTGGGGCGCACCGCGCCGAGCGCGAGCAAGCGGCGGCGCTCGCGGCCGCCGTGAACCGCGGGAACCTCTCCGCGCTCGGCGAGGCCCCGCTGCCCCGCTCGGTCGCCGTCCTCGCCGACGCCGCGGGCCTCCTGGGCATCGCCGGGCAGGAGATGCGCCTCGCGAGCGACGTCGTCGTCACGGGGGTGCGCGCGGCCACCGTCGAGGCGGAGCTCATCGCCGGCTCGGCCGCCCGGGTCGCGGACGACGCCGCGGAGATCGCCGACGCCAGCGCGTCGCTCGCCACCTCGATCGGCGACGTGGCGCAGCGCGCCGTCGACGCCCGGGAGGCGGCCCGCGCGTCGCTGACCGCAGGCGTGCAGACCGGGGCGGTCGTCGCCTCGCTGGGGGAGTCCTCGGCCCGCATCGGCGAGGTCGTCCGCGTCATCTCCGCGATCGCCGGGCAGACGCACCTCCTGGCCCTGAACGCCACGATCGAGGCGGCCCGGGCGGGCGCGGCCGGCAGCGGCTTCGCCGTCGTGGCCGGCGAGGTCAAGGAGCTCGCGGACTCCACGGCCCGTGCGACGGAGGAGATCGTCCCGCTCATCGACCGGATCCGGGCCGACGTCACACGCGCCGTCGAGGACGTCGCGGGCGCGCAGGACGCGATCGGCGAGATCGTCGAGCTGCAGCAGTCGATCGTCACGGCCGTCGAGGAGCAGGCCGGCACGACGGAGGAGTTCCGCCGCCGCACCGAGCGGATCACGGCGAGCAGCGCGCGCATCGTCGCCTCCGCCGACGTGGTGAACCGGGCCACGGGTCAGGCGCTGGCGGCCGCGGCCCGCACGCACCGCGCGATCGAGGGCATCGAGGTGCTCGGGGCGGGGACCGGGCCCGCGGCGTCGGCGCTGGTGCTGCCGGTGCGGACCCGGGACAGCGTCGCCGTCGTCGAGGTGGACCGCGCCGCGAACCTCATGAGGTTCCGCCTCGCCGGCGACTGGGACCTGGCGACGGCCGAGCGGTTCGCCGCCGAGGTGCGCGCGGGCATGGCCACGCTGCGGCCCGGCTGGCGGATCGACTGCGACATGTCCGACTACCCCGTGCAGCCGCGGGAGGTGCAGGCCGTGCACGAGAGCCTCATGGCCTCCGCCGGCGGCCTGGGTCTCGGCTGGTCCGTCAACATGGTCCCCAACGGCCTCGTCGCGCTGCAGATGCAGCGCCTCAGCGACGCCGCGGGGATGCCCTCGTCCTGGGTGGCCACCCGCGCGGACGCGCTGGCGGCGCTCGCCGCGCACTGACGCGGCGGTTCAGCGCCGCTCGCGTGGGTGGACGTCTCGCTCACCCGCGGAGCTCACACACCCGGGTCGCGGTGGGCGGCGACCTCGTCGAGGTCGGGGGGCGTGACGCTGCGCGGGGCGAGGCCCAGCCCGCGAACGTGCCGGGCGATCTCGTCGAGGGTGGTCGTCCAGGTGCCGCGGTCGGCGGCGACCTCGGCGAGCAGGCCCTCCAGCGCGGCCGCTCGTCCGGGACGGCCGGACAGGAACGGGTGGCACGTCAGCAGGAAGCAGCCGCCGTCCTCGCGCAGGGCGGTGAACTCCTGGCGCCACAGGGCGACCGCCTTCTGCGGGTCCTCGACGAGCCCGCTGCCGGAGAGGTCCGGGAGGTAGCAGTACTGCTCCCAGTCGTCCAGGCCCCAGCTCACCGGCAGCTCCACGAGCGAGCGCGTCCCGCCCGCGGTGTCCACGGCCAGCTCGTAGGGGACGTCGGCGTCCATCAGGCTGGAGTCGTAGAGGAACCCCCGCTCGTCGAGCAGGCCGGGGCTGTGCCAGTTCAGCTCCCACATCGGGGCGCGGAAACCCGTCGGGCGCACGCCCGCGACCTGTTCGAGCGCGTCGAGGCCGCGGTCCAGCGCGACGGCCTCCGTCGCGGCGTCGAGCCCGGCCATCGACTCGTGCCGGAACCCGTGGTGGGCGATCTCGTGCCCCGCGGCGACGATGTCGCGCACCACGCCCGGGTGGCGCAGCGCCGTGAACCCGGGGACGAAGAACGTCGAGCGCACGCCGTGGCGCTCGAGCATCCGCAGCAGCCGCGGAACCCCCACCAGCGGTCCGTAGGCCTGGTGGCTCATGACGCTCATGCGCCGGCCGCTGGTGGGGTCGATCGCCAGGGCGGCCGACTCCGCGTCCACGTCGAACGTGAACGCCGCCGCGGCGCGACGGCCCCCGGGCCAGGGCACGGGGTCCGCGGGTCGCATCAGGGGGGCACCGCTCACGTCGCTCACGCCTTCGTCCTCGCCATCATCGTCAGGAACTCGTAGGCGGTGCCCGCCGCGGCGATCGAGGTGATGTCGGCGTGGTCGTAGGCGGGCGCGACCTCGACGACGTCCGCGCCGACCAGCGGCAGGTCCGACAGCCCCTGCAGGATGCCGACGAGCTCGCGGCTCGTCAGCCCGCCGATCTCCGGGGTTCCGGTGCCGGGGGCGTGCGCGGGGTCGAGCACGTCGATGTCGACGGAGAGGTAGACGGGTGCGGAACCCACGCGGCGCCGAACCCGGTCCGCGACCTCCTCCACGCCGGCCCGCTGCAGCTCCTGCGCGTGCACGACGGTGAACCCCAGCGCCGCGTCGTCGCGCAGGTCGGCGGGGGAGTACAGCGACCCGCGGATCCCGACGTGCGCGCTCTTGTCCTGCACCAGCAGACCCTCCTCCGTCGCGCGGCGGAACGGGGTGCCGTGCGTGGTCGGCGCGCCGAAGTAGGTGTTCCACGTGTCCAGGTGGGCGTCGAAGTGGACCAGGGCGACGGGCCCGTGCTCGGCCGCGACGGCCCGCAGCGCGGGCAGCGCCACGGTGTGGTCGCCGCCGAGGGTCACGATGCGCCGGCCGCCGCCGAGGAGTTCCCGCAACCCGGCCTGCACGGCGTCCAGCGCCTCGGGGATGGAGAACGGGTTCGCCGCGACGTCGCCGGCGTCGACGACCTGCAGCGCCCGGAACGGGGAGATGTCGAGGCCCGGGTGGTACGGCTTGAGCAGCCGCGAGGCTTCGCGGATGGCGGCCGGGCCGAACCGCGCGCCCGGGCGGTAGGTCACGCCGCTGTCGAACGGCACGCCGACCACGGCGACGTCGTGGTCGTGCACGTCCTCCAGCCGCGGCAGCCGGGCGAACGTGGCCGGGCCGGCGTAGCGCGGCACCTGCTGGGCGTCGACCTGCCCGACGACGCCGTCGTGGACCTGGTGGCGCCCGTCGGCGCGGCCGCTCACGCGCGCGCCCGGGTCGAGCCACCGTTGAGCTGCAGGACCTGCCCGACCAGGGACCCCACGCGGGGGGAGGCCAGGAAGGCCACGGCCGCCGCGATCTCCTGGGGCTGCCCGATGCGCCCCAGCGGGATGTCCCGCGCGTACTCGGCGTGCATCCCGGCCAGCGACAGGCCCGCCGCGTCGGCGTCGACCTGCAGCTGCGGAGTGTCGACCACGCCCGGGGCGATGCCGTTGACCACGATCCCCCGGGGCGCGAGCTCGCGGCCGAAGGACTTCACGAGGGCGATGAGCCCCGCCTTGGAGGCCGAGTAGGCCGTCGCGCCGGGCCAGCCGATGAGGCCCCACTCGGAGCAGATGACGACGACGCGGCCGTGTCCCCGCCGCGCCATGGGCTCCGAGACCGCCTGCACCGCCGCGAACGTGCCGCCGAGGTTCGTGTCCACGACGCGCCACCAGTCGTCCGGGTCGGCCTCGGCGACCGGCGCCATCGACATGTACGCGTGGTTGGCGACCAGGACGTCGACGCCGCCCGTGGCCGCCTCGACCTCGGCCACGAGGCGGCGCGCCTGCTCCGGGTCGGCGAGGTCGGCCGCGGCGGCCGGGCCGCCGAGTTCCGCCGCCAGCGCCGCGAGGCGGTCGTCGGCGGTGCG
>Ga0160429_1001987_pt1 | contig 10984 bp, 8 predicted proteins | sample SolpanmetagenomR_FD_108199 | JGI IMG/M metagenome (GOLD analysis project Ga0160429, IMG submission 108199) | Solar panel surface microbial communities from Lawrence Berkeley National Laboratory, California, USA - R | ecosystem: Engineered > Built environment > Solar panel > Unclassified ... | reverse complement strand
TCTTCGTCCGGCCGCATGCGATCGTTTTCAGGTGGCATGCCTCGCAGAATTGAGCTGGCCAGTAACGGCTACTCGCCGCCGCGCTCTCACAACGTGCCACAGACGGCGACGTTTTCCAACTACCAGAATTCACCAATGTCATCACAACAAAGCTTCTCGCTGATGAGTGCGCCGCACCACATGACCTCGTTCTCCAATTCTTATCTTGGACACGACAGCAATGATCACTACGGCAGCGGCGTACTTGGCGAAGTCGATGACAGCCACGGCGATGGAGATCCCAAGAATGGTCTAACAAGCAACTACTAAGATTGCGTGGCGGCACGCACTCTAACTGAACAAGAATCGGTATAATTTTGATGGACTGAAGGCACCAATTGCTTTGCCAATCGACCCTTCTTACCCTGCCGGTTTCTGATGTACATTCTTTCCCATCGAAACTTTTCGTCGTCGCTTCTACGTCGCTTTGGTCCCAAGGGAGGGACAGAAACGAGGCAATCATGTATTACTATTGTTTATTTTGTGGCCCCTTTTAGGCACTTCTTTTCTTTTCACCGGTCTGCTTGCTCTTCAACATCCTTCCACCACACTGCTCCAACGATTGTCGGTTTCTGTCGTATCTTCAGCATGGCAAATGTAAGGCACTGCCGGTTACACGAATCGATGTGACGCAAGGCGACTGAGCCGCATGCACGTCCGCTTTCTGTATCTGATTCGACAGGCTGGGTTTGAAAAAGGCGCGGTCGAGATACCCTTCTTGTACCTATTGTTTAGCAACTTAAAATGTCCGGTTTCTCCATCAACAATATGGTTTATGTGGTCGGTGACGTGATGTCGCTTGATTGACACCCCTGCCATTCTCCCGATTACCATCTTCGAACGACTTACCTACCGGAGGCTTGGAGTGACAGAGTCACAGCACGTTGTCACCCTCAAATCAGGTACGTACGGTACACCCATCTCCATACCTAGTCCGCCAGCCGGAACAGCCGTCTCGGCATGAGCTTGTCTGTAAGCGGAAAGGCTGCCGAGCGCGGCCCGATCGTGGCTTGATGCAACGACCAGCAGGATATCACGTGTCTCGCGAGTGCATGATCTATCCCAGCACATGGTCCTTCAGATAGCGCGCTCCCTGAAGAGCCAATCAATTCTGCCTATGACTAGCGAGCGGAATTGAAAGCCAAGTCGTGTTGCGATGCGTTAGAGCATCCTTGACCGGGCGGAAAGTTTAGGAGACTGCGGCCAGCGAGTTGGTCAAAGGCATGACAGGCTGCCGCCTGCGCCACGCGAGGGTGCAGGCCATGTAATTCATACAGCGATGAGTGGTGAATTGCATGAGGTGCTGGGGGCTGAGCAGTGAGCACTGGTGAGTCACCGTATGCTTGCTTGCTGAAATCGGGATGGAGCTGGCTTGATGCGGCGATCGTAGAGATGTATAGGATGCAAGTGTAGCCTGTCATTTCTCATCTAAGAGTTGCGAAGAGGTCTATTACCTCTGTGAATTCTGCCGTGTGGCGATGCGCTGGCCGGCGCTGCGATGGCGAAGAGTGGGAGCTGACGGCAAGGGGCTGCGGTGATTGCCGAATTGCACCGCCCTGCAGTGGGCATGCGAAGATTTGCTGCCGGAGATAGCGGAATCAAGGGTAGCGTGACTGGTGGAGAGAATGAGGAGAACATCCTTTGTACCTAATGGGACCTTTAGGTAGTGTGTGATTGTGTACTGTAGGTACTATATGTATCTTTTGGGGGACGGCTCAACGATCATCGGGCATTATATCATTGCGCAGGGAGTTCGCATGGGCGTTTCTGATGTGGCGTTCAGAGTTTCTGGCCGCGCGGGTTGTGTGGCATCGAATTTGACACAGATGGGACGTTTCAAACGTTTGGAGTGTGTAGGTACGTGACGCTGAAGCAAAATTCAAGGAGACACGCCTACCTAATAAGCTTCCGTGGAGACAACTTTGCTGAGAACTCTTTTTTTTTCCCCTTCTGCAGAGACAAATGTCCACGGCGAGTACGCGTAATGCGGAAACAAGCCTTGGGACAAAGTGACAAGGTACCTAAGGTACTCAGACGTCGAGGTCGCTCGCTTCTCTCTCGTGAGGTGGGCAAGGAGAGCAAGGAGAGGGAAGCCGAGGACCGTAGTTTGCCAGCGTCCGTTACATGTCCATGTCAGATACGTACCTCCGCTCCTGAGCGGACAGATTTAAATGGTGGTGCCATGATGGGATATGCCTGCGCGACGGTGCGCGCAAACAAAGGAAGTGATGCCAGAACCGGCGCAGAAGCCAGCCAAGACAGACCGCAAATAGCAAATTCGAGCGACGAGCTGGCGAGTGGTACGGTGCTACGGCAGCCAATGTTCTTGTCAGCGCATGCTGTCATGGTAGGTAGTGATTGTGTACTGTAGGTACTGTGTGTGTGTGAACGAGAGTGGAGTGAGGGAGGGTTCTCGGGGGGCGTTTTTTGCTGGCTCCTGTCGAGCAAGGATTGCGGCTCAGGCTCAGCCCAGGGTTTCCAATGTTTCATTTTGCAGAACGTCTGCAGACACCTCTTACACCAACCTCACCAACCATCACCATCTCAGTGTAGCAAAGAGGATACCTCATTGCTACCAGAGACTCCGGAGGACATACATCCCCTCGGATCACCACAGGACAACGACCCTGGTTGCTCCTCCTTACGCGGCCTCACGACCAAGTGACCGGCGCGCGCTCTGACAACCTCGTTGTCGCTTCTCATCTCGACTCCAGCGACTCTGGGACCCTTTTTCCCTTTGGAAACTCATTCTGTTCATCGAAGAATCACTCTCCACTCCACCTCGAGACCTTAATATACCCGTGCCAGCGTTGTTGAATCTGCGATTCGCAACGTCACGCTACCTCCCCCAGAGATAAAATTTCGCCTCGCCCGTCTCCGACCTCACCTCACCACACAACTCTCAACACAACACAACACACCCAAAACATCAAATGACCAGCACACTCTCCTCAGCACCCACTTCCATCGCCAACAACGCCGCACAGTCTGCAAATTCAGCTTCATCGTCCGCCTCTGGAACGACGTCGCCAGCTGTGCCGGCCGCCCGCTCCTACGCCAGCGCAACCGCCGCGTCAAAGAAGCAGACCACGGCTCCGGCCATCGCTTCAAGCACGCCTTCGGTGGCAGCGGCCGGCTCTGCACCGGCGCAGAATGGAAAATCGACGTCCATTTCGCCGGTGAATGGCAAGGGCAACATCCAGCCGGCCGTCCCACAAGTCGGCGCGCCTGCCATCGCAAACGGAGCACCAGGCCAGAGCGAGCACAACCGGAACTCTTCAGTCACAATCCCTGCCTCGGGCAACAGCGGGTACATGCCGAATGGTGGCGCTGTTGGTGTCGCCAGTCACCGACCGAACATCAACTTTGGATCCATGACTGCGAATGGATCACCAGCGATCGCAAACAGCACGCCGCATCAAACTCACGCAAACCTCTCGGCACCCCACAACAACCCTCGAATCACGTCTCCGGCAAATTCTCCCTCACCTATCCCTCAACCTCTAGCTAGCAGCGGTGGGCGGCCGCCATCTAGCCTACAAGGCCAGGGTAACGGATTGAGTTTTGGCGCCATGGGTGGTGATGGCACAGACCAAGTTTGCGGCATCGATATTCACGACCCAGATTCACTTGCTAACCACTTCCTCACAGCTGCGAGCCCCGAGCATGCCTCACGGTCCTGCTGGTCAACACCTGCGACGCGAGTCCTCAACCTCTTCACAGAATGGCGAAATGGGACCTGCTGGTATGAACACTATGAATCGAAGCTTCCCTCCCACCGGTCGAGGACGCGGCTTTCCTCCAAGTTTCGACCCTCGCATGAACTCGCCAAATATGGCGTACCGTAACATGCAACCTATGCAACCGCGCACACCACAAAACATGCCACAGTACCAAAACCAAGGCCGAGTTCCAAGCTCACCGTACCAGAACCGAGCGAGCCCGGCCTTGCAACCAGCACAAATGGCACATATGCCCTATGGTGGATATCAGCAACACTTGCAGCCTCACCAACAACAACAAGTAAAGCCGCCATCTCATTCTCGCCAACATTCAGATTCAGCAATCAGAGACAGCAAGAACACGGCAATTCAGCAACAGCAGAAGCCAGTTTCCTTTTCACCAGCCTCTCGCTTCTCCACTCAGCATCAGGGGAGCGATTTCTCTTCCAACTTCGATTCTCCTAATCTTGAGCCGGCAAATGCCGCCTATGACCAATATCTGACATTCTTATCCAACCAGATGATGTATGGAATGCCGCAGCAGTTTGATCCTAACTACCCATACTACGCGGCAAATCCATACATGCACGCTGGTATGCCGCCGTACCAGGGTGCTCCACCGAGCCCTCGTCCCAATTTTAACGCACCTCACGGTGTGCCACAGTCTTACCTGCAAGGCCAGTATGGCAGCCCTGCTAACACACAGATGGCACGAACGCCTTCGCAAGGCCCTGGTAATCAGCCAGAGCGCCCGTCGTCCACGATCGCTCAGCCACAGACGCCTTCTCTACCGAGCCACACACCAGGACCCCAGCAATCGAGCAGTCCTGCGCCTAGCGCTTCCAATTTTCAGATACCGACTCGCGCTAAAAGCAGGGGAATCGTCATCAAGAATGCTGACGGCCAGGTTGTGGACCTCAGCAACATCAACAATTCGTCCTCATCGCCGGCTCCACGTGTGGCGCAGACCCAAGCTCCCATTGTGACCTCGACCCCTACACCTCCCCCTCGCGTCCCAAGCACATCTTCTTCAGTCCACACTCGATCCGACAGTCAGGCACCAAAGGACGTCGAGTCAACGAAGGCGGCATTTGCGGAAGCTGTCAAGCAGAGGATGGAAGCTGAAAAGAAAGAGAAAGAGAGCGCTGAGAAGGCTGCCAGGGACAAGTCTGATGCGGAGGAAGCTGCACGTGCCACCAAGGAGAAGGACGAGGCTGAAGCTAAGGTCAAAGCCGAAGAAGAAGCCGCGAAGGCTGAAGCTGAAGCTAAGGTCAAAGCCGAAGAAGAAGCCGCGAAGGCTGAAGCTGAAGCTAAGGTCAAAGCCGAAGAAGAAGCCGCGAAGGCTGAAGCTGAAGCCACAAAAGCTGAAGAAGAAGCCGCAAGAGCCAAGGAGGAGGCCGCAAAGGTTGAAGAGGAGGCTGCGAAGGCAGAGAAGGAAAGGGCAGCTGCTAACGAAGCCAAGGACAAGGCCAAGGATGACGCCGACGAGGCAGACCGTTTGGCGAAGGAAGAAGAGGAGCGGATGATTGCTGAGATGGAGGCTGCTGAGCGCGAAGAGGAAGAACGCGAGCGAGCCTATGCCGAAAAGAAGAAGCAGGCCGCCGACGAAAAGGCTCGCAAAGACGCAGCGGCCAAGGCCAATCCAGAAGAGGAGCTGAAGCGTATGGAGCGGGAAGCCGAAGCCGCTGAGGCGGCTAAGTCGGCTGGCACTCAGAAAGCTGAAGAAGAGACCGATGAAGACATGGCAGAGCGCGAGAAGTTGTTCGCTGCTCTAAAGAAGCCGACACTCGGACCAGGTGCAGAGGAGAGCGATGTATCGACACCTGCATCCGAAGCCGCCATGCCACCTCAGTCTTCTCAGCCCTCCCAGGTGCCCAAGGGCGTGCCTACTGGGAAGCAGAAGCCCGCTGCTCTCAAGCTCGAGACCAACAAGCCTGTCGAGCCGGCTCAGCCAACTGCTGGTATGCAGGCTCTGAAGTCTGCTAGATTCCTCCAAGTCAGGGACATGGACTCCGTCAAGTATCCCGATGGTGTGAAGTCTCCAAACCCGGCACTCAACCAGAGCAGCAAGGGTAAGGGCCGTGCATACGACAAGGACTTCTTGCTGCAGTTCCAGAATATATTCAACGAGAAGCCTAGTGTCGAGTGGGACAACATCATCAAGCAGACCGTTGGTGACACCTCTGACTCGGCTCGGCCACAATCTGCACGCACTCCCTCTATGGCTGCTGGCCGACAACCTTCTCGCGGTGCTGGTATGGCTGGCGGCATGCCGGGTCCTATGGGTAGCTTCGGTGCACCAGGCGGTCGCACCCTTCCTCCGGGCACAACCTCTACGGACCGCTTCAACATGTCTCAGCAGGGTGGACGTGGTGCTCCACCCGTCGGAGGCCCACCTAATCCATTCGCCAACTTCGCCCGCCCCGGCGGTGCTTTCCCGATGGGGGGGCCGACACCGATGATGCGCACGGGATCCTCCACGCAACTCAGTCAAGGTAACATGAATAATGCTCGACAGCAGAGCGGTAGGGGTGGAAGCCGTAGTCAGCGTCATAAGCCGAATGCTCGCGAAGAGGCAGATCGGGCGAAGAATATGCCTCTCACCGCTGGTGTGGATCTGAAGCCTCTTGAGGCTTCAGGTGTTGGCTGGAAGCCTATGTCTCTGACCAGCGCTACTGCTGCCGCTCCTCCACCGTCCGGCCACATGCCTCCAGACATGGTTCAGCGTAAGGTCAAGGCTGCTCTCAACAAGATGACTCCAGAGAAATTCGACAAGATCGCCGATCAGATACTCGAAATTGCGGCGCAATCGAAAAACGAGCATGACGGTCGAACGCTCCGCCAGGTCATCGCACTGACCTTCGAGAAAGCAACCGACGAAGCTCATTGGGCCTCCATGTATGCGAAGTTCTGCAAGCGCATGCTGGAGACCATGAGCACCGATATCAAGGACGAGAACGTTCGAGACAAGCAAGACAAGCCCGTCGTCGGTGGTGCACTCTTTAGGAAGTACCTCCTCAACCGATGCCAAGAAGAATTTGAACGAGGATGGGAAGTCAACTTGCCAGTCAAGCCGGACGAAGAAGAAGGAGGCAAATCCAACGAGGCAACAATGCTTAGTGACGAGTACTACATTGCTGCCGCTGCAAAGCGACGCGGTCTTGGTCTCATCCAGTTCATCGGTGAGGTTTACAAGCTGGGCATGCTTACGGTCCGTATCATGCACGAATGCGTCATGAAACTGCTCAACTTCGAGGGTCTTCCGGACGAGAGCGCAGTCGAATCGCTCACTAAGTTGCTCCGTACGGTAGGTGCGACCATGGCCGCCAGCGACATCGGCGCCAATATGATCGACCTCTACTTCGAGCGACTCGAGAAGGTTGTGAACATGGAGGGCCTGCCCAGCCGTCTCCATTACATGCTCCTTGATATCATCGATTTGCGGAAGTCTGGATGGAAGAGCAAGGATGATGCGAAGGGACCCAAAACCCTGCAAGAGATCCACCAAGATGCGCTCGCTGCCCAGCAAGCCGCTGAGATGGAGCGACAGCGGTCGAGCCAGCGTGGTGGTCCCCGGGCCCCCATGGGTCGTGGCGACGCTCGAGCATTCTCTCAGAATATGCCTCCACCCGACTATCAGCGTAATACAGTGCAGATGGATGATCTGAAAAAGCTAACAAAGAACGCTTCTGGTCGCAACGTCAGCGCTTCGCCGGCCACTTTCGGTCCGTCATCCTTGTTCGGTTCTCGTAGCAGCAGCGGTCGTAAAGGCCTCGCTAGTATGACTCGTGCAGGAGAGGAGTCTGGTCAGTCGTCGAGGACTGGCACACCTCCAGTTAAGGAGAAAGAGCCTACGACCAGCACAAATGCATTCAGGTAAGCTCGCCCCCTCTTGCTGTTGACTTCTCATCCGCTAACACCACGCAGTGCACTCGCGGACATGGACGCAGCAGAAGACAAGGCCGAAGAACCCACTGCCGCTTCAGAGACTTCGTCACCACCAGTCTCGAAATTGAAGCCTGCTGACGCTCGCGAGACGCCGGCAGCGGAGACAACGGAGAGCGGCGAGGCTGCCCCGGCACGAGACTCGTAGACCTTCTCAGATGATACCCACATTGACGTAGGCCTCGCTCGTGCCGCCTCCGTTACTCTTCGACTCTGTCTTCCGTCTGTCTGTTGCATAGAGCAATCATGTGCGGACATGTACTTTACTAACCAGCATTTGTTGGGAGGGTTCGGTCTTTTAGGGACTCTCGCAAAAGTTTATGTGGATCGGGTGATACGCTGGACTACTTTTCTCTACGCTTCCACCATCGGCCTGCCTCGGAGTTCTGCATCGCGACTGCTTTTCATCACGCCTTTCCTTCCCGCTCCGACTTGGGCACAGCGAGCGCAAGCTGCTGGTTCCGCCCGCCAGTAGCAAGCCCACACCACGACCGAGGTTTCCCGCCTGGTTGCGCTGAGGTTTCCTTTGACTTCGTTTCGGATGCTTTCTGCTTCTTCTCGTTCAGTACGAGTGTGTTCATATTCTAGGACCTTTGTTTGCTTTCTTCGGCAGAATGCTGTACCCTAGCGGCTTTTGAAGACGGAAAGAGCGATTAGGAGGTGAAGATGGCTTCGGGGGATGCTTGAGTGAAGGGAGAAGGGCAGTAAAGGAGGTGAACTTTGCTCTGAACGCTGCTAACATGGATTTGATCTACCATTCTCTTCGTCTTTCGAGTCCTGCGACGGGTAATGGGCACGGGCGAGTACCTGATAGATTGTGCATATGGTTTTTCCCTTTTCGAGCAACTACAATACATGAAGGGTTCATACACTGCCTTGACCTGTCTGCAATGATGACTTGAGAGTTGTGATCCTTGCCTTGGTTCCACGACTATCGGACTCATGTGCCCTCTCTACAGCTCGCTCTCGATCGCGTTTCCGATCGTCCTTGTCTATCCTGGAGCACGTGCTTCGTGCCACTGTGTTGCAGTGGCTACATTCCAAAGTCTTCGGGCACGATCGGACCGACAACCCTGAGAGAAACAGTCGCCGCGCTACAACAGATGGAAAGGTGTATATGAGAGGTGCTGCAAGCGAATCATCGAAGAAGCCCCGCCCGACGATGGCATTGCTGCCCTGCTGTTCGAAAATCGCTAAGAGCCGAACCCCGTCTTTCCAGAAGTGAATTGATATGACGGGTCTCGACAAAGGGGGCGGTCGAGATGAGAAAGCAGGAAGCTGCGCAATGGGTAGCCGCTTTCCAGATTACTATGAAGGGTGGAAATGGTCACAACGAGAACGATACGCAGCGAGTGAACGCGAATATGTAGACAGGTTTTGGGGAGAAGCATCGGGACCGCTGGAAGATTGCTCTTGCTGAGTCTATGAATTCGACCATTCGGGCTTCTTCTTCTCGGCAAACGCTGACATGCCTGATAAGGCGCCCATTAGTACTCACGAGACGACGAATGAGCGGTGTTCTTGACAGCGTACCGATTTTCTGGTCCTGACTTCCGAAGAGCGCGTGGAAGACCCTCCGCTCATACTCCACCCCTTCCCTTATGCCGAGATCTTGACTTTTGTTGACGACCTCCTTACCTGCCTTCACCGCCACCTTGCTGTAGCTCGCAATTTTCGAGGCCGTGGCGATCGCCCCGTCCAAGCACTCCTGCGCGCTGTCGAAGCACTTGGCAGCCAGCCCCCACTGTTCGGCCTGCGCGCCGCTGAAGTTGTTACCGGTGAGGATGAGCTCCATAGCTTTGCTCTTGCCGATGGCGCGCGTCAGTCTTTGGCTGCCGCCGGCGCCGGGGATCGTGCCCAGCTTGATCTCCGGCTGGCCGAAGTTGGCGCTCGTGGAGCAGTACATGATGTCTGCCATCATGGCGAGCTCGCAGCCGCCGCCGAGGGCGTGGCCGTTGACGGCGCTGATGATTGGCTTCTTGATCTGGGAGGCCATGGCGGACCACATTTCGATGAAGTCGGTCGTGTAGGCTTGGGAGAAGGTGAGGTCCTTCATCTCTTTAATGTCAGCACCGGCAGCGAAGGCCTTTTCCGAGCCGGTGATGATAATGGCGCCGATCTGGTCGTCCTTGTCGAAATTGCGCAGGGCATCGTTGAGCTCGAGGAGGACGGGAGAGGAGAGCGCGTTCAGGGCTTTGGGCCGGTTGAGGGTGACTGCAGGAGATGATCAATGCTTGCTCGTGCATACAGCTCGGGTTGTTGAGAGATGAGGCGACATGGCAGACATACTTAGGCCTACACCTGGCTTTGGGGTTGATATCTTGACAAGTTCATACTGAGCTTCAGAAGCATATGATCGAACAACGCGGGGAAATGGAGATGCAATGAGCTTCGAGCCAATTGGCCTCACAGCTCTTGACGCGAACATGTTGCTAACAGGGCAGAGACGGGATCAAGAGTAGCAAGTTATGTTTGCTGCTTCTACAGTACACGATGTCAATGTGTACAGGATGACGATTTCCGAGCAGACACCGAGCTGCCCACCCCCGAGTCACGAGCTCTCCACCCCTGGCGGCGGAGCTTCTTTCTAAATTCCGCCGCTAGTCAGTACCTAGGCGGGCTCTAGCTCAGCCTCATGGGGCACGGCCCCAGTCCTGTCCTTCAAGTGAGTTTTTGGTTTGCAGGCGACTATCTGGCCCGAAGAAGAGCTGCCGCCTCTCTGTCTTTCTCAACCGCGTGTCACCCTCGCCATCCATACACGGCTTTCCTGTGATAACCTTGCTCTGACCAATCCACTGAGTTCTACCACATATCGATTCCACGGAGAGAGCTTCAGAGGGACACGACAACATGGATGCGCCGGAGCCTGATACCCCTTTCGCCGCCGTGACGGCGCAAACAACGCGATTTGGAAGGGTAAGCGCATCTCTCAAGCTCTCTCATACGGACCAGAACGTGGAAGAGTCTAGAGAAGTGCCGCTGACCGTCACATAATCAGTTTTACCAAACGTACCTCGACAAGTCCACACCCTACGTCGCTTACCGATGGTCAAGCACCGGCGCACTCTTCCTACTCTTCGGCCTGAGAATAGTCATCGCTCGAGGATGGTATATTGGTGAGCAATACGGCAAGCTGCTTCGGGGTGGGCTGGCGCTGACGGACACGTACAGTCGCATACTCATTAGGCATCTACCTACTCAACCTCTTCCTCGCCTTCATTTCACCACGGTTCGACCCGTCGCTAGAGGCAGATGAGAGCATGGAAGAGGGTGGCGAG
>Ga0160429_1001986_pt1 | contig 10984 bp, 9 predicted proteins | sample SolpanmetagenomR_FD_108199 | JGI IMG/M metagenome (GOLD analysis project Ga0160429, IMG submission 108199) | Solar panel surface microbial communities from Lawrence Berkeley National Laboratory, California, USA - R | ecosystem: Engineered > Built environment > Solar panel > Unclassified ... | reverse complement strand
CCAGCTTTGGACTTTGCGCCTGCGCCTTTCGCTGAGCTTGTGGCTGAGGCTGCCGGCAGTGGTAGGCCGACGACACGGATCTGCCCTCCTGCGCCGCCGGTTGCTACAAAGGTAGAGTTTGGCGCTATGGCGACGGAGTAGAGACCGCCTTCTACCTTAAATCGTTCGTCTGTGCCGGTCAGGGAGATGACGGCCTGCCCTGTCTGTGCTGGGTCGAAGACGTCGTATGCATATAGTGACCCGTCTTCGGCGACTGTGCAGAGAAGGCTGCCGTCGGGGGACCAAGCTCCGGCGGTACATGACATTGTGTGAAGGTAGTACGCCTGTAAAATCTGAAGCTGGTTACCCTTTTCCGTAGACAGCCGGTAAACCCACACTGACCCGTCGTTGGCGCCGAGTGCTACAACATCAGGATGGTCTGCAGATGGGCAAGGTAATAGCCAGTTAATTTCCTCGACTTCTTTGGCCTCTCCGATAAAGCGCCATTCATGGTCGACATTGGCTGGAGTCAGCTGAGAGATAGATGCCGATGACTGCGTGACCGCTCGTAATCTGCCGTCCAATCCAGCTGTGACAACAAACTTTCCCTCTGGCTGCGTGAAGGCTATTGCGGATATACTGTCTTCGTGGCCCTCGAGCTTGAACAATGGTGTTATGCCTTCTCTTTCCTCGGGTTGTGGATTGGATTCGTACGACTTTGGAAGAAGCGGAGATGGCTTTGGCTCTGAAACACGAAAGATGTAGCCTACGTCGTCGCCCCCTCCTGTCGCTATTATGTCGTTGAATATTGGGTGTTGTACTATGCAGAATATGCTGTCTTTGTGCTGGTCGAAATATCCAGAGCTGTCATTGTGTAATTGGATCTCCTCTTGCATGTCTTCGTCCTCAGCATCAGAGTCCATAGCCACGTCGCCTTCGTCCTGTATCTCTTCGTCCGCTTCGTCTGCGTCGAGCATCGCTTCCTCCTCTTGATCCATGACTTGGTCTGCCTGCTCGTCGGCGTCGGGGTGGTTTGGAGGTTTCTGATCAGCCATGAGTGCAAGTCTTAATCGAGAGATCTCTAGGTAAGTAGAGAGATTTGCACTGTCAGAGTACTTCTGGAAGGCTGTATGAACAAGCCCTGAATTGATCGCGAACTATCTGACAAGCACTTGACTGACAACGCAAGCTAACAGTGCGATATGAGTTTCCGAAACTAGAGTCGGATCAGCATGGAACGCGTATCAAGGACTTTGGACTGCGCTGTTCCTTACCTTGTGCTTCTCTCGTGCTTAGAAATTGTTGCGGTCGTCGACGCGAGTCAGTTACAGGCTGCTCATGTCATCCAGCCTCAGGCATCAACGCGCCATGATCGACTTGGAGGTAAGTTGCCGTTCTCTTGAACCAACTAACTCGTGACATTCTCATCCACCGACTATCAGTGAATGAGAATCAAGGTTGGGCACAACAAGTCGACAGAGGGTCCTTAGTCTACGGGGGCTGCAGTCCTGTACATTCAATGTCTTAAATGACTTTGCAACTGCACTAGAGTCAAAGCTATGTTTTGTTGTTCATACAAAGTTGAGTAAGTAAGTGATTGATTGAAAGCGACTGTGCAGCCAACTACGTCTCAACCAGATAGCTAGTAAACAGGCCAACTCCTATATAGGTATATAGGAGTTGGCCTGCTTACTAGCTATCTGGTTGAGACTGCTATACAAAAGGATGTGGCTACCTTATGCTGCTGGGCCGCTTCCCAGAGCGTCAACCGCCATTTCCAACATGTTTTACTATGTAGCTCAGTACATTATCAGAGATGCGCCGGTGGAAAGATGACCTGCCGTACGATACATTGCTGGCGAACGGCGAGTCTCACAGTGCGTAGTGAAACTCATATCATGCCTGCTTCACTCGCAATGCGATCGCAGGAAAGGACTACAATAAGAGATGCGTGCGGCCAACGCGCTGAAAGCCTTTCTAGACCGGCATAGCTCCTTATCCAGCCTCGTTGAGCCTGACTTCTGGTACAGCTTCAGCAAGAAGGCGAGAGCGCAGTCACTCAATTAGCTTTGCCACGCTTGAAATGCCCTCGCCTGCATCCACGTCGGCTCCCACTCCGACGACTGACGGTGATATGGGCAGTATGCCGGGCATAACGATGCCTGCTAAGTTCGTCAGGGTTTAGGAAGAGCTGTTTATCAGCTCAATTACCAGTACCTCGATGACCAAGAGCTTCCCTGAAAATTATCGGCAGGCCTACGACAGTACGTGGATTTCCTGTAGATAATTGGAACCAGAGCTATGCGATGGACAATATATCATATATCAACCCGGCAAAGCAGGCTGTGGTATACAGTGAACGCAAAAACCACTTTGATCGTCCTAGACAAGAAACGGGGAGAGGACATGCGCTTAAAGTGGAATGCATACCTTAGACACAAATATCGTGTACCTAATAGTTCGGAAATGCCCAATGTTGTCGGATGCTGAATTACAATCATGAGAGAACACACAGACAGTATCTTGTACTTTCAGGAACCTTATGTCTGCGATCAATCAGTCTTGCGCGTGCACGCTGTCAGCATACTAGTTCGATAGCCCACACCGACGGTTGACGGCGTACGCAAGAGACTTCGGCGCAGAGAGAGAAGAGCGTCGAATCGACCGAAACAAGTTCCAGAGTATCTAAGACGTTCTAATATCCAATGTACCTAGAGTTGTCATACAGACGGACATGAAGATAAGGTGTGCAATAGGGCGCCGAAAGGGTAATAGAATCGTCGAGAGGCAGAACGGTCGAAAATGCCTGTCGGCCCGTCTACCTTAATGTAATGTGCCTTAGGTAAGCGGATGTTTTTGCCTTCCAAGGTTCCACGGTTGTACTAACGACGGAAGGACTGCGGACACAGTCACAAGTACCGCTGCTGGGCTTGAATGAATGGGCGTCTGTACCTGTTTTGAGGAGCTTGAGTGGGCTTACGGAGTACCTACAGTATGTATGAACAGGTGCTCGTGGGCAATTCGTAGGTCGCCAGGAGACAGTCAGGAGGTAGGTAGGTAGTAAGTACCTTACCTATACTGCAGGTGTACGCTGGTAGGTACGTATCTTGACGTAAGGTACCTCAGGCACCCGGCCAACCCTGCGTCTGAGCAGACGTAAGCTCCTAAAATTGTAAGTCGTTGTGGACCTGGACGTCCTCAATTTCCCGCGTCCCGCTGCGTGTTTGGTGTGGAGTGATGCGATCGGCAGCCATACCGACCAGCAGTTGCGGATAGATCAGCTCTTTGGACATTCCACTTCCTGCGCCAACAGTATGGGCGCGCAGGCGGATACGAAGGCGCTGGACGCTGTCGAGGACGGGGACTCCAAACACATGCCCGCGGTCTCCTTCCCAGGAACAGATGAGACCTGGTAAGCAACATGGACTCGAGTAGAAGCGTACTACAGTGTTGACGGAACTAGGAGACAATCACCCCTCGGACCCGTGGATGGCTGGCCCTCGTTGCTACGATCCTTTACCCAATTCACCTCGACCCTGTCGCATCCTGCGGCCATATACTGGGGACAAGATTTGACTCTCGTTCACAACGATGCATGGCGACAGGCTGCCGGCGATGACGCAGGACTTGGCAAGTCGCATGTGGATGAGCTGTCCAAGGAGACAGTATCCATCTTGCGTGCTGCAACTGTAGGGCGAACAGCAAGGAATGTGCAATGCCACCATCTCTTGCAAAATTGGTCCGCCGACCAAGACACAATCACCCTCAGTCCTCTCATCGACAACCACGAAGTTGGAGGCGTTGTTGCGCAACTACTCCTCTCGCCGTCTCGGCTCAAGGACAGAACGGCCAAGCAACATGAACCTGATGACAACGATCCGCCTGCCAATAATTTTGGAGACGATATCAAGCGTTCCGACAAGCTCTCTCAAGAGGCCACCGACAACTTCGCGCTTGAGGAGCATCCTTTCTTCCAGCGCTTCGCCGAAATGCTTCCAATTGGCCTGGCGATTCTCAACCAGAGAGCAGATGCTATCTTTGTCAACAAGCAGTTCTTCGAGCTAACCACCCATCAGGGCAGTGACAAAACATTCACATCCTGGCCCCAAACCATCCATACAGACGACTACGATCGTGTTATGCAGGCTTATCAAGAGGCTTTCCAATCCGGCGAAAGGCTTCGCACTGAATTTCGCGCTCGGGGAGCAGACCGACCCTGGCGACTTCTTCTTCTTACGCCACTCGGACACAACGATCTGGGCTCCAAGAGTCTGAGTCAACACGGTGGATATATATGTGCCATTGTAGATATCACAGCGGAGAAAAATGCAGAATTAGCCCAGAAGAAAGCCGCCAAAGAAGCGCAAGACAGGAAGGACCAGCAGGAGCGTTTCGTCGATATGATCAGCCATGAGATCCGTAATCCTCTGTCAGCGATATTGCACCTTTCAGAAAGCATTCTGGATGCGGTCCAAAATCACGCAGATTCTGAAGTTCCACGAGACGAGGTCATCGAAGCTGCGGAGACCATAATGCTTTGCGTGTCTCACCAGAAAAACATCGTGGACGACATTCTATCCTTTTCGAAGCTCGACGCCTCGATGCTGTCGCTTGCGCCCAAAAGCTGTCGTCCCAAATTCGCTTTGGCAGATGGCCTCAGAATGTTTCAGGCCGAGATCAAGAAGCAGAAGTTTGAATTCGACTATGCAGTCGACTACTCATATCAAGACCATGGTATTGATTGGGTCAAGGCAGACATGGTACGAATCAACCAAGTACTAGTCAATCTGATGACGAATGCTATCAAATTTACGTCCAAAAAGAAGGGCGAAAGAAAGATCACCGTGGCGATCGGAGCGTCTCGACAGAGGCCGACTTCCTACCCGCCCAACGTAGTGTTTTTCGATACGGAAGATTTGAGCTTTCGTATGGACGCTACTCGATCAACTGAGTGGGGCAATGGTACGCATACTCTCCCCATCGATTGCTCGGAAACAAGCTACTAATTGATCACTGCAGGCGAGACTTTGTATGCCCTGGTCGCTGTCAAAGACACTGGGATAGGCATAAGCCCCGAAGGCCAAGCGAAGCTTTTCGAGCGCTTCAGACAAGCCACCCCAAAGACCGAAGAGATATATGGTGGTTCGGGACTAGGTCTTAACATTAGCAGGAAGCTCTGTCAATTGCACGGTGGAGAGATAGGTGTGAGCTCGAAAGAAGGCGTTGGTAGCACCTTCGGCTTCTTCTTCAAGGTACGCCGAACAGACCGTCCTCAGGAACATGTTGAGTCGGAAGACGCAACTGCGACGAACACGAAGGGACTACAGATGAGATTCCTGGAAGAGTCGGAGTATATTACTGATGAGCCGATCAATGAGAGCGATGTTTCCAAAGATCTGAAAGAGCCACCACTCGCGCATATTTCTGACGTTGGCGACAGTGCGTCAGGGGATAGCCAGTACGAAGAAACAGCGGAGATTGCAAAACATGTGGATAGCGAGCCAGCGGATGAATATCAGATCAATCAGAGACCAGCAGTACCCGAGAAAATGAAAAGTTATCAAAAATTCAGAACAAAGAGCGACTCCGGATCTCCGGCAGAAAGGACCGATGCTGACGAGCAGAGAGCGCAGCAGCCCACTGTGCTCCTGGTAGAGGATAACATCATCAATCAGAGGATCCTCCGACGGAAGCTAGAGACTAAGGGCTTCACTGTCACCACGGCCAATAACGGCAAAGAAGCAGTCGACGCTGTGAACGAATCATACCGAGAAGATGCTTCGAACACGCAGTACGCGTGCATCTTGATGGATCAGGAGATGCCAGTCATGGATGGCAACGCGGCGACGCAAGCCATCCGCGATATTGAAAATGATGAGATGAAGCGAGGTTACGGAAGAAGGCACAAAATCATGGGTGTTACCGCAAACGTCAGGGACGAGCAAAAAGAGGGTATGCTCAAGGCTGGAATGGACGACATTATCCATAAGCCGTACAAGATCGACGAGATTGTTGCGAAGATCCGGGAGCTCATGGAACAGGATAACATGGGGAAGACGATCAAACTACCGATGCGATGAAGGACGCAACCGCTAGCGCAGGCATAGCAGCCTGATCAAGCACACTCGGACAGAATGCGGATGCGTGTCTGCTCGGAAGTACATATGGAAGACGTGCCGCGTAAAGCAGGCCGCTACTTGGAACCTCTCAGCTACGAGCCAGAGAAGGTGGAGTGGCATCACAGACGTAGTCTCACCCGCAGCGGACAGACATGAAGAGGAGGCCGACTTGTATGCTCAGGTAGCAGCACACTACCTACCTAGGTACGGTGTAGATAGAGCAATGTGTGAAGAAGACATTTGTAGGGCGTCGATCGCAGCTACCAATCGGCTTCGGTCTAACCTTTTCCGACTACCATCTGCCGGAGCTGTGAGAGATGTCGCGCAAGTGACCTAAACACACCTACATGTATATATACGAAAGGAATCCTACCTATACCATAATGACGCTACTCTACCTCCCATCATGCTTATGTCGATGTAGTGGGCTACAACTTACATAGCAGTTCTATGTCAAGGTAAGGTATCTAAGGCACCTAAGGTACCTAATGGACCCCGTTTCGGCAAGCACGTGCACATCCACTCAACCGTTGCAATCTTCGGACCTCCGAAGAGCAATCATTCTTCAACGGCCATCAACCCCCAGTTCACCGCATTGAATGATGGACCCCACGGCTCGAAATCCGATCACAACGCTCTATTCTTGGGTGTCCATGTCTCGGGGCACCGCTTGCCCAAGTACCTTTCGTACCTCCCTACACCCGTGGCTTGCGGGCCGTTGAACGGCCCTGCGGCCTACAACCCTTTTTCCGCTTCGGCTTCATGGTTGAGACCTCAACAGAGGATTCCCTCTACATCTCCCTCTGAGGAGCAGCAATCTGCGACGCCATTCAGCGCGTGCTGCGTATGTTTACAGCCTGCTAGCTGGCTGTGATATGGAAATCGCCTTGTGAACTCCGGGCTCTTTGCGCCCAACTCCGAAGCCTCCCGTTCCCTGGCTGGTCTGGCGTTGAGCTGGACGGCGAGAAGGACGAAGGCACAAACGCCAATCCGTACATCTCCGAAGACACTTTTGGGCTGGCGGTATTATCATATCCCCGCTCACCTTGTGGTAAGGGTGTCACCTGCTGCTACAACTGCTGTTACTGCACCTTTGCCTTCGAGGGACGGTGGTCTTCCTTCTATTTACTGCTTGCTTCCGCCTGGTCCTTCCTTTTCTTATTTTCATTGTCTTTCTATTGACTCTCCACTCGTTTTTAATGGCTTCCAGTTCCTTTACACGGCGATTCTTGACGTCACGGGCTTTGAGCGAGAGATTGCAGGTGTATACATTGAAAGCAGATGGCTCTTCGAGGCCCAGCTTGGGATGCCGGGCTCGACGAGTATCTACCTCCCACGATGAGGGAATGACCAGACAATATGCCACCGGCAGTCTGTCAATCTTAGGCCCAGCAGACAAGCACGTACCGGAAGCTCACGCAAATTCGCCATGGAATATGCAGGTTGCGGACTGCGACCAGAGGAGGGCGAAAGTCAACATTGCAGATTTGGACCGTGATAAAGACGACAGAGAGCGTATCGTAATTCTCGGATCTGGTGGGCATATTGACAGTCTCGTTCAAACATTTTCGCTAACTGGTCGCAGGCTGGGGAGGCTACAACCTTTGCCAGAGCATCGACTACAAGAAGTACCAAGTTGTTATAGTCAGCCCACGATCTTACTTTGTTTTCACGCCCCTCCTCGCTTCCACCTCCGTTGGTACCCTGGAATTCAGAACGGCGGTCGAACCGATTAGAAGTCGCAGAAACAAGGCACGCTATATCCAAGGATGGGCCGACGATGTGGATTTATTCAGCAAAACAGTCACAATTGAAGAGGCAGTAGCAGATCCAGCACAGGGTATGGCCCTGACAGGGTCACGCCACGAAGGCAAGGACGAGATGCAGATGCAGACCGAACAAGCAGCAAAGACCCGCCAAGGACAGCTTTTCGACCTGCGCTACGACAAGCTCGTAATCGCCGTTGGCGCGTATACTCAGACCTTCAATACTCCAGGTGTTCGCGAGCATGCCAACTTCCTCAAGGACGTTGGCGATGCACGTAAGATCCGCAAGAAGCTCCTTGAGTGCTTCGAGATTGCTGCGTTACCTACCACGCCAGACAATATCCGCCAGCAGATCTTACATTTTGCCATTGTGGGCGGTGGTCCCACAGGCATCGAGTTTAGCGCAGAGCTCCACGACCTGATAAGCCAAGACATGAAGCGCATGTACCCTGAGCTCGCCAGGTTTACGAAGATCACCGTATACGACGTGTCTTCCAAAGTACTCCCCATGTTCGAGAGTAAGCTCGCCCAGTACGCTGCCGACGCCTTTGCGCGAAGTGGCATCGAAATTAAGACCTCTCGCCGCATTCAGAACCTCTTTCCGGGGCTACCCGGCGTAGACCCGGAGTACCAAGCTGGTCGTGCAGGTCTAACGCTCAGGGTGAAAGGTGAAGAGGACATGGGCATTGGCATGTGCATCTGGAGTACTGGCCTCATGATGAACCCTTTCATTGCAAAATCGCTTTCCGCAATCCGAAGGTTTCCGCCAAAAGAGGTCATTTTCAGGGAGAAATACGAGGATGCCGAGGTTGCGCAGTGGCATATTGCTAGGGACCTGAAAACAGGGAGTACGTCTTGACTCATCTCTTTTATCCGCACTGTCCGCTGCATGAAGATGTCGACTCAAGCTCCGCTCAGTTCCGAAAACCTTGCTAATCACGTGGCCCACAGGTATAATGACCAACGACCGTCTCCGAGTGATGATCGATGCGCCAAATCCGTTGGATCAGCATACTATGAAAGCACACTTACGCGATGTCTTCGCTATTGGTGATTGCTCAATCATCCAGAACACGATGTACCCGGCGACAGCGCAGGTAGCGAACCAGAAAGCCATTTGGCTCGCCAAGCGTCTGAACAGAGGGGATCATCAAACCACCCGTTTCCGGTTCCAGGACTTAGGCGTCATGGCGTATCTAGGTAATGCTCAAGCCATCTTCCAGGGCAGCAAAGACAGTCTGTCTGCAAACATGAGTGGGCGCGCGGCGTGGCTGCTGTGGAGAGGAGCGTATCTTGCGAAGTCAATCAGTTGGCGAAATAGAGTGTTGATTCCTATGTATTGGTGAGTCCGCGTTCCTTGCGTTGGACCGTGCGAGTCTACTCTTAGAAGGTGTTGCTAATTCTGGCGCTAGGTTCTTGAACTGGGCTTTTGGGCGCGATATCTCGCGTTTCTGATGGAATTCTTCGGAGTGAGATATCCAAATAAGGAAATGGCTGCCATACGGAGCTACGGTACACACGTCTCGCGCGAAGCGATTGGGCGTCATCGGACTTCGGATACACAGACAGCAAGATCAGATCGATCATCATTTTAGCCATATATCCGCAATCTTCACACGAAGAACTCTAACATCTTCTTCAATAATTCCTCCGGCTGCTCCTCTGGAATGTAATGCCCGCAGTCCACCCCTTCCCCTCTAACCTCCTTCTCACAAACCTCCTGCCACTCCCTAACCGCATCGTACTTTGGAATCAGCCCCTGCGTTCCCCACATCGCAAACATCTCACACCCAACCTTCCTCCCATGCTTCCTATCCTCCCTCTGGTGCTCCAAATCCACCGACGCCCCAGCCCTATAGTCCTCACACATCGCATGCACACCCGCCTCATCCCTGAACTGCGCCTCATACTCCCGCATCGCCTCCACCTTAAACAGTCCCTCATCCTCATTCAGCTCCCTAAACGCCCGCCGCGAGTACGTCACGGGATTCGCCAAAATCATCTCCTCAGGAAAGGGCCGGGGCTGGATGAGAAAGAACCAGTGCCAGTACGCAGTCGCGAACTGCTGGTCCGTGAGCTCGTAGTGACGCAGCGTGGGGATGATATCGAGAGTCATGAGTTTCGTGACGCGTTGGGGGAAGTCGATGGCGAGTTGGTGCGCGACGCGGCCGCCGCGGTCGTGGCCGCAGACGGAGAAGTTGGGATGGTGTAGGGAGTCCATTACGGAGGCGCAGTCGCTCGCCAGGCTGCGTTTGGAGTAGAGGTTGTGGTTGTTGGGGGAGGAGGGGTTGGAGGGCTTGGAGGATTTGCCGTAGCCGCGCAGGTCGAGGGCGATTATGGTGTAGGTGGATGCTAGGGGGGGGGCGATTTTGTGCCAGATGAGGTGCGTTTGGGGGAAGCCGTGGAGGAGAAGCAGAGGCGGCCCGGAACCGGATTGGGTGCCGTGGATGGTGACTTCGGGGTCGGAGGAGACTTTGATGTCGAAGTCTTGAAAGTCGGGGCCGAGCTTCATGTTTGTGGTATTTTGATGGATTTGGCAATTAGAGAGAATATGTGTACAACTTACAGCGAGAGGGGTGTGGCGTTATTCTCGTATTCATAAATTTGTATCGGTGCCAAGACCCAACCCCAAAACTTCTTGATATCGTGCTATATTGAAGCCTCATATATAACCCGCCACGCCACTATAGTGAGCAATCCATGGTGTTGTAATAGGTCAATTGATCTTGCTCTATTAATTGCCGTGCGCGGTTTGGTATCTTACCTGCTCCCACACCGTCTAGATCAATACACAAGCTAACTACAACAATAGACTATTATTTGATCTGTCTACGCTCCAACAGCTCTTGTTAACCCCCTATACACGCTCAGGATTTGTATATGGCTACTATTGAGTGCGATTCGGGTGAAGAGATGGTGTTAGCGCCACCTAGTTTGCCGCCGCTGTCTGAGCACGTTGTTAAGAGGAGGCAGACCAGGGAAGCTAGCATAAGCCAAAGAGCTACAGAGATGTTGAAGCTCCTTGATAGTAACGGGGAGGAGGGCAACGAGGAGGGCAACGAGGAGGGCAATGAGGATGAAGAAGAGGAGGAGGAGGTACATAAGCTACCTGAGAAGCCT
>Ga0160429_1001984_pt1 | contig 10990 bp, 7 predicted proteins | sample SolpanmetagenomR_FD_108199 | JGI IMG/M metagenome (GOLD analysis project Ga0160429, IMG submission 108199) | Solar panel surface microbial communities from Lawrence Berkeley National Laboratory, California, USA - R | ecosystem: Engineered > Built environment > Solar panel > Unclassified ... | reverse complement strand
TCTCCCTACTCTTTACTTTCGATGCTTCTCGCCGTCTTTTTTATAATACGTAAATATCTATCCTGGCTCGACGTTAACTCGTAACCTAGTCGCTTCTTCTTTACCCAATCACTCGTCCTCTAAATGTATCGTAAAATCTTTAACTATACATCCGTATACTTTCGTATGGTGTTGACCTTCTGCTTTACGTAAAATAGACGTTCGTTATCCGCTTCACCCGTCTCCCTCCTATTAACGTACATTAACGCATTCTTCCCTACGATTTTGGGTTAGCACACATATATTGCCTTGCGGATTAACCGTCTCGTGGCCGTATATGCTACGGCTAACCCTCGATCTCGTTCCCCCTCTTCCTCGGCGGGTTCTAATGATGATTCTTGCCCCTATAAACTTCTACCTATCTTTTCTTCTACTACTCCCTCGTCGATTGCTGGCCGGATTATGGATAAAATGGTCTCTTTCTCGAACCCTTTTAAATGGCCTTCCCAACCCACGAAATCCAACCATGCGTTTAGCTGATACCTACTCCTATTTTCCTCTATCCCCCTCTTCTTCTCTATCTCGTCTGACTTACGCATTCCCTCCTCTAATGCACTATCGAATAACTCTTTCGTACCTATATTCTTACTACTATCTTCTACCTATTTTCTAACCTCGAAACATCTCTTCCACTGGGCGTATTTAAAAAACCTTTAGAAACTGACTCCTTCCCTCTATACCTTCCCTCTCTCCGCTCGCTCTTTCTCCGGCTCTGTTACCCTTCCTTGTCTCTGTACGTTCTCCTATCCGTGTACGGTTCGACAATGCCTCTAAACGTTCTATAATCCTTTGCAAATATACTTACATGCTGTATATGTGCACTGATAACCGTCCTTAAATAACGGTAAACCTGGGATTGCGGCTGTTAATAGATCTGGGTATACGACCTCTTCTTACGTATACGCTAAATTCTTTACCTACTGAAATAATGTACTGACCTCTTTACGTCTCGCTACGGTTACCGTTGGGTGATAGATTCTGATATGATACTCGACCTAATTTAGCACGACTGTAAATTGACACTAGCGACAAACAATGACCCTATACTGAACTAAATGGTCGAATGTTTAATTAAACTGCTCTATCTTTCCTATATAGGTATGTTATATAGATCTGTATGCTCGTTCTACGAACGTGCTCTTTAGTGATTCGCGTGCACGCGTATGCGAAAACCGTTGGACTGCACGTCTACTGCGACGAACATTAAAATTAGGTTGACAACTTTAACGGCGGATATCTCGCTTTTATGCTGGATTTTAGCGGTCGTCTCTTCGGTGGTAACTATCGATTTATTCGAACATTGTACTGTTTGAATTTAGTGGGCATGCAGCGTATATCTATAAGTTATCTTACCTCACGAAAACAAACCATCTTGCCTCGCAGTTTTGCCAAGCCTGGACCCTAACTCCATACAAAATCAAATCATCTTATGTTAAGATAGTCGTGGGATAGTAGTTAGTTTTGCCAAGCCTAGACCCTGACTCCATACAAAATCAAATCATCTTATGTCAAGATGGTCGTGGGATAGTAGTTAGTTTACGAGCTATAGCAAGGTTTAGAAGGCGTAGGAGTCTTTATAACACGTTAGTAAATCATAATAAATAATTTATAAAAACGCAGTCGCGTCGCAAGCTACTCACTAGTGTAGTCTTTACCATCTTAAATAATAAACGAATGCGAGAATGAAGAGTGTAAAGGTGAATAGTGTTACGAGAGATAATAAAGAAGTTAATAAAAGGAAGATAGAGAAATATAAAGAAACGTAGCTACTTATAGTCTCTAATAACTTATCCACTGCAACAGTGTAGTAGGAAAAGTAAAATAATAAGGCTAGTTATTAGGCTAGTTTTTATAGGTTAATATATTAACAGCGGTTACTGAGATAATAATACTAGAGTGAAGTTTTAGATCGTGTTTTAAAAGTTAGAGAAACAGTCACGTGACGCTATTTCTAAAACACGGGTTATAAAAACACCTTAGTCTACACGATTCGTAATTAATTCTTAAATGTTTTACACTCGACTCGTCTAAGAACATTTAGCACCCGTACTATTAACCTTCTTAGATCCTATACGACGACGAAATCTCGAAATATATAACACTATTATTTCCTACTAGCAAATCTCCTGCCTTAATCTCCGCACACTACTTCGATTAATCCTTATATAAACGCCGTTATCTATATAAACAGTTACAGCGGTGTAGGGTTGCTTAGTAAAGTGAAGTTAAGACTAATTAATACAACGCACGCTTCTTACACAAGACTATATATAATGTTGAGGACAACATCCTTAAAGAGGGGCGTGTTGTTACGGACCTCCCGTAGGTTCCTTGTAAGGATCTTACATACGAGACGCTAGGCTATACTTCGATATAAGATAAGTTCTCTCATAGTACTCCGCAGTATGCTAACTAATATAGAACGTAGACGGAAGTTGTTTTACAAGTCCCCGACTACCGTCCTATACGTTTACCTCTTTATACTACTCTTATATAGAGAAGGAAGCAGCGCTCCTATAGCTAAGGCTTCCTCTCCTCTTTCCCCTCACGGTATAAGACTACCTGCGGGCGACTACATCGCTTAGCTAATAAGGTTAACTTATGTTACTATCTAAGCAGATAGGAACGTATATGTAGGAAGAGATATAATATATAGAATATATTACGAGATAAGAGTACCGAGAGTATATATAGCCTGCGATATGCATACGCAATAGGTACGTTAATATAGTATAGCTTCGTAGCTTTAGTATATAAACCCCTACTATGTCCTAAGGTCTCCCTTCTGTTTCCGTAAGGAATAGTTCTTAATCTATTAAGGCAATCGACATTGACGTGGTAGATACTTCTATTCATATTACTACCTTACTTCTATTGCCTCTTATATCTGTTCACGTTATCCATTTATCTATAACATGATAGGTTAGGATATCTAATTTCTCCCTTAGAACGTGCTAAATCTAGTAATCCTTTAATCATTAAAATAATCTCTCGTCTTTACTAGATTAATAATACTAGGTAGTATACTCTTATATAACACTCGGCCTAGTCTAGTACGACTGCAAACTTGTATGTTCGATATATTATCACGCGATATTCTAGGATATAGTTAAATATACGCTCGGAATCTAATATCTTATTTAGTACTTAGCTGCTTTTATGCCTCTACTCTCTAGAAACTAGCGCGTGCTCTACGCGCGTACGTAATATACTTTAAACGATAGATACTTTCGACCCTAAATTCTACCTCCTAGTCTATGTATACTAATCGAACATAACTTTCTTATCGACTTTTCTTAACCTGTATACGACGCTTTTATAGATAATTTCTATCTCTTTTAATAATAGTCGTTATAAAATAATTCAAACATACTACTATTAAAATCTTAGAACAATACATGCATTTTTTACTAAATCCCTATACCACGTTATAGAATATCCCTATGCCTCGGAAATACCTAACCCTAAACTTAGCTGTCACCAAAAATCAAACCCCTATACCCTAAGGGGAATGTGGGATCATAGTTAGGTACTATAGAGTTAAAATATTCGTATAATGGGCGCACCTGGCACGATACATAATAGACTATATTAAGAAGAACGTCCTATATGCCTTTGTCTCAGAACTAGCATTGTCGTCGGTTCTCTTTCCCTTCGTAGTATTGCTGTATGCCATCATAGTTTAGCTTTTGGCGCTTGGACAGCGGAAAGACGCAGGGCATCCCAGTCGACTGGCTTGCGGTCTTCTTGTAATTTCTTGACGCCAATTGTTGACTCACTACCCGCTTGCATCATTTCGCGGAACAGGTTCTTGATTTCGGTTTGTTGCGTGTTCTCATCCCGGTTGCTGCTGTTTATCCTTACGAGCTCCTTGCTCATCTCCGAAGCTCGTGGAGCTGAATATCTCAATTCATCTAGATAATCGTCGAGAAGTTTTTCAAGCTCTACCTCGTTCTGTGCTAGCCTAGCGATTGCAGCTCTTTCGTACAATTCCGTCATTGTGATCTTCCTGGTAGATAGCATGGCCTCCCGAGCGAACGCCGGTCCCCATTCTCTAACCACATATGGTGAGATCGTGGCAGGACACAGGCCCAGGCGTACTTCACTCAGTGTGACAAACGCTGGACTGACTGCAACTCGGATGTCACAAGCAAAGGCAAGGCCAACACCTCCACCATAAGCCGCACCTTGTATGCAGGCGATGGTGACTTGAGGAGCTGTACCGATTGCTGAGAGTAAGCGTACTAAGCGATCGTAAACGCCATCTTTGTCATTGGAAGGTCCTTCTTGGCCGACGACAGTGGAGCCTTTGCCAAGGTCCATGCCAGTGCAGAAGAACTTGCCACGCGCACACAGCGCGATGCGCGATATAGACTGATCCTTGCGAGATGTGTGAAAGAAATTGGTAAGGTCGTTCATCATTGTGGTTGTAAGGGCGTTGCCGTTCTTGGGCCTATTCAATACGACCTTGATGTTTACACCTTTACGGTAGATTTCGAGTCCTTCTGTAGTGTGTGCTCTAGCCCATTGTAAGCGCTTTTCAGGAACTGCCATAGCGTTCTCCTGCTTTGCTGTGATAGCTGCACCCACCCTCGAATCATTCTGTTTGGATAATTTGGCTGATATCCAGGCCCCAGTTTTGATCAGCTTGTCAAGGTCTACTCCAGTATCGATACCACCTTGGTGGAACAGATACACCAGGTCTTCCGTGCTGACATTACCTTTTGCACCTGGAGCAAAGGGGCATCCTCCAAGACCACCGACACTGCTGTCAAAGACACGAACACCGCACTGATAAGCTTGCCACACATTTGCGACAGCTTGGCCGTATGTATCATGGAAATGTCCAGCTAGTTTCGATGGAGGTATGCCATTATCCACGAGGAAGCCAATGAGGCTTTTGACATCGGACGCGGTACCACAGCCAAGTGTGTCGCCCAAGCTGACTTCGTGACAGCCCATTGTGAGTAGCGCTTTGACACAGTGAAGCACGGCTTGTCGAGGGGTTATGCCACCATATGGATCGGCGAAGATGCAAGAGACATATCTGCTAATGATCAGTCTGACACGACTTACGAATGAAATACAGGGCTAACGTACCCTCGTACTATTAAGCCAGCAGTCTTTGCTGCAGCACAAACTTTACTCGCTCGTTCGAGTCCTTCAGCAACACTGCAGTTGATGTTTGCCTTACTGAATCCTTCTGTGGCACTGATGAACACAGCTACCTCCTTCGCTCCATGCTTCACGGCGAGATCCAGGCCTTTCAGGTTTGGCACCAGAACGGGAAGACCTAGACTTGGATCATTCTGCATATCTCGAATGACAGCATCGTTCAGAACAGCTCGACAATCGGCAAGTTGGGGTATTGCCTTTGGGGAGACAAACGAAGTGAGTTCGATTGTCTTCAAGCCGGCTTCACGTAATCTTTTGATCAGCTCAATCTTTATCGACGTTGGCACGGTGTCACGGATGTTTTGCAGACCATCTCGAGGTCCAACCTCTACAAGACGGACACTTGATTTCATCCTAGGCGCTCGCGTCGTGTCTTCCGCGCCATGAATGAGTGTTGCTAAACATGTAAGTCTGCAAGACGTCAGGACTGCCTCGGCAATGTCGGCGCCATGTCGGGGTTTGGCTTACATTGACCCAATCAATTTACTATCAAAAACGGACGCACTGATGGGAACTACAGTATGACTGCGAGAGATGGCCACAGGTGCATCTTGAATCTGAGCTTGTTTGTTTTTAACCTTTCTTCAGCTCAATATCTCCTTCACAACCTGCTCAACTTCTCGACAGCCTTGACCTCCTGCTTTACAGCTAGATCCGCCAAAATCTCCTCACTCCCGCCGCCAACTACCATGACCCTCACGTCTCTCGATATCTGCTCAATCCTGCCGCCCCTTCCTCCCTTCGAATACCCTAGCCCGCCCATAATTTGTTGGGCCTCTCTATTCACCTTTTCCAACACATTACCAGCCAGGACTTTGAGATTAGCGATAGAGCCACCAAGCATCATATTACGGCCAGTTACTCGTTCTTGCTCCATTAGATAGACGAGCTGTTCCATGTAAGCGTAAGCTGAATCCAGTTCGCGCCCCATGAGGGAGATTTTAGAGCGGATTGTTTGGTTCTCGATTAATTTGCTTCCAAATGTGGAACGCGTGATGGCATGGTCATAGGCGTCAGAGGCACAAACACGGGCCATGCGGAGGGATGTGCAAGCGAGCCAGAGACGTTCATGGTTGAAATCTATTACGAAAGATAAGATGATCAGTGGCTGTCTCTTGATGTAGAATCACGGGCTCATCGTACTCGACATGATGATCTCGAACCCTTTGTTCACCTCGCCAATGAGGTTCGCTACAGGCACCTTGACGTCGTCGAACTCAATGTACGTCGAAGCTTATTCCAATGTCAGTATGCGCGCAATATTCATACGTCCAATGTTTCGACTTACCACTTGCAGCGACGCCAGAGTTCTCAATCTTGCGACACGTTACTCCATCGACCTTCATTGGAATGACTAGAGCTGAGACACCGTTGTGACCTGATCCACCTGTTCTGACTGCTGCGCAACAATAATCTGCGAAGGACCCATTCGTGATCCATTTCTTCGCACCATTGACGATGTACTGGGAAACCTATTAGGGATATATGTCAAATGATGATATATTTCGGACTTGCATGATCTCCTTCTCGCACTGCTGTCGTTGTGATACCTGCAACATCCGATCCAGCTAGACTAATGTGAGTTACGCCCTCACTTGTGGCGAACCATTCAAGTCACATACCATCTGGCTCAGTTACACCTGACGCAAGGTTAGATCAAGTCCTTGGAAAGTAGACACACTCGACATTGGAACGTACCTAAGCAGAATCTGGACTTCCCTAATAGGACATCACAGATGAATCGTTCTTTCTGCTGTTGAGTGCCAAAGTTGACCACAGGTGGTGCTCCGATGTTGTTGCCGCCTATACGATGGACGATTAGCATCTTACGATAAGTCACGCACAGATACAGAAACTAAACTTACAAGCAAGACCCCATATTACGCCAAGATAACCACATCGAGCTATTTCATCTATGATGATGAGATCATGAAAGCTATCCCATTCCCCAGGAGATATATGTGCAGGTAGCTTTTGTCCTTTAAGACAATCCTTCGCCAGAGGATACACCGAAACCGCCATGTAGCCTTCGGTGGCGTGTCTTGTGATTGCCTAAAACAAGCATAAGCTCCAGTGACGATATATTTTGCGATAAGAGACTGTTACCTCTGTCGGTACTTTGCCATCTTTCTCCCACTGTTCACAGAACGGTGCGATATGAGTGTCTACATATTTGCGAGCTTCCTTCTGTAGTTTGCGATGAGAGTCATTGTAGTATGGGCTTGATTGGCGAGAGTGCCAGAGGGGGTCTGCGAACGGAGATATCGTTGGAGTCATATTTGTGGAAGCTGTCTTCTCTCTTTCTCGTCGCTCACACGATACACATTCACTTCAAATCAACTGAAACAAGTGACCCTCGGTCCAAGGTGGCGAGAAAAGTCCGGGGAAGAAGCGGAGAAAGCTTGGCGTAACAATCCCCACGTCCCCTTCGGCCGACTACCTGCTACGCCGAGGATGTGTTGACCTTTGGGCTCCGATCATATACCAGGATCCCTCATACTGGAGAGAGAAGCGAACGATGGCTATTGCGAACCTCTATCGACCTTCGCCACCTCTTGGACCTGATGGGAGGCCAATTATTCGCAAAGTCCTTGTTGCCAATCGTGGAGAGATTGCATGCCGTGTGATTGCTACTTGCAAGATCTTGAGCGTGAGCTCCGTTGCGATATACGTCCGAGAGTGCGTGTAGAAAATGCTCATTCATAAGTGTCAAAAGCTAATGTGGTAAAACAGAGACGAGTTCTCACGCCATGTTTCCGAAGCAGATGAAGCAATCTGCATTGGAAGCGTCGCATCTGCAGAAGTCAATCCTTTTCTCAACATCAAGCTGCTTATAGATACCGCTTTCTCTGTTGGTGCACAGGCAATCCATCCTGGCTACGGCTATTTGAGCGAGAATGCTTCATTTGCTAACGCTGTGAGGCAAGCTGGCTTGATCTTCATTGGACCAAGTTCAGAAGCTATGTCGACACTGGGAGACAAGCGAACTTCAAAGGAATATCTGGGTCTTCATGCGCCTGAAGTACCACTCATTCCTGGATTTTCAGGCTCTAGTCAAGATGCTGCTGAACTAGCAGCAGCTGCCGAACGCATTGGTTATCCAGTCATGCTCAAAGCATCTGCAGGTGGAGGAGGCAAGGGAATGCGTATTGTGCGTGAAGCAGGACAGCTAGGCAGTGAGCTGGAGCGTGCTCAATCTGAAGCAAAACGTTCGTTTGGATCTAGCGATTGCATATTGGAGAAGTATATTGCGGAAGCGAAGCACGTAGAGATTCAGATTATGGGTGATCAACATGGCAAAGTCATCTCTCTGGGTGAGAGAGATTGCTCCATACAAAGACGACATCAGAAGGTTATCGAGGAGACCCCTTGTCTCTGGCTCACTGCTGACCTCAGACGGCGCATGAGTGGTGCTGCAGTCCAGATTGGAATGCTAGTGGCATATGAAGGAGCTGGAACTGTCGAGTTTGTAGTCGACGTAATCGAAGCGAAGTTTTACTTTCTCGAGGTCAATTGCAGGCTACAAGTCGAGCATCCAGTGACCGAAGAAGTTACAGGCTTCGATCTGGTCTCATTGCAGCTGTACGTTGCCGCTGGTGGACGCTTAGCCGATGTAGCAAATCTGGCGACGTTCCAACCAAAAGGTCATGCCATAGAGTGCCGCTTATGTGCAGAAGATCCAAATCGTGACTTCTTTCCCGAACACGGCACGATACGACTCTGGCAGCCGTCAGATTCAGCCCTTGAAGAAGACTGCACTCGATACGAAACTGCCGTGACGACTGGCTCCGAAGTCTCCATCTACTTCGACTCCATGATTGCAAAACTTGTGGTATGGGCTCCGTCCAGAAGCGAGGCAGTCGAGAAGATGGTCAAGGTCTTACAGAAACTGGTATGTATAGGCGTTAGAACGAATCAGCTGTTCCTACAAAGCTGTTTACTGCACGGCGACTTCCAAAATCCTGCCTATACGACTTCCTTTATTCCACAGCGATTGCAAACACTTATGCAGAATCCAAATGCTACCTCGAAGAATGCGGATCTGGAGAACCATATGAATCTGATTCCGTGCCTTTTCACTCGCTTGCAACGTAGCAGCCTACGGGCATCCGGTGGATCATTCCGAAATATACGAAAGGGATTTCGAAATCAGAGACTAGATCTCGTTGGCGTACAATCTGATGTCGTTTCGGCACATTCCGTACACCTGGCTTCCGCCGAGAGCGAGCCACCACAGCCAAATATTTGCATATGGAGTCATCTGGGAGAGCACGAATATATCGCATATCTCACTCCATTACCCTCAGTACCTGATGTCCAGCAGACGAAGTGTGAAAGTAGCGCCGCAAAAGTGACAGCAGCTTATAATACCTTCAGTAACACGATACGCTCTGGAGAATACAGATCAACATCGCCCTTCACAATGACATTAAACAGTAATGAGACGCAACAACGTCGGAATAGAAGCACTTCCTGGACAACGAGCATCCTCGATATCACCATCAATGGCACTAAACACACCGTCTACATTGCAGCCACCTCTTCTTCGTCTACGGATACAGCTTCCCCAACTACACTGTTAATCCATCATCCCACCAACCTTGGCACATGGACAACTTACTCCGTCTTCTCGCCACTCGCCTATTTTGAAAGTCTGCGCTCGAATGATGTCGCTGAGGGTATTTCGTCTCGCCAGATCAAAGCGCCAATGCCTTGTAAAGTGCTTCAGGTGCTGAAGAAGGTGGGCGACGAGGTGAAAGTTGGTGAGGCAGTGATTGTCATTGAGAGTATGAAGATGGAAATTAGCATCACTGCAACCGCTGAGGGCAAGTTCGAGTGTGCGTTAGCGGTGGGAGACACGGTAGAGGAGGGCAAAGAGCTTTGCAATATCGTTTGAGAAGAAAGTGTCGTGGTAGTAAGGTTGTGGACATTACGTAGCTCCACCATAAGTTGCCTGTAGAGTCATCAGTCTGCCGCACAAGACTGGTCCGATTCTCAGAGTAACGTACCGCAAGTCTTGACATCAAGTGCTCCTTCGCAGTCATAATCTTCCCCTCTCCCAGATCCTCCATGCCTTCAAATTCTACTGCTTTTCCACTCATCTTATGTGCCTTGACAATCTCACTCGGTACCTCCTCCAACACTGCATCGTCCAGAGGATGACAAAAATATGCGATGCTATACCTTTCTGTCTGTGCTTCCTTTGTCGTAGGGGCAGGAAATACCACGCGATGTACTGTGCTGCGCAGCAATCCACCGGTCCAGTAAGAGAGAAGGTCTCCGATGTTTACGAGAATTGGCAAGGTATGTGAGGTGCTTGTAGTGGCAGGTTCAGGATCGACAGGCACAGGTACCCAAGTGTCTGATTGTGTGAGGATTTCGAGACCTGGCTGGCCTGGAAGTCGGAACAGGAGTGTTATGCTACCGTAGTCGCTGTGAGCACCAGCGCGGATATCAGTGGTGGCGTCATATGCTGAAGAAGTAGGAAGAGGCGGATACTGTAAGCAGATTAGATGGACCAATCTTGCACGATATCAGACCTGGTGAGGCTAAGCTTACATGGAGTAGTCTCAGGGTATTGCTGTCAGGACCTTTGGTACAGTCATGTCGCTTGACGAACCAGTTCGCTCCACCTTCGGTCTCTGAGATCTGTTCGTTTATTAAGGTCATTGTGTCGCATCGAAGATGAGCCTTAACGCACCTCAAGCGCAGCACCTAACAGCTCAAATATCCGATTGCAAATGACACGACATCCGTCCTGAAACAAGCCAATCTG
>Ga0160429_1001983_pt1 | contig 10992 bp, 5 predicted proteins | sample SolpanmetagenomR_FD_108199 | JGI IMG/M metagenome (GOLD analysis project Ga0160429, IMG submission 108199) | Solar panel surface microbial communities from Lawrence Berkeley National Laboratory, California, USA - R | ecosystem: Engineered > Built environment > Solar panel > Unclassified ... | reverse complement strand
CGCCAGACGGTGGCTTGGTTGCTCTTGAAGAGCTCTCCGTTATGACCAATCACTTGGTCAATCGCATCATGGTACTGTTGTTCTCCGTAGGCTACAGGCAGGTATCGCCCTCCCCAACCTCCCCATTCAGGATGCTCCGGGTCGTTGAGGCCGTTTTGCATGGAGAAGAGGATAGATGGTGAGTCTCCTTCCATGATGAAAACTACGTCTGGGTACTCGGAGCCTAGTGGTCCAACTTGGATATTATCAGATATCCATTCAGCAGAGACAAGTGAAATGTCTGGACCTCCATGGTCGAAGCCGTAGTAGCCTTCGCCTGAGATACCCGTCCAGGCAGCCAGGCCGTACATGTTCCAGCCGTGTACCGAATTGACGTAGCGTAGGCCTGGATAATTACGACGAACCCAAACGCCAGTGTTGTCCTGATCAGAAATAGTGTATACTCGTAGCTTGCCAATAAAAGCAGCAGTGTCGACGTTTGACCTTGAGTGGGTCACCTTCCATAACGCTCCGGCAAGACAGTTCGAGCCTCCCCAAACTTGTAGATACAATGGCTGAGAGGATGCATCAACGCGGTCTATCAAAAGTTGCGCGCCTTCGGAGATGGCCCCAGTTTGTTCTGCAGCTTCAATTGCAGCCATACCATAAGCATTCGATCCCTGACTGATGCGGCTCAACAAGTACTCCTCAGACGGGAATTGCCCGTAGCCGTGGCTCTGAAGGTTGTTGTACACCTGACCGTATCCGTGGATCACCTTGCGGATCTGATTGGGATACGTCGACGAGTTGAGCCAAGTTGAAGTGACGGCCACCATACCCTCGATGTGGTACATATCGGAATGCACCAGCAGACGAACGAACGACATTGTGTCATCTGGCTCATTAGAGATGTCTGAGAGGACGAAAACTCTGTGCTTCGGACCCAGAGTTGGTGAGCGGCATCGTTGCGACCAGTGCGATTGGGGCCAATGAGCTTGGACGAGAAAGAAGAAACCGCAGAGCAAGAGGCATGTCGTGCACAAAGACGGTAAGAGCGTCATGGTTGGAAAGGTTCGAGATATGGAGTTGCAAAGAGGGAATGTTATTAGCGGCAGCTTATAACACAGAGGACGTCTTACAACCTGCTTCACAATTCTTCATGGTAGCCTGTCAACCCCTCTTCTCCAACATGGCAAAGACGGAAACCCTTCTCCCACAGCGAGTGACGCTGCATACCCTTTACATTAGGGCATCTTGCAAAGTACCTAGGTTTCACTCTCGCGTTCGAACGACTGCATGTCCTCGTACCGAACGCTAAGGAAGCGTGCTGTTGATAGCAGTCTATTCTGTTATTGCAAAAATCTCGAATGTCCGGAGGCGCTATCAGACGACGTTTGAGACGGGCCTGTATCCATTGTTCGTATTGCTTGCCCAGCGCGCTCGCTCAAGAACCATGAACTTCCTCATGTTGTAGCTGTGAGGAAGCTGGACTTAGACGGTGACCGCATGCTTAGCAGAAGGGCAGAGGTGCCGGTACGAATCACACGCAGATAGACTTGGTTGTCGTCGGAAATTTTGCCGAAGACAAAGCCGCGGGGTCACCTCGTAACGAGGAGACGGCTCGTGTTACACCTTCGCAAACGTCCAGCGTTGATGATTATGACAAGAGGTTGGCCAATTGCAGAGTTGAAGGCTTGTCACTTCTTAGGCCAAGTAGCTACCCCAACGATACGGTTTTTTTCGAGTCATTGTTCGGGGTTCACCATCGACGTCCCGTGCTGTACATTCTTACTAGAGGGCGACTTTTGTGATGCAACACAAAGCTTCACCTACCGTTGAGTGCTAGTGGAATTCATCGACGAGGCCTCTGGAGTTGAGTTGATTTGCAACACTAGCTGAGTGCTATGCCGGAACGTATTAGATCACAATGCGAGTCTGCTTCGATGTACTATACAAGCACACCTTAGTAATAAGGCTCTAGAATCATTTTTGATGGCACCACTGCCTCGGTGGTCCACTTGTGGCTAATGTGCCTAGTAGACAAGATACCTATGTTTAGGGACCAAGCGACATGTCCAACTAATAGAGTCTACAAATTGTCCATACCGTAAGAGAAGTAAGCACATGAAAGAACAGAAACAAAACACTTGCAGAGTCTTTTTTTGCCCCTTCTCATACCCCACAATATGAAGACGCAATGAGAGACGCCCGAGCCCATCTGTACTTGAGCCGCGGCGAGGAATGCTGATTTACGACGATTGGCGAGCAGATTCAACCAGAGAGTCTACCGTGCAGTCATGCAGAAATGGATAGTAATATTCACTTTAGACGTCTCGCCGTCCTGTGGACACTTTCAGAATCGCATCCTTACGCTCTCGTTGTGCATCGTTCGCTTCCTCCAAGCGGTCTTCCACTCTGCGGCGCAAAACCCATAATGACGAACAATGGTCGGAATCCAGAAGCGACCTCCCTCTCGTGTTCATTTGACAAGAGCCCAGTCTTCTGCAGACTGGTAAAGTGTGTCTATTCGTGCCTCCCAATCGTGTGTCATGGACAACAAGAAGACTCTTCCGCCAGTCATTGGTGTCGAGCGCATCTCGGACGATGAAAGTCTCATCCACCATCCGACAATGCGGAAAGTCTCCCTAGTAGTGCAAGGATGTCCAAATGACGCTGTCGATGCGCAACAGAGCAGTAAACATGGTGTAGTCAGTTGACTCAGTTACTCCAACTGTGTAGCGAACCAAACCGAAACACTAGCCTGTAAGCTCCTAGCGTCACTCCCGCGCCGACGCTCTACAAAATGTTAGCCAGACGACAGGCTTCCCACGCGGTCGCAAGCTTACCCGTGGCCTCTAGCGCTGCTCTCCGGCACTACCAGGAACCATCCGCCCACCGCGAGCATCTCCTGGACGAAACCGAGCATACCTGGATCGTGGTCATCGCGGCGCTATTAGGAACGTCGCGATTCGCACCACTTTTGTCGGAGCCGGCGCTAAGATCTGTCAGATTGCGAGCGTGTCTACATCAGTGAGCGAAGGTAGAAGCGCACACACGCAGCGCGCCCTACGAAATCCCTGAAGTCAGCTCGATCCACTTACACCCCTAAGGAAGTCGTTTGTGCCTCCGGTATAAAGTATCATTGCCTTGGCTTGCCCACTCTTTGGAAAGGGCCAATGCCGTGGTTGTCAGGTAGCGGCACTTTTAAAGCCTGGCTGAATTGTCCATAACTTGTCTAAACACGCGTGCAACCTGGAGGCACAAGACAGCTCCCTTAACGACTAGGCTCATGGCCAGTTGAGTTCAGCCTGCGATACGGAAGCTTAAGCCAGTTTCACTGGTATAAAAGTGGCCGGAGAGTGTCAACAGATCTTGGCATCTGGGATGTAAAGCTCCTGCACACATAGCTATTCTCCTTTTCGCCGGTCAAGGCAGGTCTGTGTAAACGTCGCGCACGTGAACAGAGGCCTTTGTGCATTCGAGGTAGGTATGATAGGCGTTAAGTAGTACTTTCGGGTTTTGCTCCGCGGAAGATGTTCTGTGAACATGATTCGTCTAGCCCTCTCTCTGCAAGTGGCTATGAGGAGCTTACTTGTCCGGATACAAATTGGATATGAGCTACTATGCTCCTGAGAGGCGGACAAAGGTCGTCGATTGCAGTCTACGGATGGTTCACAGCTCTTTCTCGCATACCGTATCTTACGACGCTCGACGCCATAGCTCGCTGAGTAGTTTGGTACATCAACCCCGGGCCATTACCAGGCTTGGGAGGCTTATCATCACCATTGAGTACATAGGTACGTCGGTGGCTCGGTGCGCGCGGTCCAAGACTCGAAAGTCGGCCCGAGAAAGCGGTATTATGTAATCAAGAACGTTGGGAAGAATCCGATGCCATGCTGCAAGCCGTTCCATGGAAAGCTTAAGTGTGTAAGGCTCGGTGACACCCGGCCATACTCAAACCGCAAGCTGACGTTTAGTCTACCTACGTCCGTCCTGCAAACTCGTGCCTATTGGATGGCGAAGAGACCGCACGCCGGCAAGCTATACTCGGTCGGGGATGGGCGCCTACCTTAAGTTCTCCGGAATATCTTCCTATCTGTGAACCGACCGCAACAAGCTGGATATGAGCCATGGACTCTCCGGTTGCACTGTACATCGCGAACCAAGGATACTGCTACACTACTGCTGCTATGAATCCCTTCACATCTATAGCTCGCGGTAGCAATATGTGATTCGTCTTGCAATGCTCTCAGTTCTTTGAACATACGGCGGTAGCGGCCCTGTCACAGTGTAACACCTCAAGTGCGCTGTACGTCAGGTTCGGCCCTTTGGCTATTGCACTACTGCAGGAACATAGTGCCTGTTGCCTCCTACTTAGTCATGGCTTGCGTTTCCTTTCACCTAACGTGGGTGTCAGCGATTCGGTGCCGTTGTCGCTTTTAATCGTCATTCTTTTCAGAGTTGCTGGACTTGCAGTCAGACTTCTCAATCTCTCTATCGCTCGCTTGTTCTATCTCATTGTTGTTACGTGCAATGCGGTCTCTTGAGGCAATGGCGGACGTTTTGTCGCGGCGACCAGGCACTTCTGTCTTGGATTTGGTTTCCCACATCGGCCGGCGTTTCCGTTCTGTCTTGGGCGCCTTCGTTATCGTTTCTTTCTGTATAACTGCTTATTTTTTGATGGAACCGGTTCGTAACGTTGTTTAGTCTTGAATCGTGGGAGCCGTACCACTAACGCAGATCAATCGGCCTTCAGACATATTATCGCACTGTTCATACGAATCCTGTAGAAGTCGCACAATGGGCTCTTAACACCAGAGACCACAAGCTGCATTTCCTTATCCCGGCGACCCACAACGATCCGAATCTATGCAAGACGCTTCTCTCATCGTCCGTTTTGGGATACCCCAATCCGACCATTGTAGCATGGCAGGAAAGCACAGAACAACACAACGCGTTGGGAGGTGGAAGTCATCTAGCGAAAATCTCGAAAACACTGGAATACCTGAATTCGTTAGAGCCAGATCAGGACGACGAACTTGTGCTCATGATGGACGGATACGATATCTGGTTTCAATTGCCAGTTGAAGCCATGGCCCGGATGTATCACCGCGCAAACGAACGTGAGAATGCCCGCCTGAGGTCAAGGCTAGGCAGAGCTGCGGACATCGAGGGCATTCGACAGGACATAATCTTTGGTGCGGGCAAGAGATGTGCACCCAACTTGCTCTGGTCAATCGCCTGCTATCCACGTAAGCGTCCCAACCTCACATCTGATGCGCCATGTCCGCTTCGCAGCTACCGCATCGCGTCGCGTGAAAAAGTATGATGGAGCTAACGTGAGGCAGTCCCTGATTCTCCCATTCCTATGGAGCTCTACAATAACAACACGGATACGGTTATCGGTCATAACAAAGACTACAGTTTTCGGCAACGATACATCAACTCCGGCTATGTCATTGGCACAGTGCAAGCAATGCGAGCTCTGTTCACCCGCGCGGATGAGATGGTCCAGAGGCACAAAGACAACCCGGTATACTCTGGCTCCGACCAAGCCCTATTCGCAATCATCTACGGGCAGCAGGAATACGAACGTGAGGTCCTCCGGTTGAAACATGTCAGTAAGAGAGAAAAGATGTTACATCCATTACAAGCGACGTTACCCACGAAAAGTACCATGGCAGGCATCAAATTCGATAATATAATCAAACCTGACTTCTCCCACGAGTCATTCACACTCGTGCCTGGAACAAAGTACCAATTTGGGATCGGGCTCGATTACTTTTCAGAGTTTGGCCACCAGACTATGAATTCCGACATTGGAAGAGACTCCATGTGGCTCACCTACAAAGACTTTTCTGCCCCGTCTTTGACCGCTCAGATCCAGGCCAAGTATCCTCGCGATTGGCTTGATTGCAAGCTTAACCTACCAACCACGCTACCAGATGAAATTATGAACACTGAATATCCATTCAGCGCCCTGGCAGACTCCACGCCACTTGCAAACACAAGCTGGTCAGATATCTCTCTATATACGCACCTTTGCTTGGGCACTTTCCCCATAATGATCCACCATAATGGCGATAAAGGCAGACGTGAAAGTCTCTGGCCAGACTTGTGGTTCCAGCCACACGCGAAGGTCTTGCTTGAGCAAGCACGAGTTCGAATTGGGACGGCGGCTAACGTGCAGGACCACGCAGACTTTATAAAGAGCCCTGGCATCAAGGCAGCGGGTGGAGCCTGGTCAGGCAAAGGAACATGGATGAATTGGGAAGATTTATGTCCTTCAGAATATGACGAAGAGTTGTTCAGGGGGCAGGCAACGTAACACAACACGTACGCGCACCTATACGCCTCACTGCTCGTTTCCAAGATCACAACGTCCTCTGCGTCTCAATCGAGCAGCTACAGACCTGGCGGTATGTCAAAGCCTCGCTGAGGTCTACTCCGAAGACCGATCCCTCACCACATGGAGCCAACACCAAGGTCGTCTGGAGCACCGACCTCAGCGTTAGACGTGCCTACCCGCACACGCCCAGTTCGCGTGCTACGAGCGCGCAGACGGCGCACTGATTCAGAAGGCGCGGAGCCGCAAGCCCCCACGGATCCAACAATTCCTCTCGAAGTGGCTCTCAGCCAAATATAGCACACTGACGCCGCCACAATGTACTGTCCAGACGCATACCCCAGTCTCAGAAAGCGCCGGAGTGTCATGAGGTGTATTGACATCGGGTTCAACGTTGATATCCGGAGCGGCGTATTTTTCTTTGACAGTCAATCTCGTGTATATGCGGCTACATGATAGTATTCGCCGACAGGCAGAGACGGGGAAGAGGGCAGGGGCAAGCGGGCGTCACGCTACGGTGACAGAATAATTTTTATGCTTATGCCTGCCCAAGGAATGTCGAGCCGGTTGTGCAGCATAACCATTAGTGCGGCGCATCGCGTTTTGCTCAGGTCAGCGCAAAGTACGAGCGAGAAGATGTGAACTGGATCCCAAAGGTTTTCGTCAGTGCAAGGGCATGGGATGACCGGCTCGGGTGTGAAGAACTCAGTGAATGCTTCCTGGTACGGGCAGAGTGGGACTAGCGCAGCGTCCTTCGGGAATGAGACAGCTACCTTGAGGTTCCATACTCCCAGCCAGGGTCCCTTATGGAATCTTTAAGAGTTTTCTGCACACTTCAACCCCATCGTTATGAAGACGAAGATGGACATGGAATGTACATTTGCTGCAGTAATGTGCTTCCAGACCCATGATATGTATCAACGCTCATCGGATCACCTCACTCGCTGTCAATAGCTTCAGCAACTCCATGACGAGGCTGTTCGATCTCTAAGTGCTAGCGGCCTCGTTCCGGCGGCCCAAGTGATCGATTCCACAGAGCCATGAGCATTTCTAATTGCGATAAACCTGTTGTTCCTTGTCCGAGCGTATGATAACTCCATCTCGGTCTCCTGTCCGCTGGTTGTGCTTGGAATATTGAAGCAAGTCGTCGCTACTATTCACTTCTCCAGACACGATTTAGAGATCTGCATTTACCTGGCCGGAATGTTCCTTTCTTGTCACGCATTACTTTCTTGTCACGCATGACGTCCAGATTCAACATATACTGGGATGAGATAGAGACTTTGGGTAACAGACGTCTGGTACCCGTCATTGGAATTCGTATCAACGCGGTGACTTGTGCTAGTGACATGAACCCTTCCTGCTTCACGTGCTCGTGATAACGTACATTCCCTTCAACATGATACGCCTGATGCCTGTGGTTTTCGTAACTTCGTATTTGCTCTCCAGGAACTGCTATCGACCCATACAACGCGGGTTCCACCGCTGTCGGAAAATGTTATTGACTCCCCTTCTCTCCCTCCTTCTCAGAGTCATCCCTTGAGGTCGTAACCTCTCTCGAAGAGATCAGGTACTTCCCAAAAACCTTAGCCTCCAGATCATCCTGGCTCTCACCCATCTTCGAGGCCCTTCTGCGGAAAAAGATGCGTTTCGCCCACTTCCACGCCTCCACACCGGCGAAAAACAAGAAAGTCTCGACGAACACAATACCCCACTCCCAGCTGATGCCAGTGTGCTTGAACACGACTGTGTTGATCACTGGGATGTACAAGACTGGGAAGATCGTGATGAAACCAGCCATGATGGACCAAAACAGGAACTGATTCCTCCATACGTCAATAGCCCACTGGGTAAAGTACCTGTTGCTATCCGGCTGCATGCGGAAGAACGAGCGGCGCATGTCCACCATCTCCCATGCCAGGAACAGCGCGAACCAGGTCAGGCAGGCAAAAGTCGTCGCGCGGCCGCGGAACACATTGTCGCATTCGGCAGAGTAGCTTTCGTTGCAGTTCTCGCCTTGAATGCCGTCGCTCCAGACATAGACGACCAGCACAAAAGAGACAAGGCAGAGCGCTGCTACCCAGAGACCGTATACGACCATGTCGCACATGACTTCGAGAGTAAACACGCCGCGTTTGAGGGATTGGGGTGGGCGCTGGAGGATGCCCGGCGTAGCGCGTTCGAAGCCGAGGCCCATGTCGGGGAGGCCAGAGGTAATCATGATCACCCAGATGATTTCAACGGGGGCCAAGGGGAAGACGGAGAGCGAGTTCGAATCTTTGAAAGCGAGACCGATAAGTAGAGTACAGGCTTGGGCGATATTCTCGGCCAGTAGATGGAGGATAAATTTCTGGATATTGTCGAACATGCGGCGACTATGAACGTTATATTAGCTCATGGTCTCTGCAAACACAAGAATGGTGGAACATACCCTTCTTCAACAGCATTCAGAATTGAAGCAAAGTTATCATCAGTTAGCACGATATCACTAGCATCTTTGGCGACGTCACTTCCACTCTCTCCCATGGCTATTCCCACATCCGCGCGTTTAAGCGATGGCGAGTCATTCACCCCATCTCCAGTCTGCCATACGTTAGTATCCATCAGCAAGGATTTGGGGAACAACATACCATAGCAGCGAAGCATTTCCGGCGATGAAGGGCCTCAATCATACGAACCTTCGTCTGCGGAGCGCAGCGCGCAACCACCAGTGGCAGAACGGGAAGCTTGTCAATCTCATTTTCGGAAAGCTTGTCGAATTGAGAAGCGGTCATAACCATAGAGTCCGCAATATCCTTTGCCACGTTCTGCATGTTGGGCAGAATGCCGACTTCTTTAGCGATGGCGCGAGCAGTCCCCGGATGATCACCAGTGAGCATATGTACTGAAATGCCGGCTTCGTGGCATTGACGGACAGAGACTGCGGACTCAAGACGAGGCGGGTCATAAAGGCCGATGAGACCCCTGAACGTGAGATTGCTCTCTACATCGGAGCGTTTGATATCGTCGACCACGTCTACCGGCTCGTCCCAGGTGCGGCTGGCAAGCGCAAGGACACGGAGACCGAGCGCAGCAAGAGCCTCCATGTTCTCCAAGACGTCGTTGCGAAAGTCTTCGGTCACTTCGACGGGCTGGTCGGAATCTGACATCCGAACGTGAGAACAAGATTGGATGACACGCTCGACAGCACCTTTGGAGAAGACGTGGTTTTGGTCATTGCGGCTATCGTGGAAAATGACGGACATCTTCTTGACGTCACTGTCGAAAGGGAATTCGGCCACCTGGCTCCATGCGGCCTCCTTGCCCTCGGTCCAGCGCTTACGGTTCCAATCGAAGCGAGACGCAAATACCTGCATGGCAATCTCCGTGGGGTCACCTCGAGCGTTCCATTGACCGTTGCTTTGGTGGACAGTAGCAAGGTTAGCAAGGGAGGCGATGTTGAGGTAGTCTTCGAGATAGCTGTTGTCTTCCAGCAATTCTGCATACTCTAATGCGGGACGTTTCTCGCTCTCGGACGCTTTGAAATCGATCTCCCGGGGTGGTTTCGGGTCAAAATCCAAGTCGCCTTCGGTCGGGTTGAAAGGCTCGTTCGACTCGCCCACCGAGTAGGTACCCTTTGCTGGAATCCACGCCCTTCTGACCACCATCTTACCTTGCGTGAGTGTACCTGTCTTATCGGAGCAGATGTCTGTTACGGCGCCAAGAGCCTCCAGTGATTTAAGATTTCGGACAATTACGTGACGCTCAACCATTCTTTGGGTACCCGCTGACATGGTAATGGTGAGGACGACGATTAGTGATGCAGGAATCATACTCAAGCCAGTCGCAACCTAGAAATACAATTAGACTTGCAGAAGTTCGTGCTTGAAGGTGACTTACCGCGTATATAATCACCTCTTGGCGAGAAGAGAAGTCGTTTGCTGCAAGGACAATGATCGCGCAGACTACCGCGATACCGAAGAGGAGGATCGCGAGGCGCGATAACTTCTTTTGGAGAGGTGTTCCAACGTTAACTCCGAGGAATCGACCGACTGCATCGGATCCAGTCAATGTCCAAGCTTCCACGTAGCGGTGAGGCTTGGCGGAGCCGTCCTCCTTTCGCTTGACCGGGCGGACTCTCGAACCTTTGGCGCGCAGGGCGGAAGCGATCGACCCAATCTCGGTGTACATGCCAGTGGCGAAAACGATGCCACGCGCCCTGCCTTTGGTCACAGTGGAAGAGCTATAAGCAACGTTGAGGCGGTCTCCGGGGCCAGTGTCGTTCTCGAATGTAGAGTCCGCTTCTTTGCGAACGGGCAGGGACTCTCCGGTGAGAAGAGCCTCGTCGGTCTCGAAATTGACAGCTTCGATGATCCTGATGTCGGCGGGGATGGTGTCTCCGGTCTTTAGCTCGACCATGTCTCCAGGGACGACCTCAGGCGTGGAGACGTTGATGGTGGAGCCATCGCGGACAACGTTGGCCGTTGGCGAACTCAGCGACCTGAGCGAATCCATAGTCTTCTCTGCCTTGAACTCTTGTACAAAACCAACGATGATGTTGAGGGCAATGACGGCGGTGATCACACCGCCTTCAATCCATGACTGAATACCAAAACTGACGGCCATTGCCATGATCAACACGAGAGTCATGGCGTTAGCTACTTGACGAACGAGGATCTTGCCAGGGT
>Ga0160429_1001982_pt1 | contig 10993 bp, 5 predicted proteins | sample SolpanmetagenomR_FD_108199 | JGI IMG/M metagenome (GOLD analysis project Ga0160429, IMG submission 108199) | Solar panel surface microbial communities from Lawrence Berkeley National Laboratory, California, USA - R | ecosystem: Engineered > Built environment > Solar panel > Unclassified ... | reverse complement strand
TATGGCATCCACGATCTTGTTCGTGGTTGAGCTGCAGCCCTCCGCCGTAGCGACTGGAAACAAACCGAAATCTGGCCGTTCAGGCTCTATTCCGAGGACTGTTACGGTTTCGGCAGCATCGGCTGTTGGTTGTGGATGTAGCTCGGCCGTCAGCGAAGACTTGGAAGGCTTCTGGAGTGGCTTTCTATCTCCGCCGTTGGCCACATCATCAGACACACGACGGAAAACAAACCCAGGAGAAGCGGTCGACTTGTCCGAAATACCGTGCGGATAACGCAAAATTCCAGTCCCGGTTTTCTTAGCATATTTTGTTGCCTTGACACTGTCCTCCTTCGTGCTAGAGGGTGCAGAATTAGACTGTATCTGTTTCGCTTTATCGACCGGTGACTTCAGCGTGTCGCTACCGGCATCGAATATAGGTAAACTTGTGCACCGCTCGGCAAGCTGCTGAACATCCAGCACACTCTGGTCTGTGGGTATGAGCGGCTGTCGGTCTTGACTAGATGATTGTGACCCTGTCTCAACTGCCTGCTGTGAAAGACGTTTCGCGTTAGTGATACCAACTCGTGCAATTGCTTCCTGGGAGAGTCTCTTGGCATTGGCGAGACCGATGTGCTCGAGAGAAATTGTGGCTTGCACATTGATGGGCGTGAAGCCGCTTGGGTGCTGCCGGTGGTGAACTCGCCCCTCGCATTCATCACCCCTTGAATCCGTATCTCCGACAACTTGGACTGTTTTCGAAGGAGCCTGGTGAAGGTGAGTTTCACGTGGTGAAAGAACCGCAGAACCTTGCTCAGCGTGATAATACGGCGATTCGGTCGGTCTGCTGCCCACTCGAGGACCGGCATAACGTCCAGTCTCTGTAGATAGCGCATCTCCGCGTCGCGGCTGCACCATCTTCGTCACTTCTAGAGGCGACCGAAATTGACCCTCTGAAAGAGCCCTTGGGGGCTTCGACGGCGTGGCGTGATCTTCGACGTCTCCCACTGGTAGTTCAGGAGTCGCTCGAGACAAACTCTGGCGTCTAAGCCAATCGCGTGTATAGACATCTGATCCTTTGCGCCGGCTCTCGGGCAATTCTCTTTCTCTGTGTCTCTGTGTCCGTGTAGGTGTTGCCTTGCTCAGAGACGCTATAAGGTCAACAGGCCGTTTCGAGCTCCTGCCTAGATTGTCCTTCTGAAGCTCGTAAGCTTTTTGCTTCCTTTGAGTACGTTCCACCTTTCGTGTCTTCGATTTTGCTTTGTCTTCGACATTCTGTCTGCGTAGCTCTTCGTGAAGCTTCGAGGTGCGGATTTGCCGTTCCCGTCTGCTTTCGTCTCTGGATTTCGCCCATGGATTCGTCCAGTCGCTCCCCAGCGGCCGCTTTAAAGAGGTCGAGAGCAGCACAGGTGCCCTCGAGTGTAGGTATCTGTATCCAAAGTCCTCAATTCTTCTTCTCTTCGCTGCTCTTACAGGAGCATCGTTATCGGAGTCTGAGTCTGCAACAAGGATCTCGTTGGGAGGCAGAGAATGATGCTCGACTGTGATGCTGGAGTTTGCTGTTCTTTTGCTTTCAAAGAATAGACGCATGGCGAAGGAGCACGGTTTTGCGTTAGGAGGTCACCGGCGAGTGTTGCGTGATAATGTCGAACGCTGTGGAAATGTGATGAGTATTGCCGCAGGCGATCTGTCACATTTCATCGTCCGGCCGTCGAGCCGGATGGACAAGCGACGGTAGGTCGAGAAGACTGCACTGTCCAGCAGCAAGTCGCTTGAAGCTCAGGAATGGTATTCTTCTTCCTCTGAAGCGTGAGGGAGCCTAAGCGACTGCGCCTTCGCGTCATTACTCGACTTCGCGAAGTCACGTTTTTCCCCGGAGGTGGCGCACATCGTCTCTATGGCAACGGAAATTGAAAACCTCCGGCGGCTTGCATGGATGGCTTGATCGTGATACCGCATTACGGCTGAGCTCAACGCGTCTGCAGTCTCATTGTTATGAGCATGCGAATACAACGACCATTATGAGATTGATCTGAGGGAAAGCGACGGGTCTTACGCTGGGTTTGCCAGACATCTTGCGTCCTCCCTCTTTACCCGCGACAAACATTCAACTGAGCGACGGACATACAGACAAGCAGCCATGGATTACCTCGACGATCTCTCCGAGGAATGGGTCCCTCAAACGCGGTCGTCCTCGCCAAACTCCAATGCGCAGCCGTTCAGATCGTCAGTCACACACGATTCTGAAGACATTGCCGCAGAGTCGCGGAGTCGCATACCACGATTCAGGAATACCTCCGGTGTATATTCCTCCATAAAGAGCCGAGATGGAACCTCGAGGCTTGCATCAAGCAGGAAACGAAGTGCACTATCCGAGCGAAGCTTCAGCGATAACAATATAGGCTCTGCTGCGCAAGACGACCACGCAAACGTCAGATCCTCACGATTTGGGCTCAGCCAACGGTCGGCGTCTGACTTGTCCGACCGGTCAGCGCTACATGATGGCACAGTCGCAAAGAAAAGCGAAGTCATCACCTCTCCAGAGAAGAGCAAACAGAAGTTCGAGACTCCGGAATGGAAACGGAGGCTTATTAACGGACAAGTTGCGTACGGCGACCAGAAAGATTTGTTCAGTCCAATTGGCCTACAGAACATGTTTCATAATCCATCAGGAGCCTCCACGAAGACGAAGAAGTCACCTCGTGGACGCGGCCTGGCACTGCGAAAGGTTCATGAAGAGGTGCCTTCAAGTCCCCCAGTATGGTCTCTACCTAGACACCAAGGCGGCCTGAGCGCAAATGAAGAATCTGAGGTGGTGATGCTGCAGGAGGTGGATGAAGAGCAGGGAGAATCTGAGCTGCCATCCGGCAGTGAAGCATACTCACAGCACTCCATGGGGGAATCGATACCTGAAGAGCAGTCGCTCAACCCAGCATATGCAGACCGAGCTTTTGTTGGCGCTTCGCGGACCATCAGTGGAAACACAGTGACCAGTAGTGAAGCATTTAGCCCCGTCTTCGTTGGTAAACATACAACCATCAACGGAAGCATAGGTTATGCTGCGCTTGATATGTCAAAATCCACGATGGCAGAGCAGTTGCAGGAAATTAGATCCCGAAATCCTCATGACGAAGCTCCCAACTTCAGCGACGGGCCCACTACCGAGGAAGACGAGACGACACTCGACACTGGTCTGCAGTCGGAAACGTTGCCAGAGGACCTTCCGGTAGGCACACCTGAAATTGCAAACTTGGGAGAATACGTAAGCGTGAAACGAGGAGGCTACTCAACGGACAATTCTTTCGTACGCCGGCCGCTGAGCCCGTCACCGCATAGGATCGTCATGAGTGAGGAAACTGCTCATACAAGCATACAACGACCGGAGCCATCAGACCTTGAAGTTAGCGTCACTGTTCCGCTTGCTGCACCCACTCCTCCACCAACAACGCCAGCTCGACAGCATGGAGCAAAATTCCTTAGTCCAGAGATCCGCAAAAAATCCTCGAACAGCCCGTTGAAACTGTTTGGGAACCACGATACTTTCACGAGCAACAAGCTCAGCAGGCGCATGACCCAATTGGAAGACACGATCGTCCGTGAGCAGGCTGCACACGGAAGTAGTAGTGACCAGCCATCGCAACGACCGAGCCTTGAGAGGCGCTTGACGAGCTTGAACGAGGTCAGTGGCGTGCAGTCAAGTGCCGAATGCCCTCAAGTGCACACTGAGAGCTTGCAGCAAAGTCGGCATGCCTCCATAGGTAGCCACTTCGGAGAGGGAGCACTAGACGACCATTCATTTCCAGAGGATCTTTCCATGGTGTCGCGAGCCAACGAAGAGCTTAACGAAGAACCAGAGAGCTTGGTGTTGAGTCAATCGCCCTTACCAGATGTTCTTCCACCAGGGTCACGAGATCCTTTCAGGTTCCGCGTTGAGGAGGTGGCCGTAGAAGTACATGACACATTTAGGAACAAACGTAAGGCTTCGAAGATCTCTGCACGAAGCTCTCTGTCTATTGCCAAGCGCAGTGGGCGTAGCGAACATGGTACTCACGAGCGCCCCACCGTGCTCTCAAGAGTGTCTACAGAGCTCGCTGGAGCATCGCAACAGAGTGGCCTCTTACCTGCAGAGGGCAAACGGCCTCCCACCTCACCTTGGAAGGATCCTACGCCAAAGAGACGTCGAACGCTGCTTCTTACTGACGGTGATGCTTCCAGCATCAGTGTCGCGGATTCTATTCGTAATTCACACAACAAGATGCAATCTATCATTGGCAAGCGCAAAGACGCCCGCCATAGCAGTGGCAGCAACATTGCCGATCCCGAGACACTAGCACGAAGACATATCCTACGACCACGGAATCCAACGCCCAGTCAGCGGCGTCAGCAAGAGCTTCAGCTCGAAATTATGGAGGCAACCCAGGCCTTCATGAAGACCTCTCCCCGGATGAACACCATCAGGGAGCAAGTCGACTCCCCCCTGCCCAGGGGAAGTTCTGGTGAAGTTGCACAAGCAAAAGTGGTGGCTGGGGAGGTAGCGGCTTTCAGTGTGCGCCTCAAGCAAGGCATGAGGGACGATAGCAGGAAGCGCTCAGTGACCACGCAGGATTTCCTTGACGAAGCTATGAAGATCATGGACTTCATACGGAACAATGGAAGACCAACGAGCGGTATGGGCAGCCTTGAAGAGACGGACTCGGAGAACCAGCAGGACAACAGCCGTGAACTATATCCATCTTCGGCCTTGAGTCTCTCCCGACCACCAACTCGTGAGGGCAGGGAAAGCGGTTGGAGATCAAATGCTACGGAAGCACTTGATCCGCGAATTGCCAGCCACCTCAATCGATTCAAGGATAAAGAGGGCGAGAGCTTCATGGGCTCATCTGTAAGATCAATTCATGTCGCGGACACCGAGGCTACAGGTACCCACCATGCTGAGCTTCCGGTTGTGGAGAGCTCTCCAGCAAACATCCGAATTCGAGTGCACGCAGCTCGCAATGGGCATGCTCGTACCAACTCAGATAATTCACAGCAAGATGGGCTTGCTTCAACCGGATCGCAGCCACAGACGCACAGTTCCCAGACATCCACAGATTCTTCAATAGGTCGCACGCTGAACACAAACAGCTCCCGCCGATCGGAGAAGGTAGCCACTCTCGCCCCATCGACCGTAGCACATCTCATTCCGGAGGAAGTCGGAGGGATGAGCTTCGATAAGGAAAAGGGTGTCTGGGTTAGAAGCAAAAGCTTGAGTCCCCGAAAGGAGCGCGGTATCAAAAGCCCGGGCGGAGCGAGCCAAGTAACTCAAAGCGATGAGGATCCATTCGGAAATATTCCAGATTTAACCGTTGATGAAATGAAAGAACAGGACAGAATTGAGCAACAAAGCCCCAGCAGGAAAGCGACAGACATACAGATAGCCAACGGCATCGATGCGCTAGACCAAGAAATCGAGGCTTCGTCCCGGTTGCAAGTCGGTCATGGGGTTGGGGAGGATCAGCACTCGCGACCATCCACTCGAGATGATACAGTACACCGGCCGACAGAAGCCAGCTCGCTTCCTACCAGATTCTCTTCCCTTGCTTCGAGTGGTCCGCAGCCTGGAGCTCGTGCTACTTCGGTTAGTGCATCTGGCACTGTTCGGTCAAAGAAGGAAGTCAATGGCACGACTACAGTCCGAAACAAGTGCGTCAAGGGGGCTTCAGCAGATGTTGTCGAGCACGAGATCAAAATCGACGAGAGCCGAGTCCAAGCCAAATGCATTTCGACGCTCGGCAAGCTCGTTATCTCAGTCTCTTCGCCGGCCACCCGAAGGACGCAAAGGAATGGTTCTCGGACCTATTCGCAACCTGCTCAGCAGAACGAGCAAGATGATGGAAAGCTCCCTGCTGCACGGGAGATTGCTAAGAAAGACAATCCATTCCACGCTCGTGTCCAGACTCTCCGGGGACCCAGTGATGGTTGGCCACACGGACGATCAGCGCTCCCGCGATCCGACATCCAGCGGCGCCAGTCCCTTGGGCTTAGCAAGCCAGCCTTCCCACAGATCGATGAAGACAATGAGCTATCAATGGTTGTCCATTCCCGTGACCAGAGACAGATGAGTCTTTCGCTGCACGTCTCAGCTCATCCACACAACACTCTGGTCGTCCAGCCTTCTTCTCCGCCCGCTAACGGAGACTTGACCTTTTACCTCAGCGAGCTCCCGGATTTCACAGTCCATCAAGTAGACGAGCGTGAGCTTCCTGACCGCTCTCTTGTCAAACGAGGGGGCACTCACCAGCTGCACAAATGTGAAGATCGCTTTGAGCAAGGCAACAATGCGCTCGTCAAGGCTTTACAGGATGTCGAGCCAGAAGAGCCTTACTGGGAGGATCTCCGACAGGTCGATCTGCATGACCAGGCGCTCACATCGCTGCACTTGCTCGACCTTTTCTGCGACCGTGCCGAGGTAGTCGACGTTGCTGACAACACGGTTGCCCAGCTCAATGGAGCGCCAGCTACGATACGAAGCTTGAACGTAGCGAGGAATTGTCTGACAAGTCTGACGAACTGGGGCCATCTCATGAATCTACAATACCTAGATGTCAGTGGTAATGACATTGACAACCTTGGAGGCCTTGCGTGTTTGGTTCATCTACGCGAGTTGAAGGCCGACAACAACAAGATCGAGCGCTTGGACGGTATCCATCAACTGGACGGACTGTTGTCGCTTAGTGTGCGTGGTAATAGGTTGGGAGTGGTGGACTTCGAGTACACTGGACTGTAAGTTGCACTAGTCCTGAGACATGGCAAGGCTCATACTTACTGTCGTTTAGCAAACGTCTGACCCATCTCGACATGGCTGAGAACGAGGTCACGGCCGTCCATAACCTCCAGTTGCTTCCAGAGCTTAAGATGTTGAATCTCGACAACAACAAGCTTACCGAGTTCCCACCTGACGATGTTGCCATTCAATCTTACAGCAACCTTCGAACCCTAAAGCTGCGCAACAATAATCTCCATTTCCTAATGTCCAGCCAATTCATGCCGGCTCTCGAGCGCCTCTACGTCGACAACAACCGTCTTCGCACCATCCTTGGCGTAAAAAACCTCAAGAATCTACACATAGTCTCCATGCGATCCCAGAACCTATCATTCCATAGCACTAGCACAAATTCTATGGGAGAGCGAAGTCTGGTCCTTTCGTCCGACATGCCGGACTGCCGCGCTCTCTGCTTGTCAGCCAACGCTTTCGATAGCCTCTCTCATTTCCCTCACTTACTCAGTCTCCGGACTCTCGAACTCGCATCCGCCGGCGTCGATACCCTACCCGCCGACTTTGGCCAAAAGCTCGCCAACCTGCGCACGTTGAACCTGAACTTCAATGCGCTCAAGGATCTGCGGCCTCTGCTCAATATCCGAAACCTCGAGCGCTTGTACTTGGCCGGGAACAGGCTGAGCCGTCTACGCAAGAATGCCGCAGTTCTTGCAAAGCTCGACGGTCTTATGGATGTTGATCTGAGGGACAACCCCTTCAGCATCGGGTTCTACCCTAGGGGTGTCGACACGCGTGCGCTCACCATCCACAATTTTTCCTCGCCCAATGGCTTTGTGGACGGCGGAGAGGATACTGAAGACGTAGAGCAATTTACTCTGCCGCCTGCGGATAAAGAGGCGGATGCGCAGTATCTTGCCAGGCTGGACGAGGATACTAAGCTCCGGAGAAGGGTGTATGAGATGCTGCTCGCGAGTAGCTGTGGGAGGCTGCGGACGCTGGATGGGATGGCGTTTGACAAGAAGAGTGTTATGGTCAAAGACAAGATATGGGAGAGATTGTTGGCGCTAGGAGTGGTAAGGCGAAGGGACAAGGAGGAGAACGATGATGTGGTGAGGTTTGGAGAGTATTGAGGACTGTACGATATGGTACGAGAACACAAGAAAAGGCGCTACGAGCAAATGCATAATGGCTAAGGTCAGGTGTTTGATGGGGATTGTACAACAGAACTTGCTTTTGTGTACGTGGTGCTACGAAGGAATATCCGTAATGCTAGATTTTCATGTTTAGTTTAAATGAGACGACTAGAACTCTTCACTTGGGCCTTCTGAGCACGAACATCTGTTTGGGAGTGGTGTTCGTAGCTGTAACGCGATGGATCAGTGCGGTAACCCCGAGATGCGGCTCTGCTTGCCACACACGCCCACGCGCTCAAAACTAACCGTCTTCGGCCTAGTCTGCAAATTCCACTAGCGCCGCTTGGCAGCCTCTCCCGTATAAAGTCGACCTCTGCGCGCACTTTTCGCTCTTTTTTCTCCATGTCGACTTTGTAAGTTCTATTTGGCCCCATACTGCTGCTCCACACGCGGAATACACTCTAACTTCTTATCCTACGATAGACTTCATAGAATCACTTCTATAGTAAACGTCCTCTTCTGAGCTCCTTACCAGAGCCACAGAATCCTCAACCTGGCTGATGATCTCAAGTCCTCGCCGCCCAAGAGTGAAACGCCATATTCCTGGCAGCGCCTTTGGTCTTCGGACTAGGCAGTGATGATCTCGACCTCGTGCTGCTGTCTTGTCTTCGTGACGGGTGGTGCAAGGTGGGTGGTGATGGAGATCTGACAGGCTTCTTTTTTTTTCATACGCTTGGTCTTGCTTGTCAAGGGTGGGTGGATGGATCTACCGAACTACATCTTGCAAACGGAGCAAGTCAAGGCGAAAATGAAGGTGCTTGTAGTCTTAGCAGCTGATGGTGGAGCATGACTATAAATGATAGCGCGCACGTATAATGCCTGCGACTGCGCTATCTTTGTTCGCCTTTCGAATATGCTTTGGTCGATCACCGAGAGTATCGCCCTCCAGTCTTACTCAAGGACCACTTCCACACGTTGCTTCGTGTGTGCGCAGCCAATAGATGATCTTCAATCAACTCGAAGAGTGCTATGCCAATTGATTCCCTCTTAGACCCATGGCGGACTGCTGCAAGCTTGTTGTCCACGACTCTGCTATTTTCGTTGCTGTTGTCCTACTTCCAAGGTCCAGCATACCTTGCCGACTCGAGCCTCGTGTTACTTCCATAGGCCTGACATGTTATCGCTGTCTGGGAATACCTGATTGCTGTAAAGGCGTTGTTGATGCCATGGTGGACAATCCGGGCACATCCAGCATACCTGCCTCTCATCCATCCTCAACGGTAGCCCTCATACCTCTGCGAGCCATCTCCAATTTCGCCTTACCCTCTTCAATCCACATTTCAAACATGATCTCACATGCATTGACCGACCCAACCGGCACACTCCTCCCTCCCATCCCAACCTCGCCAGCTTGTCCACCCTTTGATCTCTGCATCCCAGGCTGCACCGGCACCCACGCCTGCGGATGGCCCATCGGCGCCGTCCCCTCATCCGCCAACTCCATCGCCAATGTATAGCTACAACCCTTCGGCAACGCACTGAGCTTCTGACACCGCTGCTCGAGCCTCGCAAGGGAGCCACGGAACTGCTCTTCGAGGTCGACCTGCATCTTTACAAAGGTCTCGACGGGCGTGTGCGCCTCGCCTTTCGGAACAATGGGGAAGCGCGAGGTGTCGAAGACGTAGCGCTCCAAGGGCCGGTCTCGGGTACGTTCTTCGTTGCTGCTGGCATTGCTGTTTGAGCTTTCGACGCTGGTGAAGCTGTCGCCGCCGCCTCCGCTATTTGTAGACGGGAGCTTTTCGGAGACAGAGCCGTAGATGACGAGGACGACTTTCTCGACTCGTTCGTTACGCGCGTACTTGAGGTCTACGGCTGTCGTTTGGAGGCCCTTGAGTAGCTGCTCTTCGACGGCCGATATGGCGTCATTAATCCATTGACAGACGAGCGGGTGGCGGGATTGGTGGACAGGATAGTTGTAGGCTCGCGCAGTGAGGAAAGTGGTGCGAGGGTAGAGGGATCGGTGGTAGAGGATGGAATGGATGGAGATTGTGAGGAAGGAGGAGAAGGCTGAGAGGAGGTCGGCGAGCGTAGTCGGAGAAGGCGGTGCCATAATGGCGTCGCTGTAGAAAGTCTCAATGCATTGTGTCTAGTTGGTGAGACACGGTATAATGTCTGTTGCAGTCACGCGTACTTCGGAGTTGGTGTCGCACCGCGCTTGCGAGTTTTGATCTAGGTAAAGTACCTACTTAACGACACGGTACCTAGCCATCGACACGCGCTATCACGTGGTGACTGACATCCACATCACTCAAATCAAATACCACAAGTAAACAGCAGTGCTTGACACAGAAAACAGCGACAAGAGCTCAGCAGCAAGCTTATACGCGCCCGGAAACACCACCGACTGGCTGTCAATCCATGTTTCTCCGAAACCCCACCGAGTCCACGCAAAAACACGTGGGTTTCTCAAAAAGCTGCCCAACTTGCTGCCCCCATTACACTCCTCCAAATAGCAGCGTTGAGTCCAGGCTCTTCTCACTTACGTCGAGCACCACAGGAGCTTGTATGCTCCATGGTCCACCTCCATACAAACAAAGTGGGACCATAGTTCGAACATAGGTACAGCTATACTAGCGGCAGCCAATCCGTCACACCAAGCTACCGGGACACCGCGCGGCACAAGTCCATCATGGAGGACCAACTCATCCACCTCCTCGCTGAGACACAATCACCCACCGATTCCCGCAAGCATGCCGAGCGCCAAATTCAAAGCTTGTACACTGCACCGGGGTTTCCCACAAGCCTTGTCAGCATAGCAAGTCACGACAGTGTGCCGTCAAACATCCGGCAGTCAGCGCTGCTGGTGCTCAAGACATTCGTGCAGGCAGCATGGAGCCCGCAAGTCGAGGAGTTCAAGGGCCAGGTGCTGGTGAGCGAGGAAGAGAAGAAGCGTCTGAGGCACATGCTTGTAGAGCTGGCGACGGGCAACATAGAAGAGAGGAAGATCAAGAGTGCAGCAAGCTATGTGGTCAGCAAGATCGCGAGCGCGGATTTCCCTGAGCAGTGGCCGGATCTGCTGCCGACGCTGCTGCAGGTTGTGCGAACGGGTACGGATGCACAATTA
>Ga0160429_1001980_pt1 | contig 11009 bp, 10 predicted proteins | sample SolpanmetagenomR_FD_108199 | JGI IMG/M metagenome (GOLD analysis project Ga0160429, IMG submission 108199) | Solar panel surface microbial communities from Lawrence Berkeley National Laboratory, California, USA - R | ecosystem: Engineered > Built environment > Solar panel > Unclassified ... | reverse complement strand
AGCCGTTGACCGACTCCAGGCGGGTGCCGCCGCTCTCCGTGGGCTTCGAGAGCAACACCGCGCAGGCCCCGCACTCTCCTTCGGCGCAGCCCTCCTTGCTGCCGGTCAGGCCGTCGCTGCGCAGCCAGTGCAGCAGGGTGGTGTGCGGCTGCACGCCCGTGATACGGCGTGGCCGGCCGTTGAGGGTCAGTTCGATGTCGGTGGTGGGCATCAGCTGCCCCGGTAGGTGCTGTAGGCCCAGGGCGACACCAGCAGCGGCACGTGGTAATGCGCGGCCGGGTCGGACACGCCGAAGCGCACCGGCACGCGGCTCAGGAAGGCGGGTTCGCTCAGTTCCAGCCCTGCGAAGTAGCTGGCCACGTCGAACACCAGTTCGTACACGCCCGCCTGCAGTTCTTCTCCAGTCAGCAGCGGGGCTTCGGTGCGGCCGCCCGGGTTGGTGGTGGTGGCCTTCAGCAGCTCGCGCCGCTCCCCTTCCAGCCGGAACAGCTCGATGCCGAGCCCCGCCGCCGGGCGGCCGTGCGCGGTGTCGAGCACGTGCGTGGTCAGGCCGCTCATGCTCTCTCCACCCAACCCTCGATCAGGCCGTACGGCTCGGCGTCGGCGTGGAAGATGGTGCCCGGGTTCTGCAGCCCGAAGCGCTCCAGGTTGTACGGAATGTGGTGGCGGTTCGGAAACGAGAAGTGGATGCGCGAGATCTCGGGGCAGGCGGTCAGGATCGCCTCGCCCATGCGGTAGAGGGTGTTCTGCATGCTGGGCGAGTAGTGGTCGCCGAAGGTGGCGAGAAGCTGGTCGTACACGCGCTGCCAGAGGGCGTCGTAGTCCACCTCGCCCGGCAGGTACTCCCACTTGGCCGTCACCACCGTCGCCAGGATCCGGTCGTCGGTGTCGGGAAGAGTGGTGAACTGCTCCCGCAGGAAGCCCTCCCAGCCGCTCTGGGTGGTCTTGAGGATGAACAGCTCGTCGATGCCGGAGGTCACGGTGAAGGTCCGGCCGTCGCCCTCGACCACCGCCGTGTGCTTGGGCATCTGCCGCACGAAGGCGTGGTCGTGTTCTGTGCCGTCCGTCTCGACGCGCTGCCAGAGGTGCTCGGTGAACTGCACGCGCACCGACTGCACCTTCGGTCCGGCCTGCACAAAGTGCCGGATCAGGGTCTTGCCGTATTCCTCGATGCTGCTCGTCAGGCCGTCCTGCGCCAGGGCGTAAACGGTGTTGCGCACCGTGTCGGTGGCGAGCAGGCCGGTGTTGTCGCCCTCGACATGGGCCGCCGTGAAGTCGCCCTCCATCGCCACGTTCACCCACACGTCCTTGACCTCGTGCCTGGGCGTGTCTCTGAACACCTTGAACAGCCGCACGTCGGCCTTGCCGTAGTTGTTCCGACCCAGCACCACCTTCACCTTCGTCGCCGTGTCCGTCATGCTTGCGCCTCCCCGATCAAGTCCAGCACCCGCAGCCGCGCGATCCGCCCTATCTCGTACAGCGACCGTTGTCGCTCCTGCTCCGGGCTGTGCTCCAGCCGCTCGGCAGCTCCAGCCAGAATGCTGGCCTTGGTGTGCTCGCGCACGCACACGATGTACGGAATGCCGAACCGGGCGTGGTAGGCGGCGTTCAGGCGGTGAAATTCGGCGTACTCCTCCGGGCTCAGGCGGTCGAGCCCGGCCGAGCCCTGTTCGCCCGCCGACTCGGCCGTGATCTCGCCGCGCAGGGCCGCCTTGCCCGCGAGGTCAGGGTGGGCGCGGATCAGCGCGAGCTGTTCCTCGGCGCTTCCCCGCGCTGCCGCCTCGCCAAACGCTGTGGCCACCGCCTCGGCGCTGGTATAGGGCCGCCCGGCCGCCACCTCTTCGGCGTACCTGGGCGAGTGTTCGAGCACGCCGCCGAACACTTCACCAAAGTCGGCGGTACTGAGGGTGTTCAGGGCGTTCAGGCTGAGTCTGGGGGTCATGGCGTCTCCTCCTGATGGGCTGTGAAGCGTGCTTTCCGGCCATCACCGACCCGGTGCGCCTTCTCAGTTTACCCGCAATCGGTGGGGCTGGCCGGCAGATGCTTAGCCGTCTAACCAGTTCTACCACGGGCCACTTCCGGGCCGACACCGGGCGTGTTACGCTGCCCTCACCTTGAGGCCGCGCCCGTGACATCCGGTTCATCAGAAACGCCCGCGGCCACCTCGACGGCGGCGCTGCTGGAGCGCATTCGGGCCGACTGGCAGCTGGCCCGGCCCGGCCTCGACCCTTCACCGATGCTCACCTATCTGCTGCTCGACCGCCTGCACGCCGCGCTGGAGCGGCAGGTCAGCCGGACCTACGCGCCCGCTGGGCTGAACCCGGCCACCTGGGACCTGCTGATCACGCTGCGCCGCTCGGCCCCGCCGCAGGGCCTGACCCCCACCGAACTCGCGCAGCTCACGGCCATCAGCGGCGCGTCGATCACCAACCGCATCAGCCGCCTGCTCGACAAGGGCCTGATCGAGCGCCAGCTGAGCGAGCACGACCGCCGCAGCAGCCGCATCCGGCTCAGTCCGGAGGGCATGGCGCTGGCCGACGACCTGCTGCCGCGTCACCTGCACACCGAGCTGCACACCTTCTCGGCACTCAAGGCCGAGGAACTCGCGGTGCTCGAAGACCTGGCGGCCAGGCTGCTCTCGTCTCTGGAAGAGCCGGAGACCGACTGACCGGCAACGGTTCGGGCCACCAACTGCACCGGGTATAAGGCTCATTTCACCTGACAGGATTCTGTTGGGACCGTTTCGTCACACTGGGACGATATGCGCCCGCCCCCCTCTCAAACCCCGGTGCTGGCCCACACGCTCTCGCCCCTGCTGGTCGCCTTCGGCTTTTCTGGCGCGCGGGTCGGTCTGAAGCCGGCGCTCAGTGCGCCGGACGCCCTCAGCCTGGCACCCTACGGCGCGGCCGACCTCTGGATCAGCGGCGCGGAAGGCGCGTCGGAAAGCGTCCTGAAGGCGTTGACCAGCGTCGCCATCAATCACTCGGACTGGCGCGAACTGCAGCGCGACCGCGACCGCCTGCGCGACGTGTACGACCGCACCTTCGAGTTTCAGAGCACGGTGCTGCCCGACGGCACGCTGATCGACGTCAACGAGACGCTCCTGGCTTTTGCGGGCAGCCGCCGCATCAAGGTGCTGGGCCGGCCGCTGTGGGACGCGCCCTGGTGGGCGAAGACGCCGGAGAATCTCGGTGCTCTCCGGGACGCGTTCCGGCAGGCCGCCTCGGGCGTCTTCGTCCGGCTCGAACTGAGGATGGTCGGAGAACGGCCGAACGAAGCGCGGGTCGACCTGAGCCTGACGCCGATCGTCGGTGATGAGGGCGCGGTCGAGGTGATCGCCCTCGAAGGCCGCGACATGACCGAGCATCTGCGCGGCCTGCGCGAAGTCGAGGTGGCCCGCGCCTTTCTGGAAGCCATTCTGGAGAACGTTCAGGACGGCATCGTGGCCTGCGACGCCTCGGGCCAGCTCACGATCTTCAACCGGCTGGCCCGGGAGTGGCACGGTCAGGGACCGAACGAGGTCCGGCTGAGCGGCTGGAGCGAACATTTCCGGCTGTACGAGGCCGACGGCAAGACGCTGCTGCCGAGCGACCGTGTGCCGCTGGCGCGGGCGCTGCGGGGCGAGACGATCAAGAACCAGGAAATCATGATTGCGGCTGACCGGCTGTCGAGACGCATGGTGCTGGCGTCCGGGGGACCGCTGCACTCGCCGTCCGGGCAGATCCTCGGCGCGGTGGTGGCCATGCACGACGTGACCGAGCGCAAATCGACCGAGCAGCGCCTGAGACACGACGCGCTGCACGACCGCCTGACCGGTCTGCCGAACCGGACGCTGCTCTACAGCCTGCTGGAAAAGAGCATGGCGCGCTTCAGGCGCGACCCGAACCACTCGTACGCAGTGCTGTTTCTCGACCTCGACAACTTCAAGGACATCAACGACGCCTACGGACACATCATCGGCGACCGGCTGCTGCTGGAGGTGGCCTCGCGCGTCCGCAACTCGGTGCGTACCACCGACACGGTGGCGCGGCTCGGCGGAGACGAGTTCGCCGTGCTGCTCGACAATCCGTGCGACGCCACGCAGGTCATGCGCGTCATCACGCGCGTCAAGGAGGAGATGGCGTCGCCGTTCAGGCTGTCGGGCAGAGAGGTGTACGTCACCACCTCGATCGGTGCGGCGCTCGCCGCCGAGCACTACAGCAAGGTCGAAGAGCCGCTCAGAGACGCCGACACGGCCATGTACCGGGCCAAGCACGCCGGAAAGAACGGCGCGCAGCTGTTCGACCAGAGCATGCACGACTCGGTCGTCAAGCGGCTGAACACCGAGCGCGAGCTGCGGCAGGCGATTGCCGAGGGTCAGCTGACACTGCATTACCAGCCGCTCGTCTGCCTGACGGACGGCCACTGCGTCGGCTTCGAGGCGCTGGTGCGCTGGCAGCATCCGACCCGGGGCCTGCTGGGACCGGGCGAGTTCATCGGCGTCGCCGAGACGTCCGGCCTGATTGCGCCGCTCGGCCTGTGGGTGCTGCGCGAGGGCGCGCGGCAGCTGCGGGCCTGGCAGGAGCATCCGGCGCTCGCCCACCTGACGCTGGCCGTGAATATCAGCGGGCAGCAGCTGCGGCACACTGCCCAGCCGGGCGAGCGGCTGCTCGACTTCGACTTCCCGCCGGGCCTCGAACTGGAAGTCACCGAGAGCACGCTGATCGACGCGCCGGAAGCGGTGGAGAACCTGCACGCCCTCGCCCGGCTGGGCGTGCCGCTCTCACTCGACGACTTCGGCACCGGGTACGCCTCGCTGGCCGCCGTGCAGCGCCATCCGATCAGCACGCTCAAGCTCGACCGCAGCTTCGTCGCCCCGCTGCCGGCCGGCACCCGCCAGCGGGCGATCATCGCCAGTGTCCTGACGCTGGCCATGCATCTCGACCTGCGGGTGATCGCCGAGGGCCTCGAGACCCGCGAGCAGGTCGAGGCGGTGGTGGAGATGGGCTGCCGGTTCGGTCAGGGGTACCTCTTCTCGCGCCCGGTGCCTGCCGGCGAGGCCTTGGCCTACGCGCTCGCGCACCTGCCGGGGACAGACCGAGAGGCTCTGCTCTCCGTCAGGTCCACCGTTGGCCTAGAGTGAGAGCATGACCATCACCACCGAGGCCGAATTGCAGGGCATGCAGCGAGCAGGACACGTCGTCGCCGAGACGCTCCGCACCCTGAAGGCGGCCGTCTGCCCGGGCGTGACGCCCGCCGAACTCGACGCGCTGGCTGGAAAAGTCTACGAGCAGTACGGAGCGAAATCCGCTCCGCGCATGACCTATGACGCGCCGGTCAACGTCTTCATCAGCGTGAACGCCGACATCGTGCACGGTCTGCCCACGCGGCGCCCGCTGCAGGCCGGAGACGTGGTGAGCATCGACGTCACGCCCTTCGTGGACGGCTATATCGCCGACGCCGCCGTGACCGTGGCCGTGCCGCCCGCTTCGCCGGTGGTGATGCGGCTCATTTCGTGCGCCGAGACGGCCTTTCAGGCGGGCATCACGGCGGCGCAGGCCGGGCGGCCGGTGCACGCCATCGGCGAGGCGATCGAGAACGAGGTCAAGCGGCGCGGCTTCACGGTGCTGCGCGAACTGTTCGGACACGGCGTCGGCCGCGCCATCCACGAGGACCCCAACGTGCCGAACTACTACCGCGCGAAAGACAGTGAGGCGCTGCATGAGGGCTTGGTCATCGCGGTCGAACCGATGGTCTCCAGCGGGCGCTCGCATCGGGTCCGGACGCGGCGCGACGGTTGGACGCTGAGCACCACCGACGGCGGCCTGGCCGCCCACTTCGAACACACCGTCATGATCACGAAGGGCAGCCCGGTCATCCTGACCGCCTGAAGGGCCGGCGGCACGGGCCGGCTTCATGAAGGCCCACGTTTCGTGCTAGGCCAGGTGGCGTGTTGTGCCCCTGACGGTCCAGGCCCTAGTCTGAAAGGATGCCTGAAGCCGCCTCCCTCACGCCGACCGAAGCGTCCACCGGGCCACAGGTCGGCAATTCAGCGCCGGACGTGACGACCAACGCTCCGCTCGGCACGACCCGTGAACTCGTCACGCTCGCCTGGCCGCTGGTGCTGAGCAACCTCGCCTACACCGCCGTGGGCTTCACCGACACCCTCTACATGGGTCGCCTGGGCGTGCTGGAGGTGGGCGCGGTGGGCCTGGCGGGGCTGGTGCTGTTCACGGTGTCGCTGCTGTTCAGGGGCGCCCTCAACACCGCCGCGACCTTCGTGGCCCGCGCCCTGGGGTCCAGTGACCGGGGCGGCGTTCGGCGCTGGTCGGGCGTCTTCCTGACGCTCTCGCTCGTCGGGCTGCCGCTGGCGCTGGTCGGGCCGTGGCTGGTGAGTACCATCCTGACGCTGCTCGGCTCGGCCCCCGGCATTCTGCCGATCGCCCAGACCTACGCCCACATCCGCATCTTCGAGATTCCCTTCGTGCTGGTGGGGGTGGCCAGCCTGGCGATCATGCTGGGCCTGGGCAACACCCGCACGCCGATGCTGCTGTCGTGGATGGTGGTGGTGGTGAACGCGGCGCTGGCCGCCCTCTTCGTGTTCGGCTTCGGCTGGGGCGTGGCCGGGGCCGCCTGGGGCAGTCTGATCGCGGTGGCCATCCAGGGGCTGCTGGCCTTCTGGCTGCTGCTGCGGCTGTACCGGGAGGAGTACGGGCGGATGTGGTTCGTGCGCCCGACCGTGAGCGAGCTGAAGTCGGTCGGACGCATCTCACTGCCCGCCGGGGCCACCGATCTGGCCGATGTGGGGGCCTTCACGGTGTTTCTGGGCATCATCTCCCGTCTGGGGCCGACCGAGCTGGCCGCCTCGCAGATCGCCAACCAGTTCGCTTCTTTCGGGTTTCTTCCGGCGTTCGCGCTGAGTGCCAGCACCTCGAGCCTGCTCTCGCGGGCGCTGGGGGCCGGAGAGCCGGGGCTGGCGCGGCGCATCGGTTGGCGTGGCGTCGCGCTGATCGCGGGTTTGATGCTGTTGCTCACGCTGGCCTTCCTGCTCTTTCCGCGCGCCCTGATCGGGCTGTTCAACCATGACCCAGAGGTGTTGAAACTGGGCAGCACGGTGCTCGCCGTGATGTCCGGATATCTGCTGCTCGACGGTGTCGGCATCGTGCTGGGCGGCGCGCTGGCGGGTGCGGGCGATACCCGGTTCCGGCTGCTCGTCACCCTTGGCGGTGCGTGGCTGCTGATGGTGCCGGCCGCCACCTGGCTCGCTCCGCGGTACGGGGTGGGCGGGGCGTGGTGTGCGGCGCTGCTGTACATCGCCACGCTGGCCTGCCTGTACGGCTGGCGCTTCTGGTCGGGCCGCTGGCAACGCGCCCGGTTGTAGGACGAAAAAAGCCCTTAGCGGTTCAGCGAACAGCAAAAGTATGGTCTGAGGGATGTGGGTGCTGTCTCCACATCTCCCGGAATCAGATCAAAACCCTAGGAAAGGTGGTCGCTCCGGCCCGGCCAGCTTCGTCTGCGCCGGGCCGAACGGTTCAGGGGCGGCGAGGTGCGGGCTGCACCCGGGTGGTGGCCTTTACCTCCGGTCGGCCGCCCGTCCAGAGCAGAGGGTCGAGCCGCAGCGACCGCACGCCGTCCTGCGCGTAGCCGATCTTGCCTCCCGCCCACGCGTGGTAGTACATCCAGGTGCGCCCCTGCGCGTCCTCGATCACGCCCTGCCCGCCCGGCCCGGCCACCTTTCCGGCCGAAGCCAGCAGCGGCCGGGTGAGCACCTTCCGGAACGGCCCGGTCGGCGTGGAGGCCACCGCGTACCCGACCGCGTATCCGGGGGTGTCCCAGCCGCCGGCCGAATAAAACAGGTAGTACGAGCCGCCGTGTCGGTAGACCGAGGGGCCCTCGATCAGTCCTCCCTCCCACGGCTGGTCGCGCGACAGCACCGGCACCGCCTGACCCACGAGCCGCAGCCCGTCGCCGGAGAGCTGCTGCGCCCAGATGCGCGTCGGCAGGTCGCAGCAGTTGCCGTCGTTCTTCCAGTACAGGTACAGCTTGCCGTCGCCGGCACGAATCGCCTGGGCGTCGATGCTGCCGCCGAGGCTCAGCTGGCAGACCAGCGGCGTGGTGGCCCGGCTCACGAACGGCCCCGTGGGCGCTCCGGACGCCGCCACCCCGATACACTGTTTGCCGCTCGGCGCGTGGCGGGCGGTGAAGTACAGCCGGTAGCCGCCCGCCACGTTCAGCAGGCTCGGGGCCCAGGTGTACCCGCCGAGCGCCCAGTTCGGAAGCTCGGGAAAGGCCTCTCCGGCGGCCTTCCAGTGCACGAGGTCGGCCGAGCGGAAGACGGGCGTGTTCACCAGGGCCACGTTGGTGCTGTACGCGTAGTACGTCCTGCCGACCCGCAGCAGGTCTGGATCGGGCATGTCGGCGGCGATCACCGGATTGCTGAAGGCCGGTGCCGGGACCGGCGAGACGGCGCGGGCCGCCTGTGCGGGCAGAAGGGGGCCGCCCAGCAGGGCCAGCAGCGTCAGCAGCGTGGCGCGAACGAAGATGTTCAGCATGGTTGCGACCACTATAGCCGGGCCTCAGCGGCGGCGGCGGCCCTTAATCCTTCCCTGCGAATCGGCTCCTGGACGGTCCGGAAAGGTCAGGATGAAGAATGATGATCTCAACAGAGCGCTCAGTGACACCGCACCAGGGCCAGACACCGCCGCCGCCTGAGCGGCTGGCCCTGCTGGCCCGTCACCTCGCCGCCCCGGAGCTGTCCGGCGGTCCGGAAGACCTCTGGCCGGCCGCCGGCCTGGACCGGCTGCGCGAGAGTCCGTACTGGCTGGCCGGCCTTCCAGCCGAGCGCGGCGGCCTTCAGCTGCATGACCATGAACTGCTGGACCTGATGCGGTCGGTCGGCCGGGCCAGCCTGCCACTCGGCCGGCTGTTCGAGGGCCACGTCAACGCGCTGCTGCTCGTCTCGGCCTACGGCACAGCGGCTCAGGCTGACCGTGCGGCCCAGGACGCCGGGGCCGGCCACCTGTTCGGCGTCTGGAACACCGAGGGCCCGGATGGTGTGCGCTTGGTGGAAGACGGTGACCTGCGGCTCGAAGGGGCCAAGACGTTCGCCTCCGGGGGACGGTACGTCACGCGCCCGTTACTTCCGGTCGACAGCGCGGCCGGGCGTCAGCTCGTGCTGCTGCGGGCCGACGCGCCGGAGAGCGAGGTGCGCGAGCTTCCGGCCTCCTGGCAGCCGCTCGGCATGGCCGCCACCCACAGCGTCAAGCTCGACTTCAGCGGCACGCGGCTGGCCCCTGGCGACCTGATCGGGCAGCCCGGCGACTACTACCGCCAGCCGACCTTCTCCTCCGGAGCGCTGCGGTTCTGCGCCGTGCAGCAGGGCGGAGCCGAGCGCCTGCTGCACGAGGTGCGCGGTTATCTGCACCGCCTGGGCCGGAGCGGCGACGACGTGCAGCGGTTGCGCTTCGCCGACGCGTGGCTGGGCCTGCAGGCGGCGACCCTCAGTCTGGCCGAGGGTGAGCGGCTGGAACAGGGCTTCGACGCCGGGCAGGTCAGTGAGGGACGGCTGCTGGCCCAGGTCGACGCCGTGCGTCTCGCCACCGAGAACGCCTGCCTGGCGCTGCTCGAAGCGGCCGAACGGGCGGTGGGGGCGCGCGGCCTGCTGGAACCCGAACCCTTCCCTGGCCTGATCCGGGACCTGCGGATGTACCTGCGCCAGCCGGCCCCCGACGCGGCGCGGCTGCGACTCGGCCAGTGGGTGCTGGAGCACGAGGAGAACCATGACATCTGAACAGCGTGAGGCGGCGCACTATCTCGCCCAGGGCCGCGTTCTGGACCCGGCCTCTCTGCACGGCCCGGTCTGGGTCGTCGCGCCTCACCCGGACGATGAGGGCCTCGGCTGCGGCGGCCTGACGGCGGCCCTGACCGACCTCGGCACTGAGGTCTGGGCGATGCTCGTCAGCGACGGCAGCGCCTCGCACTCGGCGTCGGTGAGCTGGTCCCCAGCCCGGCTGGCGGCCGAGCGGCTCGGGGAGTGGCACGCCGCGCTGGACGTGCTCGGCGTGCTTCCGGAGCGGCGCGTCAGCCTCGGCCTGCCCGACAGCCGCCTGCCCTGGCCGCAGGAGCCGGGCGGAGAGGCGGCGGTGCATCTCGTGGAGCTGGCCCTGTCGCGGGCGGCTCCGGCCACGGTGCTGATGCCCTGGCGGCGCGACCCGCACTCCGACCACCGGGCGACGCACGCCTTGATGTCTCAGGCGCTCGGCGCATGGCCGCAGGCCCGCGTCCTGGAGTACACCGTCTGGCTGCCCGAACGGGGAGAGGCGGGCGACCTGCCCCGCCCCGGTGAGGCCGAGCAGTGGTTCACCGATCTGCTGGGCCAGCAAGCCCGCAAGGAGGCGGCCATCCGCTGCCACCACTCACAACTCGGCCTCCTGATTCACGACGATCCGGCCGGCTTCGTGTTGCCGGAGGACATGATTCGCCGCGCGGTCAGCACACCCGAGCGGCTGCTGGAGGTGGCCCGGTGACCGATTCTTCTCCGGAAAGTCTGCCCCAGGTCTACTTCGACGACATGTACGAGCTTCACCTCGACCCCTGGAACTTCGAGAGCAGCCCCTACGAGGCGGCCAAGTATGCCCGGACGCTCGCCGCGCTGCCGAACGCGACGTACGGCTCCGGTCTGGAGGTCGGCTGTTCGGTGGGCGTGTTGAGCGCCCTGCTGGCCGGACGCTGCCGCCACCTGCTCGCGCTCGACGTGTCAGAACGCGCACTGGAACGGGCCCGCGCGCGGTGCCGGTCGCTGCCTCACATCACCTTCGAGCGCCGGTCGATGCCGCAGGACTTCCCCGAGGGCCGATTTGACCTGATCGTGCTCTCGGAAGTGCTGTATTACCTGAGCCCCGCCGACCTGACGGCCACGCTGGCGCGTTGCGTGCGGGCCCTCGAGCCGGCGGTCCACCTGATCGCGGTGCACTGGACGCCCGTGGTGCACGATTATCCGCAGACGGGCGATGAGGTGCATGCCGCGCTGT
>Ga0160429_1001979_pt1 | contig 11013 bp, 11 predicted proteins | sample SolpanmetagenomR_FD_108199 | JGI IMG/M metagenome (GOLD analysis project Ga0160429, IMG submission 108199) | Solar panel surface microbial communities from Lawrence Berkeley National Laboratory, California, USA - R | ecosystem: Engineered > Built environment > Solar panel > Unclassified ... | reverse complement strand
AGCTTGCCGTCGGGGTTGGCCTTGTTGAAGGCGTCCACCGCGTTCTGGCGGATCGTCTCCTGGGGCTTGCCGCTCAGGTACCAGATGCTGGCCTCGCCGGCCTTCGCCGCGCCCGGGCCGGACGACCCGCACGAGGCGAGGGCGCCGACGGCCAGCGGGGTCGCCGCCGCCAGGGCGAGGAAGGACCGACGGGAGGTGTGCTGGGAATCCACTGCGATCTCCGATGCGCCGAGCCGCGCCGTCGCGGCTGCTCCGTAGGGGCGGCTGGGGGCCGCACCGAGGGTCCTGGAGGACCCGGGTGTTGCGACGGGCGTCGAAAGTGTTTCGACGTCCGCGTCGCTGACCGACGATAGGTGGCGAACGAGACGGGGTCAAGCAGGTCCCGCCGATCGGGGAGAGCACTGGTGTCCCTGCAGGTCACGGTCCCATCACAGATCTCGGACAGGTCTCGAAAAGTTTCGGCCAGTGGCTGCTACAACCCTGTTCGCGGGACCCTCGAGCGCCCTATCCTCGACCCGGCGCCCGACGAGGGGCGCACGAGGGAGGACGACGTGCTGGAACCGACGAGGAGTGCCGCGCGGCCGACGCTCGCGACGATCGCCGCCTCCGCGGGCGTCTCCGTGGCGACCGTGTCGAAGGTGGTCAACGGCCGCGACGACGTCTCGGCGCAGACCCGCGCGACCGTCCAGGCCCTGCTGAGCCAGCACGACTACGCGCCGCCCTCCGCCCGCCGCGCCAACCCCGGCTCGCCCACCGTCGAGTTCCTCATCGACGGGGAGTTCAGCGCCTACGGCCTGCAGGTGATCGAGGGCGTCGTGACCGCCGGCGTCCAGCACGGGCTGTCCGTCGTCGTGGGCCAGCTCCACCCGGACGGCGCGCCGCCGGGGTCCACGGCGCCACGCGCGTGGGCCCGCCGCCTCGCCACGGCCGGGCGCACGGGCGTCATCGTGGTCACGGGTGAGCTGACGGCCGCCCACGTCACGGCGCTGAACCGGGTCGAGGTCCCCCTCGTCGTCATCGACCCGCTGAACCTGCCCCGCACCGAGGTCACCAGCGTCGGGTCCACGAACTTCGCCGGGGGCCTGACCTCCACGCTGCACCTGCTCGCCCTGGGCCACCGCCGCATCGCCTTCGTCGGGGGCCCGCCCGCCTCCTCCTGCAACCAGGCCCGGCTGCACGGCTACCGCGCAGCCATGGAGAACGCCGGGCAGGCCGTCCCGGAGGGCCACGTCCTGAACGAGGCCTTCAACTACGACGCGGGCTACCGCGCCGGCTCGCAGCTGCTGTCCTCCGCCGCGCCGCCCACGGCCGTCGTCGGCGGGTCGGACTCCATCGCCCTCGGGGTCATGGAGGCCGCCCGCGTGCGCGGGCTGCGCATCCCCGACGACGTCAGCGTCGTCGGCTTCGACGACACGGAGCTCGCGCAGATGTCGACCCCGCGCCTGACCACGATCCGCCAGCCCCTGCGGGAGATGGGGGCCGTGGCCGTGCGCACGCTCGTGCGGATGGCCGCGGGCGAGGTCCTGGAGTCCCACCACGTGGAGCTGGCCACCGAGCTGGTCGTGCGCGGGACCACCGCGCCCCTGCGCTGACCTGCGCCGCGCACCGCGTTGCCGCCCCCCCGACCCTGTGGTGGCATGGAGGAGGCATGACGGGACGCCCTCCGCCACGGTCCGCGCCCCCCTTGGTTCGAGGACGAGTTGAGGTCGCCGTGAACAGCATCCGCACCGCACAGACCGGCCAGCGCATCGTCGACCTGCGCACGGCCTCCGCCGGGGAGTCCCTCCTGGACGACCTGCGCGCCGCCTACGAGGAGCGCGTCGCGCTGCTCGAGTCCGCCGCCGGGGACGAGGCCCTGCAGGAGAACGCCTCCCTCGTCGACGCGCTCGAGGCGCGGTGCCGGGCCCCGCGCCCGGCGGTGCGCCGCCGCCGCGCGGGCCCCGACCCGGCCACCTTCCTCGGCTGAGGCGCACCGCGCGCGACCGGCACGGGCTGCGCGACCCCGGCCGTGCGTCCCCCCGCTGGCGCTGGCAGGGTGGGCTGGCCGTCCAGCCGCGGGCGCGCAGCAGGAGCGTCGGCCGGACGTCCCCAGACGGGCGGCCGCCGGAGGGGGTGCCGTGGAGGGACGACTCGCGGACGGGCTCGTCGCGGGTGCCGTCGCGGCCGCCATGGACGACGTGGCGCAGGTGCTCGCCGCCCACGGGGAACCGCTCGACCTCGCCGACCGCCTCGTGCGCCACTGCGCCGAGCTGCTGCGCGCCGACGCCGTCGGCCTCGTGGTCGAGGACGGCGACGGCGGCCTCGGGCTGCTGGCCTGCACCTCCGCGCAGGCGCGCGCCGTCGAGCTCTTCCAGCTGACCGCCCAGGAGGGCCCCTGCGTGGAGTGCTGGCGCACCGGCGTGCCCGGCGAGTCCCCCGACGCCGAGGACATGCGCCGCCGCTGGCCCGCCTTCGCGCGCACCGCCGCGGAGCAGGGCATCAACGCGGTCCACACCGTCCCGCTGCGCACGCCGGAGCGCACGATCGGGGCGCTGAACCTCTTCCGGCGCGAACCCGGCCCCCTCAGCGCCGCGGAGGCCGACGTCGCCCGGGCCATGGCGTCCTTCGGGGCGGTCGGCCTCACCCAGCTGGAGCACGTCGCCGAGGGCCGCCGGGTGCAGGCCCAGCTGCAGGAGGCGCTGGCCAGCCGCATCGTGCTGGAGCAGGCCAAGGGCGTCCTGGCGGAGCGCCACCGCATCGACCCCGACAGCGCCTTCGACCGGCTCCGGCTGCAGGCCCGCCACGACCGGCGCAAGCTGCGCGACGTCGCGCAGGAGGTGCTCGACGAGCTCAGCAGGGTTGGTCCGCCTCCTCCGGGGTAGGCATGACCCCATGCGCATCGCCATCACCGGAGCCTCGGGCAACGTGGGCACCGCCCTCCTGCGACGCCTCGCCACCACCGACCACGACGTCGTCGGCGTGTGCCGGCGCGTCCCCGAGTCCGCGGGAGCCCCTTACGACTCGGTCCGCTGGGTCTCCGCCGACGTCGCCGGCGACCCCGCCGCCCTGCAGGCCGCCTTCGCGGGCTGCGACGCCGTCGTCCACCTCGCCTGGCTCATCCAGCCCGCCCGCCGCCCCGCGGAGCTGACCCGCGTCAACGTCGGCGGGTCGAAGGCCGTCGTGGCCGCCGCCCTCGCCGCCGGCGTGCCGCACCTCGTGCACGTCTCCTCGGTCGGCACCTACGCCCAGCACCCCCACGACGACTCCCGGGTGGACGAGTCCTGGTCCACCGCGGGGATCCGCGGGTCGCAGTACTCCCGGGAGAAGGCCGCGGTCGAGGCCCACCTCGACGAGGTCGAGCGCGAGCACCCGGAGCTGACGGTGGCGCGAGTCCGCCCGGCCCTCGTCTTCCAGCGCGACGCGGGCAGCGAGATCGCGCGCTACTTCGTCGGGGCGCTGGCCCCCACGCGCGTGCTGCGGCGGATCCCCCTGCCGCTGCTGCCCCTGCCGCGGCGGCTGCGCCTGCAGCTCGTGCACGCCGACGACCTGGCCGACGCCCTCGTCCGGGTCGTCGAGCAGCGCGGTCGCGGCGCGTACAACGTCGCCGACGAGCCCGTGCTCGGCGGGCGCGACCTCGGCCTGGCCCTGAAGGCCGGGCGCATCGTCCCGGTGGACCGCCGGGTGGCCCGGGCCGCCGTCAAGGCCACCTACCTGGCCCACGTGCACCCCGTGCAGGAGGGCTGGCTCGACCTCGCGCTCGGCGTGCCCCTGATGTCGACCGACCGCATCCGCACCGAGCTCGGGTGGTCGCCGCAGCGCTCGTCGTCGCAGGCGCTGCGCGAGCTCGTGGAGGGGATGTCCGAGCATGCCGGGACGGGCTCCGGTCCGCTGCGGCCCCGGCACGCCACGCGCTCGCGCACCGGAGTCTGAGCGCGTCCTGGCGCGAGCCGCCCCCCGGGCGGCTCGCGTCAGGCCGCGAGCTGGTTGCGCAGCCGTCCCAGGCAGGACGACAGCAGCCGGGAGACCTGCATCTGCGTGACGCCGAGCTCGTCGGCGATCTGCTGCTGGGTCGCGTCGCCGTAGAAGCGCAGGGCCAGCAGCCGCTGGTCGCGGGGCGCGAGTGCGGCGAGCAGCGGGCGGACGGCCGCGCCGTCGATCACGCCGCCGATGGCGTCGCCGTCGTCGGCCAGCGAGTCGCCCACGGTGGCCTCGCCGTCACCGCCGACGGGGGTGTCGATGGACATCGCGGAGTAGGCGGCCGAGGCGCGGCGGACCTCGCGCAGCTCGGCGACCGTCGTGCCCAGCCGCTGCGCGAGGGCCTCGTCGGTCGGCGCCGCGTCGAGCTCCTGCTGCAGCTCCTGCTCGGCGACCACCAGCAGCGCGCGCAGCTCCTGCAGGCGGCGCGGAGGCCGGATGTCCCAGCCGTGGTCGCGGAAGTGGCGGCGGATCTCCCCCGTGATGGTGGGCACCGCGTACGCCGTGAAGGAGTTGCCCTCCTCGGGCCGGAAGCCGTGCGCGGCCTTGACCAGGCCGAGGCAGGCGACCTGCACCAGGTCGTCCAGCGACTCGCCGCGATCGCGGTAGCGCAGGGCCAGCGAGCGGGCCAGCGACAGGTGCGCCAGGACCAGCTCGTCGGGGTCGGTGGGGGTGTCGGCGGGGGGCCGGCCGGGGCCCGTGCCACCGGCTGCGGTGGTCGGGGGGCAGGGCGACGCGAGTCGCCGGGTCGAGTGCATGGGTCCTCCGGAGACGTCCTCGGAGTGGCGCGCTTCTCGACCACCGCGGCCTAGTCGAGCACCGAGTCAGGCCGTGCGCGAGTCGAGTCCACCCGCGAGCGCCGTCGCGCACTCCTGCACCGCACGCAGCACGCGGTCGGCCGCGAAGCGCGCCCGGAGGCGGTCCGCACCCGCGACTCCGTAGGCGCTGCAGCGGAACCCGTCGTGCAGCGTGGCCAGCGCGGTGCGGGCCACAGCGCGCTCGTCGCCCGCGGCGAACAGGGCCCCGGTGACCCCCGCGACGACGACGTCGGCCGCGACCGCCCGGGCGGGGGCGAGGACGGCCCGGCCCCGCGCCATGGCCGCGAGGGGGACGCGGGTCGCGTCGACGGAGTTGCCGGGGTCGAGGACGACGGTCGCGGCGTCGAGCCGCTCGCGCAGGGCCGCCCCGTCGACCGGCCCCGCCCAGGTCACCCGCGCCGCCACGCCGAGCCGCTCCGCGCCGGCGCGCAGGGCCCGGGCCGGGGCGTCGTCGTCGGGGCCCGCGACGTCGACGTGCAGGTCCGGGTCCTCCACGAGCGCGCGCAGGAGCCCGCCCAGCACCGTGCGGGTCCAGGGCGCACCGCCGAGCACCAGCAGGCGGGGCGGCCCCGCGGGGTCGAGCGGGTGGGGGCCGCCGTCCGCGGCCCCGAGCTCGTGCGCGGGCAGCGCCTCCAGCAGCGCCTCGACCGGCGTGGTGCCCGTCAGGGACCGCAGCAGCTCCACGTGCGCGGCGGTGGGGGCGAGCAGCCCGTCGGCCCCGCGGGCGAGGGCCGCGACGGAGGCGTGGGCGTCGGCGTCCAGGCGCAGACCCGCGAGGGCCACGCGCGCGAGGACGGGCGGCCCGTCGAGCCGGCGGGCGGCGAGCGCCGCGGCCGCGGCCGGGACGTCGAGGGCCAGCACGACGTCGTGACCGCGCGCACGCTCGGCGACGTCGGCCCCGCGGCCGGCCGCTGAGCGCAGCAGCTGCGCCGGCGACTCCGCCCCGTCGGCCGGGAGGACGGCGAGGGTGCTCTCCGCGGCGCTCGCGCACGCCGCGGCCACGCCGCCGGGCAGGCCGGCGACCGGGTGGCGCGCCCCGTCGGCCGGGTCGCTCGTCAGGACCAGCACCCGGGGCCCGCTCACGACGGGCCGCCCCAGGCGCGCTGGCGCAGGGCGCCCCCGCCGGCGCGCACGGAGGGCAGGTCGGCGAGCAGCGCCGTGGCCAGGTCGAACAGCTTCACGTTGTGGGTCTGCGAGATCTGCGAGAGCTCGCGGAAGGCCTGGGTCTCGTCGCACCCCGTGAGCGCCATGACCACTCCCTTCGCGAGGTCGATGACCGGCCGCCGCGCGAGCGCCGCGCGCAGCTGGGCGACCTCCTCGCGCAGCTGGTGCACCTCGTCCTGCAGGTCCTCGGGACCGGCGCAGCGGGACGTGTCCCCGGCGAGGCCTCCCCGCGCGCTCGTGGACGTCTCGTGCGGACCGGGACCACCGGTCTGACTGCTGCCGTGCATCGTGCGGGGACCTCCGGAGGATCGCGCCGCTGCACGTGCTGCAGCGGACGGTCCGCGGTGGCGAGGTCTGGGCCGCGCGTTCCGCCCAGGATCCTAGGGCGGGCGGCGCGGATCGTCGCCCGGAGCGCGCCGCCGTTCCCCCGGCCAGGTGCAGCGCCTCAGGCCCGCAGGTGCGGCCCCAGGAGGGAGAGGTCGGCCGGGCTGAGCCGGTCCGCCGCCGTGGCCGCCTGGTGCCAGTGCGGGTAGCGCAGCGGCACGGCGCTGACCTCGTCGAGTCGCTGCCGCTCCTCCGGGGCCAGCACGAGGTCCGCCGCGGCCAGGTTGTCGCTCAGCTGCTCCGCGGTCCGGGCGCCGATGACGAGCGACGTGACGCCGGGGCGCCCGAGCAGCCAGGCCAGCGCGACCTGGGCGGCCGAGACGCCGTGCGCCTGAGCGACGTCGACGAGGACGTCGACGACGTCGTAGAGCTTCTCCTGGTCGTGCACGGGGGGCTCGCTCCACTCCCCCAGGTGCCGCGACCCGGCCGGGGCGTCGACGCCGCGGCGGTACTTGCCGGACAGCAGCCCGCCGGCCAGCGGGCTCCACACGAGGACGCCGACCTCCTGGTCCAGCGACAGCGGGACGAGCTCGTCCTCGGCGTCGCGCGCCTGCAGCGTGTAGTGGATCTGCTGGCTGACGTAGCGCTGGTAGCCGTGGGCGTCCGCGGTGGCCAGAGCCTTCATCAGCTGCCAGCCCGTGTAGTTCGACGCGCCCACGTAGCGGACCTTGCCCGAGCGCACGAGGGTGTCGAGGGCCTCGAGCGTCTCCTCCAGCGGCGTCTGCCCGTCCCACTCGTGGATCTGGTAGAGGTCGATGTGGTCGGTGCGCAGGCGCCGCAGGCTGCGCTCGGCCGAGCGGACGAGGTGGTGGCGCGAGGCCCCGCCGTCGTTCGCGCCGGGTCCGACGACCATGCGGGCCTTGGTGGCGAGCAGGACGTCGTCGCGCCGGCCCTCGAGGACCTCGCCGGTGATCTCCTCGCTGAGCCCGTCGGAGTACGCGTCCGCGGTGTCGAAGAGGGTGACGCCGGCGTCCAGGGCCAGGTCCACCTGCCGGCGGGCCTGGGCCACGTCGGCCGAACCCACCGCCGCGAAGGCGCCGGCCCCCCCGAACGTCATCGTCCCCATGGTGAGCGTCGAGACGCGCAGCCCCGACCGTCCGAGCCGTCGATGTTCCACGGGACGCGACCCTACGCCCGGGTCTCAGCTGACGGTGGTGCGCCGCGTGGACCAGGAGAAGGTCAGCGTGCCGCCCTGGAACTGCTGCGCGACGCCGCCCGCGACGGCGTGCTCGTCCCCGGCCGGGAACCCGAGACGGCCGTTCTCCCAGCCGTTCTGGGCCCAGGTGTCGCGCAGGGCCCCGCGCACGACGTGGGTGCCGGTCGCCGCGCTCCAGTAGATCGAGCCGCCCTGGAAGTGGGTGAAGGCGCCGCCGCGCACGGCGGTGTCGCCCTGCGTCGGGAACCCCAGGGGTCCGTTCTCCCAGCCCGTGGCGCCGTAGGCGTCGAGGATCGCCCCGCGCACCACCTGCGCGCCCGTCGCGCCGCTGAAGTAGACGAGCCCGCCCTGGAAGCGCTGCGCGAGGCCGCCGCGGAGGCCGAACTCGTCGGAGACGGGGTAGCCGAGCCCGTTCTCAAACCCGGTCGCCGCCCAGCGGTCGCGCAGGGCGCCCCGCACGGCGTGCACGCCGGTGGCCGGGCTGCTGTAGAGCGAGCCGCCCTGGAAGTGCTGCCCGGAGCCGCCGCCGCGCAGGGGCCCGAACTCCGCGCCGGTGGGCAGCCCCAGCGGGCCGACGTTCGCGCCGGCCGCGCGGTAGCCCGCGAGCAGCGCGCCGCGCACCGGGACGCCCCCGTAGCTCTGCGAGCCGTCGGGGTTGGCGCGCACGAGCGGCGAGGCCGGGCGGACGCTGCCGAAGTCGACGACCCAGTAGGAGCGCCACACCACGCGGCCGCCCGACGTCGTCCTCGTGTAGACGGTGCCGATGCCCGCCGCGGTGTAGGTGCGGTCCAGCAGGACGGTCCGGTGCGGGGTCGAGCCCATCCAGCTCTTCACGGCGAGGTCGCCGTTCTCGAGGCCGTGCGTGTCGGCGTTGGACATGTCGGCCGTCGCGACGATCTCCCCCCAGCGGCCGTAGCCCGCGAGCAGCGTGCCCAGCTGCGGGTTGTGCTTCATGCCGTCGCCCTGCCCGAGCGTGTCGGCCCAGCGCTGGGCGACGGCGTCCAGGCCCGCGTCGAGCTGCACCGGCGCGACGCCGACGGCCGCGCGCTGGGCGTTGAGCCCGGCGAGGATCTGCGTCTCCTGCGCCGACGCCGGCACGACCGGGGCCAGCACGTCGGCCGCCGAGGCGGCGGGGGCGAGGGCGAGGCCGAGCCCGGGGACCAGGAGGGCGGCCGTGAGCAGCGGCCCGAGCAGGCGGGCGCGGCGGCGGGGACGACGGATCGGCATGCCCAGTGCATCGACGGGGCGGCGGTGTCACACCAGACGCCGCCCGGGGTGCCGCCGCGCGCGGGGTCACGGCCACCGTCGGTGACGGGTCGCGGGGTGAGAGCCCATCACCGTCACCCGAACGGGTCGTCGGACGGGTGATGCCCGCCCCGGTCGGGGGCGTCCACCTCCATCGGCGACCCGCCCCGGCAGCTGAGCGGGGACACGCCCCGAAGGCTGCTGACCTGCGGCGGGCGCTCTATGCAGCGTTGCAAAGCAGGTGCTAGCGTCCCGCCCATCCCGACGGGACTCCTCGGGTGCCCGAGTCGTGCAGCGGAGCACGGACGGTCACACGCGGGCCCGTCGCTGCACGACCCGCACGACCGGCCGCGACCCAGCCGGACCCACTCCACGGCCAACGAGGGCAGGGATCGAACTCGCGTGAACACACACTCTTCGGCAGGCGGCCTCTCCCGCCGGGCCCTGCTGCGCGGCGGCCTGGCCGTCGGCGGCCTCGGCGCGGCGGCCGGGCTCTCCGGGTGCAGCTCGCCGCTGGCGGCGGGCCTCGCCGGGTCACCGCTGAACACCGGGACGGTCACGTTCTGGAACCTCTTCGGCGGCGGTGACGGCGTCCGCCTGCAGACCATGCTGGACCAGTACTCCGCCAACCACGGCCCCAGCTCGCTGCAGTCGGCGACCTTCGCGTGGGGCAACCCGTACTACACCAAGGTCTCGCTGGCCACGATCGGTGACAAGCCGCCGGACGTCGCGGTCGCCCACCTGACGCGGGCGGCGAACCTCGCCGAGGCCGGGCTGCTCACGCCCATCACGGCGGACATGCTGAGCCTGGTCGACCTCACCTCCACCGACTTCAACCAGAAGGTGTGGCAGGCCCAGAAGGTCAACGGCCAGGACTGGGTCGTGCCGCTGGACACCCACCCGTTCGTGATGTTCTACAACACCGACGTCTGCGAGAAGGCCGGCCTGCTCGACAGCGACGGCAAGCTGAAGGAGATCCAGGGCCAGGAGGCCTTCGAGGCCGCCCTGACGGCCGCGAAGCAGGCCACGGGCGGCGTCGGGCTCACCGTGTCGAACATCGGTGACTTCGCGTCGCCGTGGCGCTTCTTCCAGACCCTGTACTCCCAGCGCGAGGGGTCGACACCCTTCCTGGGCGACTCCGGCACGAAGATCACGATGAACGACGACCTCGTGGTGTCCACGCTGGCGTACATCCAGAAGCTGGCCAACGCCGGGCTGATCAACAAGGCGGCGGACTACGCCGGCGCCCAGACGCAGATGTTCACGGGCAAGTCGGCCTTCTACTGCGAGGGCGAGTGGGAGATCACGACCGCCCAGGGCATCGAGGGGCTCAAGTTCGGGATGGTCCCCATCCCGACCGTCTTCGACATGCCGGCCGCCCAGGCCGACTCGCACACGTTCATCCTGCCGAAGATGGAGCGCACCGACGCGCAGATGCAGCGGGCCATGGGCTTCATCAAGTCGATGCTCGACCAGAGCCTGACGTGGGCGAAGGGCGGCCACATCCCCGCCTACCTGCCGACCCTGAACAGCGCCGAGTACAAGGCGCTCGAGCCGCAGGCCGACTACGCCTCCGCCGCCGACGACGCCGTCTACGACTCCCCGGCGTGGTACTCCGGCTCCGGCTCGAACTTCGAGACCATCGTCGGCGCCGCCATCGGCCTCGTGCAGCAGGGCCTGTCCTCCCCGGAGCAGGCCCTCGCCAGCATGAAGTCGCAGCTGCAGACCTACGCGAACACGGCGAACCCGCTGTGAGCGCCGCGCGGACCGCCGCGAACTCCACCCCCGCCGCCGACCTGGAGGTCTCCCGGTGAGCACCCCGACCATCGCGCCGCTGCGCGGCCCGGCCGTCAGTTCCAAGCCCCAGGGGGCCGTCGGCTTCCCGGAGAACAAGCCCGCGTGGCTGTTCCTGGCCCCCTTCGGCGTCTTCTTCGTGCTGTTCCTCGTCGCCCCGACCGTCTACATGGTCATCTCGAGCTTCTTCAACACGAGCATCGCGAAGTCCGGCCTCGGGTCCTTCGCCGGCCTGGCCAACTACCAGGAGATGCTCACCAAGCGCGAGTTCTGGGACAGCATGGGGCACACCCTGCTCTTCACGCTCCTCACCGTGATCCCGCTGGTGATCCTGTCGTTCGTGTTCGCCGTGCTGGCCAACCGCGTGCGTCGCGGGCAGTGGTTCTTCCGCCTGGCGTTCTTCGTGCCGTTCATCCTGCCGTCGGCGACCATCTCGCTGATCTGGGTCTTCATCTTCGCCCCGACCAACGGCCTGTTCGCCCAGCTGCAGACCTGGCT
>Ga0160429_1001978_pt1 | contig 11022 bp, 9 predicted proteins | sample SolpanmetagenomR_FD_108199 | JGI IMG/M metagenome (GOLD analysis project Ga0160429, IMG submission 108199) | Solar panel surface microbial communities from Lawrence Berkeley National Laboratory, California, USA - R | ecosystem: Engineered > Built environment > Solar panel > Unclassified ... | reverse complement strand
GGCCGCCCAGTTCACATTCGCCTCGACCGGCGGCCTCACCAACAACGGCTACGCCGCCAACAGTGACCCTTTCTTCCCCGCCAAAGTCTTCTTCGATCCGCGCGGCACTTTCGGTGGGGCAACGTTCCTCGTGTGCAGTACTGCGGCAGGGATGTATCAGGGTCCGCTGACCTGTACGGGGTTTTCGGGCGCGCAGAGTTTTATGTTGTGTCCTGGCGGTTGCATGACGGGCGGCGAGGGCTGTGATGGTGTGAGCATTGGGACGAGCGTGGACGCGAGATGCCAGGCTATCAGTTTCACGGCTGTTCCATTGTGTGCGTAAGGATGTAGACAATGGGACCTGCAAGAAGGACAAGCCAACGTACACGTGATTTTGCCTTGAGAGTTGAGGGTCGCGAAGAAAGAGCGGGGTAGGCGGAGGGGCTTTTAGCTGGATCATATTTCTTGCTTACGGATGCTCTCTCGCATGAGTTCAAAAAGATAATCTTCTACGAATGTGGCGTGGACTTCTGTGGATCTTAGCGTAGGGGTACAACAGGCGTACGGTAGACTACTCTTCTACCGCTGTCCTTCTTCTAAGAGGAGTTTCGCGCGAGACATCATAATCTGCACTCTCATCGAGGAAAGGCCTTTCGGCAAGAGCCTAGCTTTAACTAACCTCAAATTCACCGTGCAAATCCCGGCGCACTAGGCATCATTTAGTGTATTTCGAGCGGAGACTCCGTGCTAGATTTACCGTCTGCAGAGAATTAAGCGAAGGGGCTGAGAACTTTTGTGGTCTACGATATTTGCAGGAGGTGACTGACGGGCCTCACAATTTTCGAGCAAGCGTGATGACCGGTCAACTCGGGTAGTGGTCTAGCATTATCTTACATAGCTAAAAGCAATCAAGTATTCTAGGATAGGCCTGGTCAGTAACTGTCGCTGGGTCAAGAACGAAAAAAGTGTTCCTCCGCAGACTCGCTGCGCCAGTATCCTGCAACATGGCAAACGTTTGTCTTCCTCTGCACATGAAGGCCAGGAAAGCCCCCTTTTCAAACGCCACCAATCAAGAACCTCACACCAAGCAACACACCCTCCGCATCAAACTTGCCCGCCCTCTCACTCCTAATCTGTCGTAGCACACCTGCACTCCCGTCCCCAGTAGTGTCCTTCGTCCCATCGTTGACAATCTTCGTACTTCCACCAATTTGTCCCCTACCAAGCTCGCAGTCTGGCTCCGCATGCGTGACAACGCTGTCTTGACTCAGTGGGGAAGGGATGTGATTGGCAAGGATGTTCTCACTGAACGTGAAGATCTGATCCTGGACGCCACGCTTGAGCTTTCGCTGACCGGTGTTGGTGGCTCCTGCCCTGCTGCCACCACGAGTGTTGCGCCTGCCTCGTTTGCTGCCTCGTTTGGTCAAGGAGGAGCCGGAGGGAGTGCTAGTTGAGCCGTTTGGTTCGAATGTGAACGGCGAGTTGTCAGTGGTGGACGACAGCTCGCTGGACTGGGTGTTGTCGACTGCCTGCGGTTCCGGGCTGCTCTGGAACATAGAAGAAGCAGGCAGTAGGCCGGATGGGAAAGAGTGAGGCGGAAGGAGCGAGCTGCGTAGCGTGCGCGTCGGTGGCTGTATGGCATCAAGTTGAACAGGGGGTCGCACAGGGCTGGAAGGGGGTGGTGACCGGTCGCGGCTGCAGTCCAGAGGCGGACGTGGAGGTTTGAAATTTTGATCGATCATCTGCTGGTCCATAGGCGGGATTCCCAATCGCTGAGCATCGAAAGGAACTTCTCGTGTCCCCTTCGAATCGTTGACGGGTATGGTAGATTCGGCACGAGAGCAGAGAGGCGACGGCGCGCTACCGATGTCATGGTTGAGAGTTTCGGGACGGAACACGCCGAGCGGGCCCTCAATCGTCTTCTTCCCTTGCGTAGATTCATCGATGATCAAAGTGCCAAGCATGTTCCAGCGGCGCTTCGCTGGACTTTCGACAGCTGGTGTAGGCAGGGTCTGAGACAGGCGGCGTTTTGTCAAGGGTGTACCTGCCAGATCAGATTGAGTAGACGATGGATCAGTTCGCTGCTGTGGAACAATCGTGCGCTCGCGCGATGTAGTGTTCGACGGAGACTCTCCAGTCAATCCATTCTCGGATCCCAAAGACGCAAAGCTGGCCGTTGCATGTGTACTCTCGTCTTGAGCTGATGTCGGTGCGTGTGAGAATTTTGGGGGTCCTTTCCGGGCTTCACGAGCTGTAGCTTCCGAGAGGTACATAGAGGACTTAAGCCGCTCCGCCAACCACATTGAGGATGATTCTTCGATAGCCATCTGCGACATGTTGTCGCTCGGCATCATCTTGCCAGTTTGACCATCACCTTCTAAGTTCAACTTTCCCCCTGTGAACTGCGAATCTGTGAACCGAGCAGGTTTCATGAGATAGTCTGTCTCGGGGCCGAACTTCATGCCTTTGCCGTAAGTGATGACCACGTCAACAACACCCAGCTTCGGTCCGCCCCTTTTCTGCATTTTGTCAACTTTGCCCGGCATTTCCATCTCGGCTAATGAAGCTAGGTAGGCTCCCGATGGTGACCGATCTCCGTACTTGTTGAAGCCTCGTTGATCAGCCTCAGCGGCCAGAGCTTCTGCAACTTGCTTCCAGCGCTCCTCTGTACTCAACTTCGATTCTTTGGTCTTCCTGGGGATTCTCAATGATCCATCCGGGTTCTGAGATGGCGGGCAGATAACCCAAGCGCGCTCAACAAGTCGATGAACCCTTGTACCACTGAAGGTTTGCGTCAATCCACCCTTAGCCTCATCAAGCCTCTTGCGCGCAGTGACCAGCTTAGAGTGACAGAATTCGCCATTAAGGAATACGTCGATCGCGAGATCGTTAGCTCTCTGATTCTTGTCGAAGCTTCTAACGAATGATTTGTCGTCAAGATCGACGTTGATGATGAGGGCTTGTGGTGCGAGAGTTGGTTCTGTTGTTGAGTGATCGATCGTTCGTCGAACGTGGCCAAATACCGCTGCTGGCAGCGGATTCTGGCCACCAACTCTGGAAGGTATAGAGTCATTGCGCGCGGCGGAAGTTGCTCGCGTAGGGATGCAGCTGCGAGGCTCAACGCTGTCTATGATAGAGTGTCAGAGTCAGAAGAAGTCAATAGTAACGATGATCTCGTCGACTGGTTCAAACCTTGACGTGAGGAAGGCACTTGAACATGTTGATCGGAGATTCGACGTCTGCTAGAAGATCCGATGCTCCCAAAGGCAGAATCCGCTTGATAATTACCAAATAGCTCACTCCCAGCCTCAACCATGAGCAATGGCATGTCTTGATTTGGGCCAAGGAAATGAACGCGTCCACCATCTTCTGGGGCAATAATATTTTCCTTCAGCGCGCGTCCTGTTTCAATTGCTTGTTCTGCAACCTCCGTATTACTTCTAGCCTGAGTCGACTTGTTCTGTGTGAGGTCTGCCGTGGTGGATTTTGCGAGGTCTGCGGTGACAAGTTGCACCTTCGTGCTGAGAGGAAAATATGTAGGCATTATCAGGAAGGAGCGAGTTCGTAGGTAGAGAGCGTGGAGAACGACTGCTGAGGTAGTGATGAGAGAGCTCTAGAATGCTAGAGAACACTGCAGCATCTTGGATGTTTCAACGTAAACAAAAAACTCTGCAGTCGCTGTTGATGTTGTTGTCCCACAAGAGGTTGATAGAAGGCACATGACGCGTCGACGTCACTTCAGCATGAGCATTGGCTATGCGTGGCCGCATCAAATGACAAACATAAAGGTGTGCTTACAGTGTACAGCTTTTGTCTGGCCGTGTTGCATTATGTTCGGAGTGTTCTTTGATATAAAGCATGTCACATGATTCAGCTGCACCTATACTGAAGATTTGATGCGAGCATTGTCAGGTCCTATCATGGGCATGCTACTTCAAGATCACTTGGACCAGAGGTGTAGGGATGTGGCGATTTGGAATCTTCGAGCGCATTCCAATTCGATTTTCTGAGTCGAAGGCCTCAGGCTCAATGAGTCCATGATCAGGATCGCAACGGCGTGTAGTCGTTGAATCTCGAGGAGATGCCTGATCTGAGAGTGCCTAGCCGTCCAAAGCCTAGCATACCCTCTCGGTCGCTCACTCTCTCGCTTCACTCTTAACATTCTCTTTTCTCGACTATGGCTTTGAATCGGAAAGGTAGGGTTTCCAAGTTGACCTGAGCGAGTATCAGCAGATCACACTCTGAACGTATACTGCACCAAGCCAGGACGACTTTACTTATCCACTGCAGGTCTTGTACACTCTCTATCATGAGTTCTAAAAGCACACTGCACCGCGAATGTGCGGGGGGCTGCGCGGAAGAAGAAGCAGCTCATTTGGACAGGCCGCCACTGGTGCTGATTCCGAAGGCTCGGGAGGGCGCACCAATGCTCGACCATTCGTCTTGTGCCATTTGTCGCGAATTATGCCGATTACTGATCTATGCATACTTGTGTTGCCAGCCAGCTTCAGTATCTGCTTCTCAGAGGCAAGACTGGCAGCGGTATAGAAAGCGTGATTGCGGTCCAGGCATACGAGACAACCGGTCCATGGGTGAACAATCGACTTTCGGGGATTTCAAAGAGTGCCAGTGACTGAGAGTCTACCTCCAAGCAAAATAGATGGATAGGATATGGGATCTTGTACGCTATCTCGAGTCAAAATGTCTTATCGTTGGGCGTAGTCGTTTACGGCGACAAGGGGACTTCCAAGCTCGCCTCGTTCGCCGGCGGTCATTCCCATCCTGCTTCTCTGTCTCGTCTGTCTCGTCTGCGTTGCGCTCTTTACTAATTCATCTAGCGCTTGATCCTCAGGACCACAGCGTAAGACACTCGTACTTCGACTTTTACTCCTTTCGAAAGCGCTTGACAAGGACTAAGGGAGAGAAGCGAAGCTATATTAGAGACAAGGTGCGACTAATTCACCAACCATAATTGCTCCTTCGCCGCGAGGGCTTGCACTTCGCACGAGTGTCATGGGACCCTTTCCCGAGGTGTGGATGCCCTCCGTAGTCAGAACCGCTTGGGAGATGCGGTTGCGTATGGCGAACATCCAACGGTGGCCTGTGTACTGATGTTGAGGGCTGTGCCCTCCATGTTGACTGTTGCAGTCTACAGTAGATGTACTGATAGAAGGATGTTCACGGAGGACCCGCCCCGTCTTGGCCGACGCTCACAACGCCTGGAACGCAACGCCAGCTTGCGCCACAGTGGCTGAGCAACTGATGTCACTGTCTTGATGTTACTTGGAAAGTGCACATACGCGCCTACGCAGACAACTTACGAACTTCCAACCCACCGCCCTCTCTCCTGGCCACTCTAGTTATATCACCTGTTGCGACATCAACCTAGACTGTGCTCAACCTACTCTCCTTGACGTCTTGCTCTCCACCCAGCCAATTCTCTTGAATCTCTCCTCCAAGCGTCAAAGTCATGGCAGGACATAGTGACCCGCGTCTGCTCTACTCGATCCAAGGCATAAAGGCCTATCATATTCAGAATGGCGAAGAGTCTCCACTCACCCCTTCTGGGCCTCAGATATTGTCACTCTTGATGGTGCCAACAAGTTCTCCCTTCTCCGATCTTTCAAACACTGTCCCTCAAAACGAGACGCCCGAAGAAGACTTCTACCTCCACCTCAATCTACCTCCCGAACTCGACCTACCTTTACCAGCTACGACGCAAGTCTATCATCAACCACCACGATCGTACCTCATCCCACGATGGGACTTGGGCCCCGAATCAGGTGCTTTTACTCGAATCGAGTTCCCTTCAATCGGCAAAGGTCCAGATGCTGTAAGCCAAGAAGACGTCGATACGTTTGAAACGATTCTGGCACAATGCACCGCATTTCTCGAGCGCGCTGCACCGCCTAAACCACCAAGGCCGGGCGAGAAGGGAGGAATTGGCTACAATCCCGCAGATTACAAGCCAGGCGAGGCCTACGCTGCGGGCACCGGCCAAAAACATGCAGGGCAGATTGTCCTTGTAGATGAGGACAATGGCAGCGTAGTGGGCGAGCTGGCGGGCGGGGCCAACATTGTTGAAGACCCGAATCTCAAGCATGGTACTAAGAGTACGTACCGTTCAAACCATGCACACCCCCGAACAACATTCTAACGACCATGCAGACCCCGTGGAAATCCAGATCTCACCCGATGGTACCCGCGTGGACGTGTCGCCCGTCTCTGAAGAGTACCTGCGCTTGGCGCGCCACCCTGCTTATAAGGGTTCTACACTTGTGCAAAACGCTGCGGCCGCGTCACGCCTCATCGTTACCGGTTCGAGCGCGCTGTCAAACCTCATGACCTCTGGAGCAGATAATTTCACAAAGAGCACGAAACCCGTTAACAAGCCCATGACGTTCAAGCCCGCGACTCACGATCGCGTCAGACAGATTCACGGTTTCACGCAAGGCGCGGCCGGACTCAGTGCGAAGACAGTCGGACAAGCCACCAAGATTGCGCAGAATCTAGGAGCAGGTTTAAGCGGGAACAAGAAATCTAAAAAGACGGACAAGAGTGGGCAGTCGATTCCAGAAGAATACAAGCCTGGACTTCTGAACAAGAGTATGATTGCGTTCAGCACTATCGCGGACGGCATTGCGTACTCAGGGAAACAGCTTCTTGAGCAAGGTGGTACTGCCGCTTCGACGGTGGTCGGGCACCGCTACGGCGAAGAGGCTGGCGGGATAGCTGCTGAGCTTGCTGGCGGCGTGAAGAATGTCGGCCTTGTCTACATTGACGTTACTGGTGTCTCACGCCGAGCAGTCATCAAGTCTGTTGCTAAAGGCATGGTAGTAGGCCGTGTAGATGGCGGCGGTGAGATTGTCGTAGGCGGAGGTGATGGTGGTGTTGTGCCAGAGTCGGATATGCGCAAAGCAGGAATCAGGAATGACAACATGGGTGCCGGCCAACCCGGAGGTCCCCCGCATTCGGGTGCAGGTGGTCACGTAGGCTTTGGTAATGCGACGCCCGGTGGTACCTCCGGAGTAGGCGAGCCATCGGGAGGTCAGGGGGTGGGGCAGAGCGGTTATCCGATGGATAAGAAATATAGATGAGGGGGCGTCTCCGTGATGAGGTTATGAGATTGATGAGATACCTAAGTTGATACGACATGATATAGGAAACAACTAAAGCGTACGTCATAAGCTCACAAAACAACAACATATCAACAAGACCGGTCTCACTTCGCTCTCACCTAACTCTTGTTTACCTTTTAATTATACCCAGCTTCAACTCCTACGCATCGATCACTGACCTTTGTTGGCCAAAACATTTGCAGTTAACACAACGAACCACCTCGCACCCTCAAATACATCCAATCTACATTCTCTACACAGTGATCTCTTATATCGACGGACCGTCTCACCGCACAATAAAAATGTTTCGCTTCCGCTCACTCGCCAAAGCGGCCTTCAGCTCAGCCGCCCAAACCTCACCGCCCCTCTCTTCACGCGCCTTACCTAACAAGCCGACAAAGCCCAACCCTTCGCCAACAGCGACCACCTTGGTAGAGCCACTACCCATCAACATCACCCCAAAGAAAGCCTCCGCATCCCTCGAGGCCGCACTCTGCACCCTCTTCCACCATCTCCCAAAGAGTGACATGGGACTTCACACAACGCTCAAGGAACTGCTTGATGAGCTACCGAGGACCTCGCTCGTAATCACGCCGTTGTATCGTTCCTGATTTCATGCTATGGCGCGCTGACAGGTGCAATAGTTGAGGAAGGCGGTAGTGAGAGAACAGGTTCGCGCTGCTAGGGCCGCTGGGGCGTCGGTGGGCGCACGTTGCTCGATGCAGGAAGAAGGATGCACTGAGGAGGAGAAGGAGGTTGAGATGGAGGAGAAGAAGCGCGTTTTTTCGACTTGTGGCGGAGAGTGGGGTTTGGGATGTAGTCATGTTGCGCAGAAGGATGGGGGGTTCGAGAAGGATGCTGAGGTGGGAAATGGTATTGTGAGTGATCATCTGAGGCTCGTGACTTGGGGATGAGTATTTGAAGACGTTCCATGGAGACAGCTCGACGGTATTCGAGTTCGAGGGTGGTGAAACCCGATAACGCCGGAGTTCATGGCGTTGAGGGTCTTTGCCTGAAACGCAGGCAAGGAGATTGTTTCTTTGGAACGGGATTGGTGGTATGAGGACGGTTCTGTCCTACTCGGAGTTTTTGAGTAATGGTGCGTGCTTATCTAGGACACTGCTCAATGCATCTACCAGACGAGCTCTATAACTCGAAGACATCACATCAAAGCTTTTCCTTGGGGACTATATCCACGCGATATCGAATCAAGTGCGCTTTAGATGACTCACGGCCAGCTCAGCCTCACTTCAAATCTGAAGTATTAGCGATGAGAAAAAAACATCAAGTTTTATCTGAACCCCTTTAATGCAACAGACATCACGTGAGTACAAGTGATTACACTCTTATTCTCTTATAATTAGCTGTTATGTAGGGCTTCTGAGACTGACGATTCGAATCTGGAAAGACAGCGAGGACCTTCACATTCAAGACTTAGGATGTGAATTGCTGATCGTTCGCCACGGCGTGCCGACCCTATAGACCATCACGTGTACCCTTCAATCAACCCATCCGAGGGTCAAGCTTCAATAGCAAGACCGTCAAACTTCGATCCAACGCCCATTACATACCTCTCATGGCTGTCAAAGGTCTCAGCGCATCCACGCCCAACGCCACAGCCAGTCTCGCCTCCACGGATCTCATCAAGCGTATTCATGACCCCCCAAGCCACCCTCTCAGCACATAATCTCGCACCTTCGAGATTGCCCGCTCCAGGACCAACCTGCAGCATGGCCAACTTCCCCGTAACGAATAGCGGCACGTCGTTCCTCCACATAAGATCGTCCGTCACTGCGGGAAGCCCTCCAAAGCTCTCGATGGCGTACTTGTCGTTGATGGAGCGCAGCAGTGGCATGGTTTCGACATTACTGCTCAGGCCTGTCGCATACACAACATAGTCAATTGCCGGCATGTCCACGACCGGGGGCTCAGTCCCGATCGTCCATTTCTCAGACTCATCGTCCCACGCCTGCCCAATTATCTTAGTATGCGTACACACTTCCAGCTTCCCCTGACTCATCCATGTCCTCAGAATCTTCGCATATCTTGGCGTCACGCTCCCGCCGCCCCTCGCCGCCTTCGCCATCTCCAGTCGTTCCTGCATGTCTTCCGTCGTCCAGAAGGCCGCTTTCTGCGTGTTGCGCCACTTGCCCATCCAGGCTAGATCTACATCGAAGGGTTTGATCTTTAGTGGCCCGCGAAGGGCGAGGTAAACCTTGCTTACGCCGCGGCGAAGTAGATTGTCTGCGACCTGGGCGCTTGTGAGACCACCACCTATCACGAGGACCGTGCTCGGTTGATGAGTCTGGATCAGACGGCGTATTCGCAACGGAACGATTGCTTTATGACTTGTAAGCTGTAAAGCGTGGGAGAAGCCTGGATGGGGTGAAAGTGGAAAGGGGGCCGGGATTTCAGGTGTGCCGCCGCCAATCGCGAGGACGACTGTCCTCGCGAGGTATGTCTTGCTCTTGGTGCGTAGCGTGAACAATCTCTGATCAAGTCCTATTCCAGGGATAAAGTCATAGTCGAGAGTCTCCACAGATCCTTGCTCGACCATACTGTGTAGGTTATATCGCTCGACGCACTCCGTGCAGAACCGAGCAAACGCTTTTGTAGACGGTGCAAAATAGTCTCGCCTTTCTCGCTCATTGACTTCGGTTGGACACTTCTTCCCACAAGCCTTGCGCTTCTTCTTATGTTTACTCACTTCTTTTCCAACACAGCCGGCAATTTCCTGTACGCACAACTCCTCGCCTTCATGCCGATTACAAGAGGCAAGCAGTGCGTCCCGGTCTTGCGGATCTGGATGGAAGAACATTGGACTACGCAAGTACTGAATCTCCAGCTTCTCAAACAATGAATTCCAGCGCGTCATCCACGACGCACTTGTCGAATCGAGGACAAGCATGTCGAGCTCTCTGCTCGTCTTGCTAGTTGACTTGACCTTGCCATTCTTGTAGTTCTTGACGCTCGTCAGCCGGCTATTGCGGTTGATCCAAGAGTAGCGTGCTTGTTCTTCGTCCGTGAAAAGTGCGGAGGGATGAGTCTCGCGCAATCGTGCTGCAGTTGCAAGACCGCATGGTCCAGCGCCGATGATGATTACGTCGTAAATCTTGCTGACTTCGAGGTCGGCTCGCAATTGCATTGCGATCGTATTGTCGGATCATAAGCAGAGTAATCTGAAGCGTGAAGGAACATTCGTGGTCCTTGGGTGCATTCATCATATATACGGTTACCTTGATGGTCAGGTTTTGGACATACCGTGGTGGTTATGGTGCATCTTAGGAATGAGCAGTCCCCACAACCGAGTCAAGTCACAGAGCTGCCATGTTCTTGAATGACTACATCTCAACGTCAATACAGAAGCGTTTGAACTTCATCGTTCGCTGCGTGTTCGTAGCTATTGAAAGCTGGGTCGTTGACCCTCACCTCTGATGTGGTCAGGTTCACGCTGCCTTAATTGCTTCCCAAATCCACTTGCAGCCTCCAGATGCATATGGTGCCATTGAATTCGGGTTTCTTTGCTCTTAGCTCTTCATACCTCTTCGCTTCTGACTACCGGCGCCATTGAAGGCAGAGGTACACTCCACTGAGAGACTTCCTTTTTCTGCACCGTCAGACGCATGTGCAATGTCTAAAGCCACCCGTCGGATCCTCACCTACACCGCAATAGTGAAAGTGGTAGAGTTAGACTTACACTAAATGTTGTGCTCTGATAAGGCTCGAATCGGGCCAGCAATCATCAATGCCGGAACGTACTATGCACAAGACACGTACCGTCATGAAGAGCTATGTCCGTAAGACTCGAACGGAAAACCTCTACTCATGCGTGTTATGCGTGATCAGTCACTGTCTATCTCAAGGTAGACAGGTGACAAGTGTTCCGGTACATAACGTGAGTGCCACAGAATTTCGAAGTATGACT
>Ga0160429_1001977_pt1 | contig 11032 bp, 16 predicted proteins | sample SolpanmetagenomR_FD_108199 | JGI IMG/M metagenome (GOLD analysis project Ga0160429, IMG submission 108199) | Solar panel surface microbial communities from Lawrence Berkeley National Laboratory, California, USA - R | ecosystem: Engineered > Built environment > Solar panel > Unclassified ... | reverse complement strand
TCTCAGTACAGCAGCAACAGGAATGTTCGATACGACTACGCTTGCTCTGGCTCATCCCAAGATTGATCCACAACCAACAGGCAAGACTATCTTGGTATGGGGCGCTGCAAGTTCTGTTGGGTGTAATGCCGTTCAGCTTGCGGTTTCCGCAGGCTACGAGGTGATTGCTACGTGCTCGGCGAAAAATTTTGGTCTTGCGAAGAGACTGGGTGCGAAAGAGGTCTACGACTATACCGAGGAGGGTGCCGTAGAAGAGATTGTGGCTACCTTGAAGAAGACAGACTTTGCAGGATGTTTGGATGCTATTCATCGTCATGGAGCTTTCGAGAAGTGTCTGGAGGTTGTCAAGCAATTGGAGACTGGAAACAAGACTGTTTCCACGGTCGTGCCGGCCTTTGATCAAAGCATCCCTATCCCAGAAGGTGTGAAAACTGCTACAGTGTTTGGCACGAACTTGAAGGTCGGTCCACAACTCCTTGATAGTGGAGTCAGCACTAATAAGCAGGCAGGACAACGAGGTAGGACCGGCTGTATTCGAAGTCTACTTGCCTAAAGCTTTGGAACAAGGCAAGTTCGTACCTGCACCAGAAGCAGAGGTCGTAGGGAACGGGCTGGAGTTTGCACAGGTTGCCCTTGACAGATGGTCAGCAGGCGTGTCAGCCAAGAAGATTGTCTTCAGTCTCTGAAGGCTATCAGCATTTAGTCTCCCTCATTTGCCTAGACTTGTTGATAGACAAAGGTACTCCTCACACGTTTGCTTTCAAAAGGTCGTCCTAGTCAAGGACTCTATACAAGTGTGGCGTCTTTCTTCGAATTATCATAGTCACAAAGCTTACTTTCTCTGTTGCAACGACATCCTGTCCACGGCATATTTCCGGCCATGGCAATGAGTGGCGTCCTTCGTATCAACTCATGCCAGTCACTCAGGAAAAGTCATCATCGTCTTCGTTAACTTTTGCCAGGTAGTCCTGCACTACCTGTGTTTCGAAGATTTTGTTTTTCTGTGTCCGTCATTACTATGTGTACTTTAGCGCGCAAAGATTCACCTACTTCATCCTCCAAGAAGCCATAAAAGCGTTCAAGCATCTCCGTCTCCAATAGACGCAATTTTAGCGCAAGCCCTCTGGGGCTATATGCTACTGGCTTGTCATTATTTGACTCGCTTTCAGTATTCATCAAAACCCGTAGTTGATCTTCCACCCTGTCCTGGAGAACAGAAACTGCCCTTAGTTGATACACTTCCCACATCGGGCTATTCTTAAGCAGCTCACGCAGCTTCGTTATGTCCTGTAATGGTTGGTCGCCAAATACTACTTCCAATTCTTGATCACCATCAACTGTTTGCGCAATCTGGAAATGCAGGCCGTCCTCTTCATTTACCACTACTAACCATATGAAGTCACTCTCCCATGTCAAACCCTTCTCAGCAGAATGAACGAGGCGCACGCCAGGCGCACTGTTCGCCACGGTCTGCTTGGCACGTTTGAGCGGGTCGTCATCTGGAATATCTAAGCCTAGCAAAATATCTCTGGCATTTTCCATGGTGTTTTCGATGAAGCCATATGAGAATATCATCTCGCAAGCTCCTTTCTCATCACCATACCTATCCGGATTAGCTGGAGACTTCACTTTCATTCTCCAAAACGCACGTAATCGTCACCTCATCACCTTCCTTCAAGTTTTGATCTTCTCGTAGAAGAAGTATGCCGTCGCCATTCGCGTTTGACTCATACAGCGCGCCTGTGAGATCACCGGACGCATGGTTGGCCATATCGATACAAGATACCATACAGTCACCAATACCAGGATATTCAAGTGCTCTCGATCTGTACATCGCATCCACTTGCTTCCAATCTTCGAATTGTAGCATACCGTCGATCTCATCCCACCAGTACTTCTGGCACCAGCCTATGTTTTGTGTTGTCTCACGCAAATGGTCAAACTCACGGTAGAGGCTTTTGATCTTGTTTGATGTCGCAGGACCCAAGGAAGTACCTTGCAGAAGTGATAAGTCTTCACTAGACCAGAAAGTGGGCAGATCCACGTGTGGCAGCCATTTTATGTATCTGACATTGGGTCAGCGAAAGTGATTGATCTCGACACTGAACAACACAAACACACTGGCTCATGGGACAAGAGACACCAATCGATTCTGGTATATCAGGGCAGTTGTGAGTCGCTTGTACGAGCATGAAAACAAGGATAGCACCTCGTGCTGTCTATCATTCTTTGTGAGCACAAAATTTGGAAGAATAGAATCGGGAAACCTTACTTGGCCAAACCCGCCAACAGCTTCAAGTACTTCACGGAGATGTCTGTCACTCTTAGCATGAAGATATACATTCTCTTTGCTGACTATGAGGTCTCTGGGCACCGTCATGATGGGATTATGCTCTTGGTTCAAGGTCGTGGTGGCCCGAATAGCAGAGCCTCTTTCTTCTTGGCCTGCAATGATACTCGTACTGATGCCATTGCTGCGAACACCATTGAACCTAGCCCACGGCTCAAGATTCTCGATCGGCAGCTGAAGCCAGCCCTGTGCTCTTCCTCTCCTGATCATGGTGTTATACAGACTTGGTCAATTTTCGAAATTGGTGATGACGATGAAAGGAAGCGGTTAAACTAGCCCCTTTTTCTTTCCAATGTTTACACTTGCTTTTTGGTCCACTTTGTCACGAGTCGGTTGCTAGGGAGTCTAGCACTGGACCACGACAGCGATCCTCTCCCATCTGGTCCTATCGCCAAACAGTTTACTAACATATCTCAACAGCATTGCTCCCCACAGACTATGTTTTAGATATCATCCATACCTTATTCCATCCACCTGACGCTAGTCTGATCTCTCGCTACACGACAAGGACTCTATATCTCTACACCTTCAGCGCACAAAAGGGCAACAATTGCAGGACCGCGCGCACATTGTTACCCATCGAAAACAACACAGCTCTACACCATGCCTTCCCGTCCTGAGGCAATGACTGTTGAGGATGGTGCGACCATGCATGGCCAGGTCATTGAGTACATTCGGGGTATGTTTAGCTCTGGGACTGTATTATACGTCGTCCCATCAAGAGAAGGCGATATGTGCTAATGCGCGGGCGGAACAATAGACAGACTATACCTCGCATCCTACAGCCACCAACCTAATGAGCGCACGCCCTTCCCATACCCCTCGAAAGACAGCTCTCCTGGCAAGCGATCGCGTGCGAGATCTCCTACACGACAGACTACAACCTCCTCACAACCACCTGTTTACTTCTCAATTGACAAATTCCTTCTCTACAATGCATTCCACGCCGACTTCGGTCCACTACACATCGGCCACCTGTACAGATTTGCCGTTCATCTGCACGAAGTTCTTGCACAGCCAGATAACGAGGGAAGACCTGTTGTCTTCTGGAGCCACGCTGATGCAAGGAGTAAGTATTTCGCCATGCAAAAACGAAGTACGCATGCATTAACACGCCATTAGGTCGCGCAAATGCAGCTTGTATACTCGCATGTTACATGGTTCTGATCCAGTCATGGCCGCCTCATCTTGCTCTTGCGCCAATTGCCCAAGTCGATCCTCCATTGATGCCTTTCCGTGACGCTGGTTATAGTCAAGCAGATTTCACACTGACAGTGCAAGACATTGTTTACGGTGTATGGAGAGCAAAAGAAGAAGGCATTTGTGGATTGAAGGAGTTCAATCTGGAAGAGTACGGCTAATTCAATGTTTCGCCCACGTCTCAAGCTAATTCTCGCAAAGATATGAAAAGTACGAAAGAGTCGATATGGGAGATTTCAACTGGGTCTCACCAAACTTCGTTGCCTTTGCCTCGCCACAGCACGAACCTATCGCCATCATCCCTTCGACCGCCCCTGAATACGCAAACCTACCTACATCTACAGCCGCCATCATGAACTCTCGCCTACCACAACCTTTCCGCAACGTCCTAGCACATTTCAAAGCACGCAAAGTTGGGCTGGTAGTTCGTCTGAACTCTGAACTCTACTCTCCGTCCTACTTCACCGCCATTGGCATTCAGCATTTAGATATGATCTTCGATGACGGAACATGTCCACCGCTTTCACTGGTCAAGAAATTCGTCAATCTTGCACACGAAATGATCAACATCAAGCATCGCCAGATCGCAGTCCACTGCAAAGCCGGTTTGGGTAGGACAGGGTGTTTGATTGGAGCATATCTGATCTATAGACACGGTTTCACCGCGAATGAGGTCATTGCATACATGAGATTCATGCGCCCTGGAATGGTGGTCGGACCCCAACAACATTGGCTACATCTGAATCAAAATACATTCAGACAGTGGTGGTTTGAGGATAGCATGAAGGAGAAGATGTCACTGCTTAAGAAGTCGACACCCACAAGAGTATCCAGCCGTCAAGCTATGCAGACCATGACTCCGCCATCAGGCACAAAACGCCGTGCACTTGGTGAGTTAGACTACAACGAGAAAGGACAAGATGAGAACCTTCCAGCACCTACACCAGGCCAACCCCGTAAGACCAGCAAGCTCTACGGCGAAAAGCACAATCCTTATGTTGACAACGAAAATGATGCTATTGTTGCACCACACACCGAGATCGTGTCCATTCAACGACACATTCAAGGTGACTCCGAGAGTGAAGAGGAATTCCAGCTGCGCATGCTTGCTAGACGATCTTCTCGATCACCTGGTGTGGCTGCCAGTGACAAGAAGCGCGCCGCAAGCTGTGTTACTACCACAACAACAAAGACTGAGTGGACTGTCCCTGGTGAGCAGGTTGGTCAGATCTCTCCTGCATCCAAGACACCATCGAGCCGTAGTGGCAGTGGTGCTGGCACGTTGAGCGTCAACAAGCGATCAAGTCCTCTGCGGAAGAGCAACACCGAGTCTCGCAGCGTTAGTGGAGTAAGGAAGGCGAGCGGTCGTTTTGGGAGCGTTGGCACTGTCGCTCATGCTTCCAGAATCAAGCAGTGATTGTGCAAAACGAGGAGTATGTCTAGGGTGTCAATGAACGCCACGAGTGGAGGATGTGGTTACAAAAGCTTGCGACTATAGATTGGTACGTCGTGGCTGCTAATGATGAAGCATGCCGTCTGCATTTCGTATTGGGGTCAGGGTATGAGATGGGGACTACTGGCGTTTCGAGTGAATGGTAAGGCTGTTGCTTTGCTTTGGATTTGCTGGAATTGTTTCTTGGGTTAGTCTGATCGGTGGTGATGGTGACAATGGTACGTTCTACTTTATAAATGACATGATCATGATGAAAGTAGCATGGAATTTTATTCAATCTTCGCTTTGATCATCTTCTGTCGCCATCTCGTCATGCTGGCTACTTTGGACTATCTCAAATCCATGTACTCCTAGGAGTATCTTCATGTTAAAACACTCGGAACAATAAGCGTCTATAGAAGGTTTATGCGACGATGGCGGATATGAAGCCGATATAGGTGATTGGAGGAGAAATCCATTCCAAGGTTGTGCTTCGTATTGAATTGGAAGTCTAAAGATTGGAGTATAGTGGATTGCTCTCCATACTGACCGGGGAGGGCCCCGTCCTTTGACCAATATTCCAAAGGAGTCACAGTGTAGAGCCAATAATGCTATAGTATCGGTCCTCTTCTTACGGCTTCTCACAGGTCTTGTTGTACTACTGCTATGACACTACATACTTGGCCGGCTGGAAGGCAGATAAAAAGGCACATGCAGTAATCAAGAAACGAGAGACGGTTCGTGCCTGATCGTCCCGCGCTTCCAGAGCACAGACCAGACCGGTCTGCACGGTATCGGTGAAGGTCGAGAGTGACTAATCAGCAGATATAAACTCTCCTTGTGCTGCATGCCTGCATCTCAACAAGCAAACGACAACATCCTTCCCGCCTAAACGCTCGTCTGCACATCGCCCATCCACTCGCTACCCTCCATCGATGTGACACTTTCGAAGACTGAGCTGGCTGTGCAAGCAACAACCATCACTCTCACTTTGACTTTCCAGCCCCTCCGTCAATAACATTCCCCCACCACATCATGCCGCCCAACGCTCCATCTTACGGCAACTCGCTATCTCATCTGCACTCACTCTCCCTCGATCACCAGCATACCTCAGGCTCTGCTCGACCAGGCTCCCGAGATTCGAATTGCTCGGAATCGTCAATGACTTCGGAATCAATCTTCACCTCTTCAAGTCCTGCATATCTCCAGTCTCAGCGTCCAGAACTGTACGATTGTCGCATCCGCAATCGCTCGCCATATTCTCGAGGCTATCTACGTCCTCAAGCCGTGTCTGCAAGCAGCCCTACAGCACCACCGATGGCGCGAACACAATCTTCTCCAGCTGCACCAGCTGGACGTAGTTTCTCCCCTTCTCCTACCACGTCACCTCTCAGACAAGCCAGTCCATCAAGTTCGCCAAAGATGCGACCAAGAGCAAGTCCAAGAAGCTCGTTTGAGCAATCTCCTTCCTCCAGTTTCATGGATATTGTCAGCATTGCAGAAGACGCCGAATTGAACATTACACCCAGACCAAGCAATTCCACACCAGTCATGCAACACAAAGAACTGCTCAACTCATCCATTCCACCTCCAGCGTACTCATCGGCGTTCACACGAAGTAACAGTTTCGGTCGTCGTCGACCTGCCTCACCACTTGCTCAACAAGTCTTCCAACCACCACCAACGCCAACCACAATATCCACCTCACCATTCCCAAGCGGCCCCAATTCACCACTAACCCCGCCCCAACTATATTCTTCCTCGTCAACCTCCTCCCTAGCTCGTACAGTCTCATCTTCGAATTACAACGAAACATACCCCGGCTTCCTCACTGCCTCTACACCCAGCACACCCACATCCTTCCGCTCTCGCTCACCTTCTGTCTCATCTCTTGAGACCATCGAAGACATACCCGACGGTGAAGACGCGGCAATGGAAGCATACGAGATCGCACGGCTGAAAGCTGCAGCCGATGCAGAAGAAGAAGCCGTCAAAGAGGAAGAAGAGGAAGCCGCTAGAGGTTTAGGAGGTGGACGAAGGAGGGCCAGTGGTGATGGAATGGGAGGTGGTACGAGAAGCGGGTGGTGGGTTGAGAAAGGGCGGAAGAGGTGGAGTGTCTGTGGAGCGGAGAGACGCGGTGATTTTGAGATGGAGACGATTTGGGAGGATTGAAATGCGATTTTTGTTTCCATTGGACGGAGGTTCAAAGCATGTCTGAGTAGGGCGTGAGGTGGCAGTGAGATACATGTCTGCTTATCGACCTGGAACTGTTCGAGGTTGACTTAAGGATCAGACATGTTCTGTCAGCGACTCAGACTTGAAGAGTCGATCAATTTGGTTGCAGTACAGCCTATGGCCATTCAAGACCCACACCACAACAGCAGACAGACGGAACGGAACGGAAGCAAGAAAAGAAGGGAAAAAAGAGAGAAAAAAGAAAGAGAAAATATATTCGGTTTGGAGGGGCTGTTTTTCTGCTCTTTACATGATACCCCAGCACTTTTTACACCTTTTGATACCTGGCGTTTTTGAAACTTTAGGGTTGGCCACAGACATTGAGTCTGGTAGCCTGGGACTCAAACTGGCACCGGTAGTGTACGGGGAGACACTATTGAGGTCGCGAAAACTTGGGGTTTGAGCTATCATATGTCGTAGCATAGCCAGTAGACAGAGGCCGGAAATGCTATATCTGTGCCTTCAAAGTTCCTACGAAAATCCGACTTGACCAAGTTACCTCTTTCTGTTCGGGTTCTTTGTAAGGAAGTGTCGGAATACAGCTGACGACGGGGATTTTCTTTGATGTCGAAGACTCTAGAAAGCGGACAGCTGTTCATTTTGTCTCCACCAAGGGCAAGGATGGAGATGTATAAGCTGGTCTTCACGAGCAATACCGTAGCGAGACTCTTATCGTGCTTTGTTAACTTCTGACTACTGCTGCAGCAGCTCCTGGCTCTTCAGAAAACCAGAAGGCTTTTAGTGCCAGTGCCCAGGTTGTTATTCGTGGAGAGCTTGTCAAGGGACACTCACTCCCGCAGTCTCAATGTCACGCAATCCTGGTTGTCTTGAGGATACATCGTGCTGCACAATAGTGCTTTGAGCGATACCGCCTTTTCGAGTCCAGTCCGTATCAGACACTGGACGAGGTCATGCTGTTTACCTACATCACATGATCTTTCTCTTTGCTTTCTCTTCTTTTGGAATGGCTGGTGGGGCCACAAAGGCTGGTCAGAGCTTTGTTCGACAGCTTTTAGAGGATTTTGTTCTTTGTGATATGACCATGGATTGGTTGTTCGAGCTGAAATGGTCCTTGTTGACATGGTCCTATTAGGGCAGGCAACAACAATGTGTGAGGCCTGTATGCAGTATTGCTCCAATGAATACGGCCGTCCTCAGTTCTTGTGTTGTGGACGGGGTGTGTTGGATTGTGACATTGAACAATTCTTCAATACTCGACGACATGTTTCGACAAAGGTAATGACGATTGTGAACTGACATGAAGACAAAGAACGGCGTGACCCGTGCCGCAGTGCTCAGAGACGTCAAGCTAGCTCAGTATCCCGTCCGCACGACCGAAATGCGTTTCAGAGGAAGGTCAGAGGTACGGGAGCAGTGCTATGAGTACTGCCAAGACCAGAAGAAAGAAAAGCCATCATGTTGTTCTCCTGAGTCTCGACTTCAATATGCCACTGTAATGCCACACCAACCCAAACGAGTTAATACACCTTGTTTCTTGCTTTTAGAAGTAAGTGCTTGGAAGCGGTCAGAGGCCTTTTGCCGGAAATTCCTCGTATAATTGCTATCATGAAACTCGATCTCTGCACAATCGAGACAGTGGCATTGTGAAGATGTTTATTGTGAGATCTGATTTCCTTGCACAATCGACACGACGGTGTTGTGCAGATGCTATTGTGAAATCGGGATCGTGAAACACAACTGCACAATGCGTTTGTGCTCAGGGAAGGGTATGTGTATAAGATGCTGCTTCACTTCGCATGTAGTCCAATCCATTCTTCTGATCCAGACTCACTTACATCACTTACATCCACATCTTCAACACATACTCACCTCCCAACTCTCCGTCCCTCCAACCACAGCTTTTCCACGCAATCTAAAGCTCACTTCTTCGCTCTGGTAGCATCTTCACTTTCAATCATACAATCCAGTACAACTTACACTCGCAGGCTCACGCACCTACCCACAGCAACCATCCAACATGTCGCTCGCACCCGTTCTCATTGCTGCCATCGAGGCGGATCTCAAAATCAAAAAGCACTTCCGCGGATACTACCCGGACTCGACTGAAAAGTACTACTCATACCTCCCTTTCGAGCCCACCTACGGTAGCGAGACCTACAGAATTGCCACGTCCCATCTCTCCCATGCCAATGACGTTCGTCGCATCGTCCATGAGCGCCTGGAACATGCCAAGCGCCGCTACGGCGCGAACTGGGCCAGGGACACCGCTGGAGAGAAAGAGGAATTCCCTCATCAGGGCAAATGTAAGCATGACATGGCCATGGCCTGGGGTGAGGACTCGGAGCTGAACGGTGATGATTGTGCGAAATGTGGTAGACATCGCGAGGAGATTTGGTATTTGATGAGGTTGGACCTTGCCATTTACCGCTGGATGGAGCAGATGCAGGAGGATGCGATTATTGAGTCGGAGTTGTGGAGGGAGGGAGCTGCTAGGCCTGGAGGATCCAGCAGTAGGCGTTAGTGGAGAGGTCAGACTGTTGGAGGGCGAGGAGAGATGCGGTCATTCATGGTGTGCCTTTCGGCTTTCGCATGAGGAGATTGGGTTGGAAGAGGAGAGACACCAGACCAGAAGCACTAGGTATGGTGATAGGAGTTGTAGGCGTTTTGGTTCTCTATTATTTTCATCCAGGCTGGTCCTGATAGTTTCGTATTTCCTAATAAAATACTTTCAGCACGCATTCTTCTCTAAACTTCCAAACCCTGAATTTGAGATCGGTTTCAGATCTGATGCACACCCGAACGCGTACATACGCTGCTCTTTTGCGCCAACTCAGGTGGCATGTCATTGCCTTCCTTATTATACATTGGGATCCAATGTGAATCCTTTCTTTAAGTGTCACCATTAGCAAGCAGTCCTCACTACAAGCAATACTCAAAGTACGATGGCGTATTCCTTTTACATGCCTTTGCCAGCCACTAAAGCTCTATCATGCTTCAGTATACCTTCAAGTGTTCGCACCTTGACATACTACCAAAGATTAAGAAGTCACTTCGATCCGAGCATCTAAGGTCGCGGTACAGCTAGGGTTCGGATCTGAGTGTCTTCAGCCACAGACACGTCCATCAACTAGGGTAGCTACTTCTTATTCAGGCTTCGAGAAACATGTCATATGACATGTAAGGTGCTGGTCGCGTGCTCGCTTAGCTATACTTCGTACCTTATAAGAGTCGTCGTTGATCTCGATAAATAGGTTACGTAATTCATGCTGATAAGCGCGATAAGTGCGGGGAAGGATGATCGCGCTTAAGGCTTTTATACTTGTATCTATGTACTACTTGACCTCCTTACCTTACCTTCCAAACCTATTTCTTGAGGGACATGAGCTGTCGTCTTGATAGAATTAGAAATCTTCCTATCTCAACATGCTTTGTCCCGAATGTGATGTGGTACTGTGTCCTTACCAGATGCAGAAAAACATACATACACAATACCGAGCGAAAGAACGATGTTATCTGTGCTTCTTGGCCAAGGCTGTGCCGCTTCGTGCTAGCCAATTAATGGATGGGAATCCAAATTGGCATGACGTATCGTTTCATCTATACCTCCTCTCCCACACTAGTAAGATAGTAGAAACACTATCCATGCTGTTGGAATGTGCTACGCCTCCCCTTATCAGCCATTCACGAGGCTACCACTATGTACCTTCGTGCCGGATGGACCCTAAAGATAGCGAGAAAAGGGTCATAGAAAGGCTGATCGTTCGCGGTCGTGGTTATAATGCTGGGCTCCCCCTCGTTGACAAGACTCTAAGGTTGGCAAACGCTTATTGCACTACAAAGCGCTCTTAGCATCC
>Ga0160429_1001976_pt1 | contig 11033 bp, 10 predicted proteins | sample SolpanmetagenomR_FD_108199 | JGI IMG/M metagenome (GOLD analysis project Ga0160429, IMG submission 108199) | Solar panel surface microbial communities from Lawrence Berkeley National Laboratory, California, USA - R | ecosystem: Engineered > Built environment > Solar panel > Unclassified ... | reverse complement strand
GCATAGTGTCCTTTCGCTGTCGCAATTGATTCGTTTCACCATGGCTGAATACGATTTCATTGTCATTGGAGGTACCGCCCTGCTGTCCAACATTGCTCGTCTGATGATGCTGAATTATCATTAGCTGGAGCTTCTGGATGTGCTGTTGCGGCTCGTCTAGCCCAGTCTGCCTCAAAACCGTCCGTGCTGCTTCTCGAAGCGGGTTCGCCCAACGGACTCAACGAGTACATGAACGCAGACGAACGCTTCAATGTCGCTTTCACTCCCGATTCATTTCCAAACTGGGGCTACAAAACTACGCCACAGCACCAACTAGCCGGACAGGAAGTTGACTACTCTCGCGGGAGAGGACTTGGCGGCACAACATCAATCAATTTCTGCGGTTGGCTTGTAGGACCGAAGGACGATTATGATGAGTGGGCGAGGCTCGTGGGAGATGCAAGCTTCTGCTGGTCCAGTGCCAAGCTATGTCTTGATAAAATCTCTCGACTGCATCCTGAGATCCCAGTGCCTGAGCTAAGCAAATATGTTGATGCCAAAATTGAAGGTACAGACCACTCAGAATCACCGGAGACTCGATCTTCCACTGACGGTGACCAGACCACAGCGCCACAGGTGTCATTGATTTGTCTTATGGTGGCCCGTGGATTCCAGACATTGGTAACATGTTCATGGCGGCCGAGCAGGTTGGTATGCGGACGAACAAAGATCTTAACGCAGGAGATCCGATCGGAATGGGGATGGGTACCGTGAACTGCTACCAGGGCAAACGAATCACATCTGCTTCTGCTTATCTCGCTAACGCCCCTTCGAATTTGACTATAGTCACTGGAGCGTTAACAGCGCAGCTCCTGCTCGAAGGTGAAAGGGTCAAGGGCGTCAGGACGGAGGACGACCAGTTCTTCTTCGCCCGTTCTGAGGTAGTCCTGTCGGGTGGAGCGCTGAACAGCCCTCAGTTACTATTACTTTCGGGAATTGGTCCAAGAGAAGAGCTCGAAAGGCACAACATACCCGTACGCCACGAGTTGCCAATGGTTGGCCGGAACCTGCGAGACCACTGCTTCTCGACTGTCGGAATTGTCGTTAAGCATGGTCCACACTTTGCAGAAACACAGATACCACCGTTGAGCCCAAGCCCAATGGCTTTCTTAAAGAGCGAAGAGGCAACGAGCTCTCCTGACTTCGCGCAATTGCCTTCGGAAGTGCAGAAACACATACTGGCACCAACAGTGCCAAATTTTGAGATTGCGACAGTGAGTTCAGAACCTCGTACAAGGACTTCCAGATGGTAATGATGCTTAGCGACACCAGCATGCACCTATCTCGTACCTAAATCGTGTCGCAAATCCCGATGAATCGTTCGTCGGCGCGATATGTATCCTCGATAATCCTCAATCTGCCGGAACCATCACGCTCAAATCCTCAGATCCCAATGACGCGCCGATAATCGATCCAAAATTTCTTACCCACCCATTTGATCGCCGAGTCATCATTGATGGAGTACGGCAGACGCTGCGGCTATTGACCGCTCCTGTATATGCGAAAGATACAATCGAAGTCCTGGGCCCGAAAGGTGATTCTGATGAGGCCATATGGGAGCACGTTCGCCATCATTTTGGCAGCTCCTGGCACATGTGCTCAACAGTCCGCATGGGTAAGGGCAAAGATGAGGCTTGTGTTGATTCTGACTTCAGAATCTTCGGTCTGACAGGACTACGAGTTGTAGATCTGAGTGTATGCCCGTTCGTACCCAAGTAAGTGTTGCCTCGCGGTTTCTGGCGATGATCACTGGACGTAAGCTAACAAAGTCGTCACTTCGAAGTAACCATACCCAATCAACTGCATACGTGCTCGGAGAGATAGCAGCGCAGAAGCTGATCAGCCAGTATGAACTGGATGCAGGAGGTGAAGGAATCTCAGCGCACTTGTAGCGTTTAAGTTGTATCTGATGGAAGTTAGCCTCTGGGGTCTTGAAGTCTACATGACTCATGTGTTAAACGTGTAGTCTCCCGCTGTGTGTCAGGGGAGACGAGGTCGGCCCGAGCGTTGTTGCACCTGCAATCTGGCGACGTGAAGGTTCTGTCAGCCAGGACAACACCATCTAGAGCGACCATCACCACCTTAGCATGACCCTGTCTACAAACTGAATTACTCTTGCTCTGATCAACCAATGCCGCGACATCTGATTTTTCGTCGCCATGCTGGCCATATCTGCGTTATGCGAGTCATGCCCAGGGTCGAGCCGCCGAATCTGGACCAGATGTGTTGAGCGTATCCTCTCTTACGGCGATAGCGTTATCTTCTGTCGCGTACCCTTCAGCGAGACTAGCCCTGTCTCTTGGCAATAGGCTTGGTCATGGGTGTCTTCTCCATCTCCTGTACTTTCAACTTCGAAGCTGTGGTCAAACGTAGACGGATGAGTACACAATGGAGCTGAACAACAGTCGAAGGGTGCCTCCACACAAGAGAAAGCGAACCGAAACGAGTTGCGACAGGTGCAAGGCACGTAAACAGAAGTGCGACCGGCTGCTCGATCAGGACCGGTGTCGATACTGCGAGCTTCATGGAATCACGTGTACTACCACTGTCACTCGGAAGAGGAAAGCCTACGGTTCTGTGGACGACTTGGGGGGCAGAATCTCCATCCTCGAGTCTCTGGTGAAAGGCCTGCTGCCGGAAGCTGACCTATCAAGCATTGATGAAATGCATCAGCTTGGAAAGTCACTGGGCATACCTCTTCCGAGCATCGAAGACAGCTCGGCAGACGGCGTTGAAGTCGAAAAGATGGACTCCAAAGACGAAGAAGAGGCGGCAGTGGAGGCTATTCCAGATCAGCAGAATCATATTCAATACGTCGGACCCTACAGCTCGTTCCTCTTCCATTTGAAACTCCGGAGAATGATCGGTAACCCCTCGATGGAGCAGTTTGCGATGTTTGGTAACAATGCAGCGGACCAAATTTTTGAGCCATCTAAGAACGCCGGGCCTGCTCGAGATTCTCCCGTCGGCCGAAGAGATCCCAAAAACGCGGCCTCGGACTGCGGGTCTCCTTCCGATGCTGTCAGGGATATTGATGGGGCTGTCCTAGAGACACTCATGGATTCGTACTTTGATATCATCCACTCAGACTTTCCCATTATTCACGAAGCATCGTTTCGAGAGATGTACGAGAGCTGGACTTCTTCAGCCTCAAGCGCAGATCCCGCGTGGCTGTGCGGTGTACTATGTGTTCTTATTCTATCGCGCCGAGTTGCTCCTATGGAAATCCCAGATGCAGCGGAGAGGAAGTGGTGGAAGCACGTCCAAACACTGCTTCCTACGGTCATCTTCAGCTCAACCCTCTATACCGTCCAGGCTCTTATGCTCGCTGCTCTGCACCTCCACAATACCAATCATCGAGATGCCTGTTGGAACCTGACGGGAACGGCTGTGAGGGTCGCTCACGCAATCGGCTTACACCGCGACGACATCAAGTACGCTCAAAACCGCGTGGGCCGAGAAATGCGGAAGCAGATATGGTGGGCGCTGTACCAGTTTGAGCAAATGCAGGTCTCCTCCTATGACCGGCCGAGCGCGATTGCCCATATTGCCAGCACCGTAGGCTGTCCGAACGAACGCATCCTAGGCACCGCGGGCTACTTCCCGCCAGACTTCAACAAGTGGTCTCAGAAATTGCTCGTAAGCCTCGGGTCAGCGAGCAAGGCCCTCAATCCTGCTGGCACTGGCGATGTCGCAGCACCAGATGATGCTTACAGTAGACCGTTGTCCCCAACTGCCGCAATCCTGCGAGACCTCGAGCGATGGAAAGCAGAACTGCCGCCACACCTTGGTCCTGAAGCAATCAATTCTCTTGCACCCTCTTGCCAAAGACCGCTGATTCTGCTCCACGTAAGGTATTACTACGTCCTAATACTTATCACAAGGTCTGCATTGTTGCGACGCGCTATGCTTCGCTCACGACAATTGTACGAACAAGCTCAGCAGCAAGCATTGGTCACAGTCTCCGAGATCAGTATCCACGCCGGTCGTTCCCTGGGAAAACTTCTTCGAAAGCTGGACCGCATCCATCGCTTCAACGCCGTCACGTGGTTTGACATCTTCTACCTGGTACCTGCTGCGCTGGCGCTCGTGCTCGACTTACGAGTCAACGACCACGGCCATAACCCCAAGTCCGAATCCAGGGCCTTGCTTCACGATCTGGCAAGCTTGGCCGCGAGACATATGGAAAGCCCGCGCATGCCAGGCTCGATGCATGCGCTAGCTCAGATCGTGGTCGATGTCAATCGCACCGCGGAGCAATCGTCGTCTGTTTCCGAAAAAGAGCAGCAAGCTGACGGTGCGGAGTCGCTGACGGACACGTTCAATGGGAGGGCAGCTGGGATGCCGGTATCAGGTGTGTCTTACTCACCAAATGATCCGCTTCTGTCGCCAATGGAAATGCAACTGCAATCGCATGGGCTGGAGGAGGAACTGTTGAGAGGCCATGAGCCTGACGGGCAGCTCTGGGCCCAATTGTCGTTTCTGGATGATTCTGAGGGTGTCGGGCAAGGGTGGAATTTGAAACAGTATTGGAGCCCACAGCAGGATCAGTTGAAGTTGTGATATTATGTCAAAGGAGTCTCTGGCGTTCTGAATTACTCCCGAGCTTTACATGACCATCTAGTATGCCAATCGCCATGCCCCTCAATTACCAAAGTGCAGCCAGGCGGAAAATTACCGATCGCTACCTTTCAGTCCTCCGAAGTTAAAAATAAGAAAATTTACAGCACTGCCAAAAAGTCGAGCCTCTTTCGAATCTCAGTATACGTAATGGTAGTAGACCTGGTCGTCGAGCTCCTGACCAGGCTGCAAAGCAGCCCGCGCTTGATCAACCTTCTTGTTATTCCTCATGAAAAGCCACATGCAAAGTAACATGGCGGGAAAAGCGGCCAACGTGATGCCCAGACCAGTTCCAAAGCCAACGGGGTAGTGAGGCGCCTGCCTAGTGATGAAGACGTTCGAGGCGACAAAATTTGCGCAATTCCCAAGACCGAAAAGGATGGCCATGCCAGCGGACTGATATCTGCGTCCGCGGAGGTTCGCGGCGAGAAGACCGATGTAGAGCGGCATCTGCACGAATGTGCCGATCGAGATGATGAATTGGGCAAAGTAGCGGGCGCCTGGAGCGACGTAGGCTACGTGAAGCGCCCAGCCGATGGTGCTGAGGAGGATGGCGGGCAGGATGAACGGCCAGCGGGTGTTAAGGCGTCCGCTTAGCAGGGTGGTGGCGAGAGCGCCGACGATTCCGGCGACCCAGACGGGAATCGTCATGACCTGCGCGCGCCTCGCGGTCCAGCCGAGCTGGCTGAGAATCGTGGGGTTGAAACTGGAGAGCGAGCCCGCGGACATGTCGGCGCAGAAGAACAGGAATGTCAGGAGCCAGATCCTCCAGTCTAGGAGGACTTTGATCCACGGGGCTTGATCGAGATCTTTGTATTCCTTGCCCTTATCGGCTTCGAGACGAGCGAGCAGTCGCACCCTGTCCTCTTCCTTGATCCATTTGTCTCGTGCAGGGAAATGGGGCGTGAAGATGAAGACAAAGATGGAGAAGAAGATCGTCAGCAGGCCCTCGATGATGAAGATCCACCGCCAACCCGCGACTCCAGCCCTGCCGTCCAGGCCCTGAATCGCGTACGCGAGGAGTCCGCTAAAGCAGGCACCGGACTGGCCGAAAGCGAAGAAGAGAGCAAATCGCAAGCTCAGCTCTTTCTTGCGGTAGTAGGATGCGATGAGGAGACCGGCGCCCGCTGGGAGACCAGTCTCAACAATGCCCATCAAGAAGCGTAGACCTAGGAGGCCGCCGTAGGAGGCGGTAAGGCCCTGGCACATGGCAAAGACACCTGAAAGAGTGGGTCAGATCGAGCGTTCTCCAGATGGACAGTACAGAGAGAAGTCACTTACCCAAAAGGAAGGTCTGAACTCCAAGAAAGTAGTTTGGCTTCATCCAGGGCAGCGTCATTGCCATGTTGAGCGGCACCTCAGCCAGGACGAAGGGAATGTAAAACACCCATAGCGCAGTGTTGAAACCAGTGCTGGGCATGTTGAGGCCCCTCTCGAGGCCGGCAAGACGGGCATTGGCGATGTTTGTCCTGTCGAGGAAGCAGATCAGGTATAGAAGTCCGAGAATCGGGATGAGTTTCAGGTCGATTTTCGATGTGAGCATACGCTCGGTCTTCGCATCGGTAGGGATGTACTCAAGTTCCCCTGAGGAAGCATCAACGGCAACACCTTCTTTGACCAGAACATCTTTGTCCACTGGGGAGTGGTCCCCAAGAACACCCTTCTCGAGGAGTTGGCTCATGTCGTGGAGCAGAAGATTTGCAGGCCAGATCTGATGAGGTAACGAGATACTCGTGAGCGGTGATCTATCGTTGTTCGGCGGACCATCCTGGCGGGTACCTCGTGATAAATATCCATATTCGTGTCCTTGGGTCTAATCCTCAGCCAGACTGGGCACCCTACCATGGCGTCGCGATAAGGCGTCTGTCGTCGATTCAAGGTGTGTCAAACGTCCGTAGCGGATCGAATAGCCGCAACGCCGTCTTCGGTACTGCCACGCTGCCCAGCGGCGGGACAAGCACCTGCGTTCGCGATAGGCCGGACCAGATAAGGAGCCTGCCTTAGCCAGAGCTCTCCAACGGCATGAATTTGCGACGCGACGCGGCACTGCGGTGCTTCGTATGCGAGCGTCGGAAGACGAGAAGCGCTGCAAGCTCTCCACAAACCCCATATGCTGATCCAAGGTGATGGGCTGGTGGGAAGTCCGATGACTAGCGCGGCTTACTTGCCTTTCACGTGAGCTGTTGATTCAATGCGAATGTATTTGCCCTACAGCTTCTGGAACTCGCATGACTGTGGACACTTGATACAACCTTCTCTTCAATTGACATAACTCAGGACAATTAACCTCATCGCAGACATGGTTGGTCTTATGGCAAATCGGGCCCAGTTTGGCCTCATCCTACCTTCCACGAACACCAGTGTGGAGGCGGAATTCAATGGCATGCTAGTACCAGGTATTTGAACGCAGTCAGCTGCTAACATTCAGAGTGAAAGAATTTTGACACCTTGAACAGGCGTATCATGGCACAGCGGCCGTATCTTCGTGAACAACCCGGATCTCAGCACCAGCGAAGCCATGGAAGCCTTCCTCGTCGACCTCCGCACCGAGATCAAACGAGCGGTCCAATCCGTCTGCCACGCCAAAGTTGACTACCTCGTCATGGGCATGTCCGCCGAGACCTTCTGGGGCGGGGCCGACGGCGCGCAGGAATTCATCCAATTCATGTCGACCCTGTCCGAAGGGCTGAACGTCACGACAGGAGCGGACTCCTGTAAGCAGGTGCTGAAGGCGTACGGTGCGAAGCGCATCGGAGTCATCACGCCGTATCAGCCCGTGGGCGACCAGCAGGTCATCGATTTCTTCACGCAGATTGGAGCGGAGGTCGTGGCTCTGCATGGGATGAAGTGTGCTACAGCAACGTCTATTGCTGACGTGACGGCCGACGAGATCAAAGATGCGTTTCGAAAGGTTGACGGTCCGGATGTAGATCTGTTGATCCAGGCTGGGACGAACTTATTGGCGGCGAAGGCGTGTGCAGAGCTTGAAGAGGAGATCAAGAAACCAGTCATTGCTATCAACACGGCGACTGTGTGGCATGCGTATCGCACGAATGGGATCAAGGATCAGATCAAAGGATGGGGGAGTTTGATGGAGAAGCACTGATCGCTGTACCTGAATGCAGAAATCAAATTCACTTGAAGCGAAGAGTTCTTTTGTCCTCTCGAAATCGAACTACAGTGCAAAGCTCACTCCTGGCTCAAAAGCCACCATCATCAGGCCCGAAACCGGTGCCTTCTCCTTTAGATAGTCCTTGTACCACTGATGCCCGGGGCACTCCTCTTCGTAGAATTTCATGTCTTCCTTGCTCTGGAATACGGATTTGGTGACAAATGTGTAACCCATATCTCTCACGTGGCCGGTTGCAACTCCGGCTTCCATTGAAAGGATATACGGTGAACCGTCCTGCAATCCGAAGAAATTCAACACGGAACACATTGGAGAATAACGTTCACCACACGCACCTTGCTCTGTTTCTGTGTGAACTGCTCAAAGCCCGCCAATGCAACGTCTAAATTGCTCTCTTCCACCTTGATCATAGTGACCCTGCAAATTGGCGCCATCTTCGGAAAGCGGTTTCGTTGTCAAGAAAGTATGTCGCCGTCCTGTTTGGACAGCAGACACAAGTCTAGATCATACAAAGCTTATCAATTGGTCCACGCCAACAATGGATACAGTCAACCTGTACCTGGGAAAATGAGACTGCGACTCAATACTACGGCGCTGCGAAACCGTCGGAAGTTCGCAGCCGCGTTCGCATGAGGCCGCCCGCAGAATCGACCACGGACCTCCGCCGAACCCCATGCCCTTCCGCCATCTCTCTATCCTGCGGCTACGGCATGACACGGTGCCGGGCGAGTTACTGCACTACAAGCTGGACTGCGGCAATGCTTTTGTCGTCGATCAGGCTAATTTTGGAGCCTTCAAAGATGTCGTGTTTGGAGTGACAGCTGAGCTACAACTCCCCACACCAAATACGAAGGACCCCAATTCGACACGCCGACGATGATATCGAAAGAGCAGCCCTTCTCCGTTGCCATCATTGGCGCTGGCATCGGCGGACTGGCTCTTGCAATCGGCTTGCTGAAGCAGAATGTAAAGTGCACAATCTACGAGGGCGCTGCAAAGTTCGACGCCGTAGGCGCAGGCATTGGGCTCGGGCCCAACTCCATGCGAGCCATGGAATTGATCAACGAGCAGTTTGCGAAGATGTACGACGAGGTCAAAGTCGGCAACGCGGCGCCCGAGAGGGAGCACGAGCAGATGGAGATTCTGGGCATTCAGGAGGGCTTTGGCATCACGGAGGAGTGGCGTGGAGGATCGGTTGGTCATCCTAAGTTCCATCGGGGCAGTGCGCACCGTAAGGCGTTGCTTGAGATTATGGAGAGCTTGATACCGGATGGGACTGTCGTCTTCGATAAGAGAGTTGCGACGATCGAGAACATTCCGGGATCCAAGGTTGCCATGCTTTTCCAGGACGGCAGCGTAGTCGAGGCCGATATCGTCGTGGGGTGTGATGGGATCAAGGGCCTGTCTAGGCGTGCGGTCCTGGAGTCGAGATATCCGGACGAAGTACGAGCGAAGTACAACCACACGTACGTTTACAGAGGTATCGCTCCAATGGAGGAAGCCGTCAAACGCATCGGAAGCTACGCGGAGAACTGTAAATGGTGGATGGGCCCAGGCAAGGGCTGGGCGATGTACCCGATCTCGAAAGGGACGGAGGCGAACATAGTGGCCTTTATGTACGATAAGAAGGACTGGGAGGGCGAGCAGGCAGCGAGGGAGGTAACGGATGCAGAGATGCGGTCCGAATTCACTGAATTCGATCCGAGGTTACGAGCCTTACTAGACGTAAGTCCTGAGGTCTCTATACCAGAGCAAGTCAGATTGACATGAGAACAGTTCGTGAAACCCTCAAAGTGGCCGCTCTTCCACCACCCGGACACGCCGACATATTTCAAAGGTCGCATCACCCTCCTCGGCGATTCAGCGCACGCGTCAAGCCCAAGTCAAGCAGCAGGAGCCGGTCAAGGACTCGAAGACGCCGTGATGCTCGCTCGATTGCTCGGGCTCGTACGCTCCGCAGACCAAATCGACAGCGCAATCGAAATCTACGACGCAATGCGCCGCCCACGTGCCCAAAAAGTAGTCCGAGACAGTAAGGAAGTCGGGATGGCGTACTATCTACTGCACCCGGAATTCGGCCACGATCTGAAGAAGATCACAGCGGCTGCGAACGAACGGCTTCCGCAGATTTGGTATCACGATGTAGACGGAGATTTGCAACGGGCTGAAGAGATGTTTTTTGCGTCCCTTAGGAAGATAGCGGGCAAGCAGATGACGACTATATCGGTGGCTGAGAAGGCGCCGCAAGAGATTGCTATCTGAGTATACCTATCTTCTATCAGCGGTAGCAGCATAGCACAATGCATGGGATGGCGATCAGTTCTGCTTTATCTCTTACTCTCATTCTTCTTCTTCAGAACATGCGACAGCTCCAGTAGGGAGAACATTCATGCGGTCCCGCCAATTCTAACTACTTGCTCACGGTCAATCTGTACGTACATACGAGGGGTCAGCGACTACGCGGCTGGACCAGCCCTTGGTAACAAGTCAATAACATCACGCACTCTGATATGTTCCAATGTCGTTCGTTAGTGAGTGACGTTCTTCGCCTAACAGAGGCTTTGGGTAAAAGCCCATGGTCAATGCAGCAAAGATCGTCACGTGGCGTATATGTTGGGAGCATGCTTGGTCCGCTGCATGGGATGGTATTGTTGACCACAGAACGCCACGGCATGCTTGACGCAGACAGCTAGGACGCATGATGAGTAAGCAATAAGCCGCAGAGCGAAGACAATACTGAGGTTACGCCTTCCAGATTTATGGGACGTGACAGTAATCGTACAGGGACGCCGACATGATTCTATGGAACCACTACGAGATATTAGATGTGTCGTTCCATCCCTTTATGCATCTTGATCTCGACCTGTACTAATTTTGTGACCTCGATGCATCTTGATCTTGATATACATTAGCTTTACGACTTTTCTCCTTCTCGATGATGTTGACGATATCGGCATCGGGCTTACGAAGATGATGGTACTGAGAACGCGTTCAGATGATGGTGGCGGTCAGGGGCGGCGTGTCAAGCGCTGGACCAACAAGAGGCTGTGAGATGATCGGTGTTAAAGCTGGTCGTTGACCGGGCCCCAGCTATTGTATCATTGGAAGTCGATGGGCAGGCGGGAGAGGGTCGCTGGGCCAGTCCTCAGCTTCAACTCTAACAGGGAATTGAGGTTTGCGTGGTACAGAACGTGGTGCCAGATCCTGTCTTCCCGGGCCAACTCCTAGGGCCAAGGAGACCTTG
>Ga0160429_1001974_pt1 | contig 11038 bp, 8 predicted proteins | sample SolpanmetagenomR_FD_108199 | JGI IMG/M metagenome (GOLD analysis project Ga0160429, IMG submission 108199) | Solar panel surface microbial communities from Lawrence Berkeley National Laboratory, California, USA - R | ecosystem: Engineered > Built environment > Solar panel > Unclassified ... | reverse complement strand
GCTAGCTGTAACACTACTAGTTGGTAGTACTGGCAACTTGAAAATTGCCGTGTGGCCCTCCAGAGAATTGTGCCACGTATAAAGCTGAACACGGGGTGGCACGTGGTGGCACTACCAAAATATCTTACAAGCTTTTCGGCCAACAACGTACCGCGGAGACGCCATCAATTTCCGAGACGGTAAGAGTGTTGAGGTATCTAGACAAGACACCCAAACAAGATTGCCACCTTTGTAACTGTCTCACACCGTGCAAAGAACAGTTCGCTGACCATGTTCCCCCGCAAAAATAGACTTCGCTAAGTAACATACGTCGCTCGAACGAAAACGGCTTCAAGGTATCATGGCCGTGCGTATAATACAGCAAATGAAGCAAAAACTCCCATTGAAGCTACGCCACATTGTAACACCACCTTCAAGTTGGATCGCTCGCTTACGTCCACTCAAGAGATGCAATCGACTTACGCAAAACAAGGCACAGTTGTCTACAAGCTACTGTCCAGCTTCGGTTAAGGTGATTAGAGAAGGCTTCAGACTGTGCTGAGTATATTGGCACCACATATCTGCGGTGACGTTGTAGGGTGGAGCTGACACTCCGAAGGTCCACGTTTCACGTGTCTGAAAGTCGTCGCTCTTAGTCCTCTTCACCAAATACGCTCTTGTTGTTTTCAAGCAAGCCCTGCACGACGATGCGCTGGGCCTGCATATCCGTCATCTCGCGTGCGATGCTCTCTGGCCGCATAATCGTAGGCGCGAAGACTACGGCAAGGTTGGTGGCTGTCATCAGGTTCTCGCCCTGTTTGTCGATGACGCGCGCTAGGTGAAAGACGAGGAACTCGAGCGTGTCGCGGTGAGAGCGTGGAAGTTCGTTAATGGCCATGCGCATGACTTGAATTCGCTTCTCCGGATCCTCCACGCCTGAGAAGTAATGTTAGAACGAGATACTTCTTCAAATGCCAAGGTGAACTCACGTCCTGCGTCCAGCAGCTGGTCGTAGATATTGTACGAAATCAGCGGCGTCGGCAAGCGTCGGAAATACTGCTTCAGCGTGGAAGCTACAGCGTGAATATCAAGCTCCGGATCGGAAATGTCAAAATCCTGATCTTTCTCGAAGCCTTGGCGCACAGCATGAACCTGCCCGGACCCTCCGGATTTGCGGTACACGCCCTCAGCGTCCATGCCTGATGTCTTGTTAGCAACCATAATCCAGGCCTCGATAGGGTATTGGACTAACCTCGCAACTCGACTTCCTCAATACATATTGTCACAATGCTGGGAATCACGCGCTTCTCAAACTCACATCTAGCCGTCAGATCCGATCCAAACAGTACTGTAAGCGCAGTCAGTCGGTGCCACGAACACGTGATTGACAGCAGAGCGTACCTGACGCCTCCTCGGGCAGGTTCGTGCTGCTCTGGTTATGCGCCGTTCGAAGCTGGCCCTGTCGCGGTTGACCTCCTTGCTGGGGCGCGCCGAGCCAGCCGCCATTGTTCTTCTCTTTCGTGGAGCTCGTTCGAGGGGTGGATCCTTCCGAGGCCGAGGGCATGGCGACATATGGCGTGCCCTCGAGCGTGAAGGGACCGCCACTGCGTTCCGGATACTGGGCGTTGCCAGCAAACGCACCTTTGATGCCCTTGATATTCTTGGAAAGCGCTTGGCCGCCCTTTTTCCACATGTTCGGCTTCCCCTTGCGGATATTGACCACGTGCGGTGCGGCAAGCACAGTCGGCTCAACGTCTGCTTCTTGTGCGGTGTTATTGGTTGGGTCTTGGCTTGCCAGAGTGCGCAAATCGAGAGATCCCATGGACACGTCTGATTTGCCCTTTTGATGATGAGTGTATATGCCGAGACCGTTCATTCCGGGAATTTGCCGGCTGTCGACAGGAGTGGTGCCATTGCGAGCTGCAACGCCTTTGTGGAGCTCCTGGATGCTGTGAACCAGCTCGTCATTCAGCTGAGTCAACTGCATGTTACGCGTGCTCAGCGACTCGTACTCCTGAAAGCCTTTGTCTTTCATTTGTATCAAGTCAGCAATCTCGTTTGTGAGTTCGGTCCGCTGCTGCATTAGCTGTTCAATGTGATTGCCCATTCTGTCTTTGGTTCTCTGAAGACGCTCAGCAAAGTCTCTGGAGACACTGGATTGAAGCACTTCAATGTCTAGAGGCCGATCGTTGTCTTTTGCCTTCTGAAGATGTTCCGTCATAACCTCGAGTTCTTGAACAACCAGTTCTCGTTGGGTATTCAGGATAGCAATCGTAGATCGCTTCTCGCGCAGTTCCGTGTTCACTTGCTTGATGTCGACGGAGCTATTGACCATATCTTGAAGTCCACTCTTGTCCGCTTCAAGCTCTGCAATGCGTTGCTGAGCGCGTCGCAACTGGTTTCGCAACAAGATGTTGTCTTCCCTCGGATCTGGCGAGGAAGAGGAAATGGGGCTACTAATCTCCATCGACCCGTTCAACGGGGACTTCCATTTCGCTGAGTTGGAAGACCGAGAACCGCGGTCACTGAAACTACGCCCGTGCTTGACCGCATTTGATACACGACGTATCACTGATGTCTTATCCTCGCTACCTTCCTCACCATTCATTATCCGCTTCATGTCATCGTCCATTGTGAAGTCGCCGCCAGCGCTGTATCTCGGCAGGCTTGGCGACAATTGGTGGGTGGTAGTTTCACTACGTATGGAGCTGATAGATTCTGAGGGTCGATGTCGTTCGCTTGAGGTCGGCGGAATTGGTGGAGCTCTGGGCGCAGTGAACGTGTGCTTATTCTCAATGGGTCCAGGACGACTCGCAGATCGAGATGGCGGGCTCAAGGGCATGTCGCGGAGTTGCTCAGAATCGCCCGCTTGGAATGGTGATGAGATCGATAAGCCTCCGTTGAGCTGTGACAGCTTGCTGTTCTCATCATAGTTGCGCCGGGAGAGAGATGGCTTACGCTCAGGCATACCGGACGGCGTCGCTGATGTAGCGGGCTCAATCGAACGAACGCTGATCTCTTTCCTAGATACCTTCGCTGTGTTCGGTAGCGAATCCCCACGCTTTGGTCGCTCGACTCCTAGATGAGGTGATGGGTCGCGCTGCATATTGTCAATGCCGTCGTTCGGATCGTAAGGGGAGTGCGAAGGCTCCGCTGTGGTTGGTGAAGCCAGCGATGATGCAACAGAGGCTTGCTCCGCACCAGGCGTTCTGTTCCTTGACATGACATCTGATGAAGGTGTGCCGCTCGGGGTGCGTACTTCTGGCTTCTTCGACTCAGACTCACGTCTTGATCCTGCCCTCCTGGACTTTGGCGCCTCCTGCAACTTGAAATCATTCTCCTTGTTCGATGCAGCTACAGACGAAGGTGTTTGTGTCCTTGATCGGTTCTCACTTGGCAACGCGGGAGAAGTAGGCTGGCTGAGGTCTTTTCGTCTCGTTCTCGGTTCCGTCAGCTCTGAAGGCTGTCGCCCCTTTTGCTGGTACGCGATATGTGGACTTGTTGGCTTCAGCGGTTGGCGTTCGCTATCGCCGGATACCGACCTGGAAGAATCTGGTCGAGTATTCTCCTTCAACAAAGCATCCCGCTGACTGGATACAGAAGGTTGTCTGTTGTTTGTGAAATAGTCTCTTGATGTACTCTTCGCATCTTGCATCCGCATGCCACTCCTCTCGGGTATACCTTCGTTTGTGTTTCGATTGCCTGCGTGTGGTGAAGGGCCCGGCGCAGGATTTGGATCGAGGGTTAGAGGGACAAAGAACTCATCGTTGCCGTTCGTCGTTTCAAACTCTTCAGAATGATCTGAGTGAAACGAAGACCGCAGCCTGTCTCTGTAAGTGCTCGCGGGGAGAGTGAGATTGTCTGTGAATGGTGGTCAGTACGTGCCTGATGTGTCAGGTCAAAGCCAGAGGCATACCTCTGTTGCTACCGACTGAGGCGGGCGACACCTCTCGCTTTATTTGGCCGGAAGATCCTTGACTTCTTGGATACTGCGGACGAAGGTGAGGGGAGAGCTCTGTCGGTGTATCTCCGTAGATCTCAGCTGGTGGGCTTTCCTCAGGGGAGAAGGCGGTCTGGTTCACGGCGCTGGGAGGTAGTGCCGGCAGGGACTTGTCCAATATGGTAGCACTGGTGTTACCTTGTCGCGCCTTCTTCGTCTTTCTCCGTCTCGCCATAAGCGACTCGTGGCATGCCATGCAAAAGATGCCTTGCGACGTCCGCGCATATCGAAGGTTGTCAATCTTCCGTCGGCAGTTACGACACTTGAAGCAATTTGCGCAGAAAGCTTGATCTCCTGTCAGTATTGCGAGATCTTCAATCTTCTGGTTGCAGGCATTGCAACTGTATGTGCAGTTGTTGCAGATGAGGGAGCCATCTCCCAGTAATAGAAGGTTCGCATCGGAGTCGAGCAGGGTGCCGCAGGTATTACATCGAAAGCAATCGATGTGCCATCGGTTACCAGCTACATGATGGATAAGTATATGTTCTATGGTATTGATGTATAATGGTAGACGAAGACGGTAGCTAAGTCATGGCGAAGCTGAGAGGGGAAGGTAGCGTACCTAATTCGAATGCTTTTCCCTCCTCGAGAATCTACACGCAAAGTCCAAGTTAGCTGTGCGCGAACACCACAGGGTGTGCTTGAGCACGGAGAGGGCACATACATCGCCGCAGCCTTTGCAAGGATAGACGATGTCATCCTGGTCCATTGGGGACTCGGGAAAGGTCATTGTCCGTGGAGACCCCATCATGTTGAGGCTACTGGCTCGGAGAATGGAGATACATTTGATGGAGAGCGTCTCGCGAGGGATGAGAGGTGTGCGACAGAGGGAAGAGGCTTCTATCGCACTGCCAAACGCAGAAGTCGTTGGGCGTTACAGGGAGGGACGATGGACGGTGGACGGAAGACGGAGAACGAGTAAGGAAGAGCGAACGGCTGGCCAGGCTTGAACACGTAAGAAAGAGTCCCAGGAACGTAGGAGCAAGAGGATGAGGAGGAGGAGGAGGTCGTACGAGGAGGACAAACACGCTTCTTGACGAGACTTGAGTGGTTGATGAGGGCAGGCGAGAGGGTGGGTTGACTGGATGTCGAAGCGAGAAGGTGTGTGGTGTGTGGTGTGTGTGGTGTGTGGTGCGTGCCGGTGGACCTGCAGTTCACTGCAACAAGTGTGAAAGGGACTTTCACATCCTTAGGTTTGGACCAATCAAGCACGACGGGCTGTACTGATGGACGGAACCGAAGTACCTTAAGGTAGGCAACAAGAGAGGCCAGGTACCGAACGGGTACCGAACGGGCACCCGTGAGGAGGTAGCACCACCTGAGATACTGGGTGGATGGTAGGTAGATAAGGTAGGTACGTTGCCTTCAGGGCTGTGCGGTGCTGTAACTTGAACTTTAGGTACCGTACTGTACCTAGGTAAGGTAGATCTCTAGGTGCGAGCGAGCGATTGAGCGAGCGGGTGGGTGAGTGAGTGGGTCCCTTCTTTAGGTACAGTAGCTACTAGCCAGGGCCGTAACACTTGCGACTTGCGAGGGCCGTAGTGCTACTAGTGCAGCAGCTGCAGCAGCTGCTTTCCGAGAGCCGAAGCCGATGGTCAGAAAAGAGATTGAAAGGTAGAAACGGGCAGGACGTCACGATCAGCTTTCTCAACCTCGTGACGGTCGGCCTGCTTGACTTGACTGACTGACAGCGCCTTGGTGGAAGTGGGTAAAGGTTGTGAATGACCGTTGAAAGTTTGAGTTTCTCCCTGCAAGTGGATGAGCATTGGGAACGTTTGCGACTCCTGAACGCGCGGATCAATCATCAGTGAATGCATGATCCGGACCCCCCCCCCCTTCCCACCCTCCCCCCATCTCCAAAAAGCTGAAACACCAAGCACTCTGCGCACTGTCCATCTCCGCTCAAAAGGCCCGCAATCGAAGGCTTGGTTTCTGGGTGGGGAGACCAGGGCCAGGCTGGCCTTGTTCGGCTTATTAGGTACAGTACAGGATGCTCACATGATGGAGCTGTACAGAGGGCTAGAGCGTGGATATCGCAAGCCTACTCCCGGCAGCTCATGTCATCTACTGCCTCGTCATGCCCGGTCATGATCCATAAGGTACTGGCACAACATATCTTATAAATCACCTGATCATTCAAATCAAACCTAAGACAATCAAGTACATGAGCACAAGCACGCGATCGGCAAACGCCTTCTAGCGCTAGTGATACCGAAAAAGATAAGGTACGCGGTGACCGTCACGACGGCTTATAGGATCACGCCAATGGGCAGCGACTCACGCCCAGATTGAAGCCACAATTGATCTGCGAGCTCGAGCTCGAGCACCTCCGCTTTATATAGAAGTGGACGGCAGCATCCGCCTCTATAGCCTAATCCTTACAGTCCAAGCGGATTGACGGAAGACCGACCACATCTCGATGCGCACAATGTTCAATCTTCAAAGCTGTACTATCTCATTCACTCTCGACGCCGGATCATCGCAGCTCATCATATTCACGACAAGGTAGCATGACAGTAAACGGGGATACCCCTATGTTTTCCACTGCCCAAACACGACGTTGTACCAACACGCTCCGCCGACCCTCAGCGAGTCCCAAACCACCCCCCAGGAAGAAGCCAACGATGGCAGGGTCTCTCCACCTAGGTCCTGCCAAAGTGTCGCTTGACTTCTTCCTCTCAATCCTCATGATCGGGATAACTCAAAGGCGGTGTGTTCTCAGATCCCGCAAGCCCGAAGCGTGAAACAGCGCTTTATAGATGAAGGCGTGGAGCGTTTCAGAATCTTCACCAAGTCACCTTCATGTGCTACCAGCGACACCCTCTTCGCGTGTCCCATCCTCCCACGCGACCAACCATCTGTTGGAAGCCTTTCAGATGGAACAGGTCTCGTACGTCCCTCCCCAAAAACACTGCTCCTACGTCAGTCGTCACGCTCTGATACGTCCTCTAATCCGCACCCCATTCCAGCCTCTCAAGCGCTCGTTTGCACTCAGACTTCCAACGAAGATGTCGTCAGCACACACCCAGTCCTGCAATCTGCACTTCCCGCAAGTGCGGTACCACAACGCACCACCCACTCTTTTATAACGTAGTTGTCCGGCGCGAGATCGAGCGGGTGCGCGTTTCATCCCCCTTAAGGTACTGTCAGACGGCGAACAGCCCGAAAGTCGGAACGAACTTCTTCACACAGCTTTGCTACACAAAGGATACTCGTGCACGCCTCAGACGCCGATACAGGGCCACCGATGTTGGCCGGAAGATGCACAAGTCTAGATTTGCTCGTTTGGCTTCAGGGGTGACGAGTTCTGTGGCAGCTGAGGTTGCCGACCCGGTGGTTACACTACTGCGACTTGCCACCTGCAGTCTTGCTGGACCGCCCCCGGACATCAGGCTTCTGGTGGCTGTAATGGACCTGCAACATGTCTTTCATAGAAGTTGACTCAAGCTCATCGTGATGCCCATTCCCTTGGTCAAGCTTCTGAATGCAAGGTGCACCATTGTACTATATCAGAGTCACGGATTCGCTGTCAGACACGAGTCGCTCCTGGCGCTTCAAGCACCACCGGCTGCACAATCGAGAAGACTGGCTTAAGGAGAATCAGAGACACCATCTCCGTCGTCATGTTGTATATATTCCTAACATGCCATCTACATGCTCAGCAGTGTGCCATCCCTAGGATGTCCGTGGCACGTCATTACAACAATAATACGTCAGGGTATCTCAATGCTTATCATCGTTGCCGCCTTTCTATTGCGTCGTCACCTCCTGGTCCGCCTCGACGGTGACGTGGTCGTTGGTAGACATTGTGTGGGTGCTGTCCTCTGGGAACTCGGCACTACCAAAATAGACCGCAATATCAGCATAAGATCCTACGACGGGACTTCCAACGTCCCACGGATCGTAAGGGATGGTAGAAGGGACGGGAACGCGTACTTGAAGCTCTTTATCAGCTTGGACTCGTGCGTGATGTTGCCGCCTTGATCGGTGACCTTCTTCTTCTCCCTGTAAGTATATGTAAGCTTGACCGTCTTCATTTCGTGTTACTGTGGCTGGACATACTCCTCAAGCTTCGAAGCATCAGCGCCGTCTTTGAGAGTGATCTATCAGGGCTTGTCGTAAGCTTTTGCAAATCCTTATCAAGGCACACGGTACGCGGCCTACCATGAACGTCTTTCCGGCCATTTCGAAGCAGATGTTTACAGCTGAATTGAAACTGTGGATGATATTGTGTGGAAAGATGCAGGTGGAAGTTGTCCAGACTCGAGAGTGTGAGAAGATAACGTTGCGAGAAGAGATTAGACACCTTGTACACCAAGGTGGCTTAAACATCCCACTTGCTCAAGCGCGGGATCAGGGTCTGGGCTATGACGTGCATCCTGCTGTATGCTCCGCTGTCAAGCCGATGGTGGCCGTTGGGAGATGCTTGGCATGGGACCCTGCTTCGACTACGAGCACGTCGGGAATAACGTGTGAATTCATGTGGGTAAAGAGATGAACATAAAATCTTTTGCTGACTATCTTGTAGGTTCAGTTATGCATATTCAGACTTGAATTCACCTCTATGTTGTCCTTACTCGTATTGCATTCTCGGAAGTCAGGATGGAAGATTGTAGTTGTGACTGAGCACGTGCCGTCTAACCACTTCCACTCTAGCGCACTGCGACTCTAGTTCCGCTCCCGCCTAGGCGACTACTCAAAAAATCTCCAAGCCAAACTTTTTGAGCCGCCTTCTTCGTTGCTTGCCGCCAAACGCCCACGACGTACGACGGGTCACCAAAGACCAAACATGGCCGACAATCAGGCGAACCGTCTGCACCGGCCGGCGAAAAAGGAGAAGAAGCAGAAAGCTCCTGGAGAGAAGAACCCCAAGGCCTTTGCGTTCAATGCGCCGGGGAAGCTGCAGAGGTCCGCGGCACGGAGTCAGGATGTTAGGGAAAAGCGGCTGCATGTTCCGCTGGTGGATCGGTTGCCTGAGGAGGCGCCGCCGATCGTTGTTGGTGTTGTGGGACCGCCTGGGGTAAGATACCCATTTGAAGAGAAGAAGATAGGAACGCCTGTCGGAGCACAAGAGCTAACAGTGGATGTGTTGTAATTGACAGGTTGGCAAAACGACGCTCATCAAATCCCTCCTTCGCCGCTACACGAAACAGACGCTGTCCCACCCCACCGGCCCCCTCACCGTCGTCACATCCAAGCGTCGCCGCCTCACTTTCACTGAATGTCCCTCCGACAGCCTCGCGAGCATGATCGACACGGCCAAGATCGTCGACATCTGTCTGCTCATGATTGACGGCAACTACGGCTTCGAGATGGAGACAATGGAGTTTCTGAACGTGCTCGCCGCCACGGGGATGCCGGGAAACGTCTTCGGCATCCTCACGCACTTGGATCTGTTTAGGAAGCAAGAGCAGCTCAAGATGCAGAAGAAGAGGCTGAAGCAGCGGTTTTGGGGCGAGTTGTACCAAGGCGCGAAGCTGTTCTATCTCAGTGGGGTGGTGAATGGGCGGTATCCTGACCGGGAGGTGCTGAACCTTTCGCGGTTCTTAAGCGTGATGAAAAACCCGAGGCCGTTGGTGTGGAGGAATAGCCATCCGTACTGTTTGGCGGACAGGCTGCTGGATATCACGCCACCTACCGAGATTGAGGAGAACGAGAAGTGCGATCGGACCGTGGCGCTATATGGGTACTTGAGGGGAACCAATTTCCCGGCGCATGGTGCGAGGGCGCATGTACCTGGTGTAGGAGACCTCAATGTGCAGCATATCGAGGCGCTGCCTGACCCTTGTCCGACGCCGTTCATGGACCAGGCCGTAGCGAAAGCGACGGGGAAGACTGGTCGAAGGAGACTGGGCGATAAGCAGAAGATTCTTTTTGCGCCGATGTCTGACGTTGGCGGTGTCTTAGTGGATAAGGATGCTGTGTACATTGATGTTAAGACGGCGACGTTCACCAGGGATGATGATGAGCAGCAGGAACGTGGGTTGGGCGAGCAGATGGTCGTTGGGCTGCAGGGTGAACGGCGATTGCTTGGTGAGGCCGATGCAGGTGTCAGGCTGTTCCGCGGAGGTGAAGCGCTACAAAAGATTGCGGATGATGAGGCCTACAATACGGGCCGATTGTCGCAGCGGAATCCGAGGATTGTCGAACGAGGGGACAAAGAGCTAGAAGACGAGGATGAAGGCTTCGAAAGCGGCAGCGACCATGACGAAGAGTTGTCGGAAGATGCTGGTGGCGACGAAGAGGATGCCTCCGGCGAGTCGCAGGAAGCTGATGGCGTTGCCGAAGAACAATTAGGGAGGATTTTCCGCAAGAGCCTGGATAGACGGAGGGACGGTGAGGCGGAGGACCTCGCGTTTGCGGATTCAGATTCAGACTTAGGATCGGTATCTTCTGTAGATGAACAAGAGCTGGAAGAAGATGAAGGGGAAGGCGAAGATGGAGCCGAAGACAATGAGGACCTGGACGGAGCTCTACGGTGGAAAGAGGGGTTGGCTGCAAAAGCTCTAAGCCTTCATGGAGGCAGACGCCCGTATCGAACGGTCGATCTTGCGCGGCAAATGTACAACGATAAGCTCACGCCAAGCGAAGTCCTCAGTCGATGGCGGGGCGAAGTTGTAAATGTGCAATCTGACGAGGTTAATGGCGGGGAAGAAGACGACTTCTTCAAGAAAACGAGAGATGAGACCTCTGCAGGCGATCAAGAAGATCGAGCAATTCCTCACTATGACTATGAGTCGCTGGAATCGAAATGGGCGGATGAGGTCAACCTTCATTCACTACGACAGCGGTTTGCTGCTACGAGTCTGCTAAAAGGTAGTGACGACGAGGATGATGCTGAGTTTAACGGCATAGAAGATGACCAAGGCGATGGCGCATTCGAAGACCTCGAGACCGGCGAAATATTCGGTGATGATGAGAAGAAGGAAGATGAGGTGAAGTCTCTCGAGGCCGAGCGTGAGAGAAACGCCAAAAAGAAGGAAGAACTCAAGCTGCGATTTGAGGAAGAAGATCGAGAGGGGTTCGCAAATGACAAGGCAAATGCTCGTAGAGAAGGCG
>Ga0160429_1001972_pt1 | contig 11040 bp, 10 predicted proteins | sample SolpanmetagenomR_FD_108199 | JGI IMG/M metagenome (GOLD analysis project Ga0160429, IMG submission 108199) | Solar panel surface microbial communities from Lawrence Berkeley National Laboratory, California, USA - R | ecosystem: Engineered > Built environment > Solar panel > Unclassified ... | reverse complement strand
CGGCTGCTGCCGCAGGTGCGCGGCGTCGCCGTGGTGCCGCTCTCGGGGCTGGCCGGCGACGGCGTCGACAAGCTGATGCAGGCGGTGGTGCAGGCCGCCGAGGTCTGGGACACCCGGATCTCGACCTCGCGCATCAACGACTGGCTGAGCGAGGCGACCTCCCGCAACCCGCCTCCGGCGGTATCGGGCCGGCGGATCAAGATCCGCTACGCCACGCAGGTGAAGAGCCGCCCGCCGCACTTCGCGCTGTTCGGCAACCAGCTCAACGCCCTGCCGAAATCCTACACCCGCTACCTCGTGAACGGCCTGCGCGAGGCGTTCGAGCTGCCGGGCACGCCGATCCGGCTGTCGCTCCGGACCTCGCAGAACCCGTTCGACAAGGGCTGAGCGGCCTCCGCCCGACGGGGGCAGCGTCCAGCCGGCCCGAGCGAGGCCGGGCGGGACCTGCCCTACCGCGCCGCCGCGGCGATCCAGTCCACCGCCGCCGCCAGCGCGGCGCGCTCGTCCCGGCCGTCGGCGAGCGCCGCCTCGTACGCGCCGATTTGCCCGTCCGCGCTCGTGCCCTCGGCGACGATCCTCCGGGCACGGCCCACCTCGGCGGCGCAGCCGAGGGCGTCCGCGTCCTCCGCCACCAGGGCGAGCACCGCCTCCAGCACCTCGGGGAACGGCACCGCCGCGCCCCGCGCCTCGTCGATCAGCGTCGCCTGCACGCCGCTGTGCTGGGTCCGCCACAGGTTCTCCGAGGCCAGCGCCCGCGAGACGCCGTCGAGGCCGGCATGGAGGTCCGGCCGGCGCACGCACAGGCGCACGAGGCAGCGGAACAGGGCGGCGATGCACAGGGAATCGTCGAGCCGCGTGCAGGCATCGGCGATGCGCAGCTCCAGCGTCGGGAACTTGATCGACGGCCGCAGCGACCACCACAGGAAGCTCGCATCCGCGATCGCGCCCGAGCGGGTCATGATGTCGACGAACCGCGCGTGGGCGGCGGCGTCGGCGAAGATCTCCGGCAGGCCGGTGCGCGGCAATTCACCGAAGACGCTGAGCCGGTAGGCCCTCAGGCCGGTCGCCTCGCCCTGCCAGAACGGCGAGGAGGCCGAGAGGGCGAGCAGCAGCGGCTGGAACGGCAGCAACCGGTTCATCAGGTCGACGCGGGCCTCCGGGTCCGGCACCTCGACGTGGACGTGCATCCCGCAGATCAGCGCCCGCCGGGCCGCGATGCCGACATCCGACAGGATGCCCTGGTAGCGCGCGCCGTCGGTGGCGGTCTGGCGGGCCCAGCGCGCCAGGGGATGGGTGCCGCAGGCCAGCAGGCTCAGGCCGTGGTCGGCGGCGATCCCGGCGAGCCGCGCCCGCTGGCCGCCGAGATTCGACCGGGCAGCCTGGGCGTCGGTGAGCGGCGGCGTGCAGACCTCGACCTGCGCGGCGACCAGCTCGCGCCCGGTCTCGGGCAGCTCCGCCTCCACGCAGGCATGGAAGGCGGCGAGGTCGCCGCGCGGCGTGCCGCGGGTCTCGGCATCGGCGAGGAAATACTCCTCCTCGATGCCGAAACGGTAGCTGTGGGCGCTCATCCTGCTCTCCGGGCACTGACCGCTACGACATAGGGACCGCGCATGGGGTTTCGACGGGTCGCGGCCGCTTCCTCTCGCATCGGTCCGAAACCGGGATCGCCCCGGACGATCCCGCATCCGGCCCGGGATTCCGTCACGGACCCTGAAACTTCCCGGCCCGCCATCCCCGTAGAGGCCTGCGACGCCCATTCGGGTGCTCTGTACGGGAGCCAACATGTCCAGAACGCTTCGTCGTCTCGCCTTCGGCCTCGGTCTCGCCGCCGCGGTTGCGACCCCCGCCCTCGCCAAGAACCCGATGGTGGGCGGCGCGCCGATGTACGCCAGCAAGACCATCGTCGAGAACGCGGTCAACTCGAAGGATCACACCACCCTGGTGGCCGCCGTGAAGGCCGCCGGCCTCGTGGACACCCTGTCGGGACCCGGTCCCTTCACGGTGTTCGCGCCGACGAACGCCGCCTTCGCCAAGCTGCCGCCGGGCACGGTCGAGACGCTGGTCCAGCCGCAGAACAAGGCGCAGCTCACCAGCATCCTGACCTATCACGTGGTGCCGGGTGTCTACACGGCCAAGGATCTGATGGCGGCGGCCCGCCAGGGCGGCGGCCAGGCCGAGCTGAAGACCGTTCAGGGCGAGCCGCTCACGGTCACGACCCGGGGCAAGAAGGTCATGGTCACCGACGCCAAAGGTAACACCGCGCTGGTGACGACCGCCAACGTCATGCAGTCGAACGGCGTGATCCACGTGATCAACGGCGTGCTGCTGCCCTGACGCGATCCGGGGCGGCCCGTCCTCCGCCCCGTGAGGTCCCCGCCCCCTCCGGCCAAGCCGGAGGGGGCATCGGCGGTTCGGCACCGCCGCTCAATCGCAGGTTTAATCGCGGATCAGGCGGCCCGAATAGATGGCCGGGCCGGTCGGCTTTCCGTCCGGCGCCCCGCCTTTCGGCTCGACCGTGACCGCGAAGGTCGCGGTCTCGGTGCGGGTGCGCAGGGCTGCCGGGATCGGCAGACGCGCCGTTTCGCCCGGGACGAGGCCGAGGGATTGCGGGGCCGCCCCCGCGTCGATGTACCAGAGCTCGAGGCTCCGCTCGGGCGGCGTCTCGGCCGCGAGGCTGCGCACCTGCACGACGCCCGCCCGCAGATCGACGCGCACGATGAGGGCCGGGAGCGTCCCGCCCCGGTCGACGACGGCCAGATAGTGGGGCGGCTCCCGGAGCGCCGCGGTGCCCCCGGCGGCGATCCAGAGCGCGAGGCCCGCCGCGAGGGCCGCCGCGGTCGCCGCGGTCATCCGCCAGCGCCGGACCCTGCGCTCCAGGCGGACGATCCGGTCGCCGGCGGCGACGGGATGGGCGGGGACGGCATCGGCGGCGACGGCCGCTCCGGCGGCCGGACGGATCCTGGCCGCGATGGCTGTCCAGAGCGCGGGATCGGGCGCGACGGCCGGTATCGTGGCGGCGAGGGGTGCCAGCCGCGCCTCCCAGGCCGCGACCGCGCTGCGCAGATCCGCCCGCGCCTCCAGCGCCTCCGCGAAGGCGGCGCGTTCGTCCGGCGACAGAGTGCCGAGGACATACTCGCCCGCCGCGAGGTCGGGATCGTCCTGCCAGTCGGGCGGGATGCCGGATCCGCTCATGGGGTCTCCAGGCAGGTGCGCAGGCTGAGCAGACCCCGGCGGAGCCAGGTCTTGATCGTGTTCACGGGCCGATCGAAACGCGTGGCGAGTTCCTCGCGGGACCAGCCCTCGCAATAGGCGAGGACGAGGCAATCGCGCTGGGGCATGGCGACCTGATCGAGGCACTGGGCCAGGGCATCGCGCCGGGCGAGATCGGCCTCCCCGTCGCTCGTGTCGGCCAAGCGCTCGAACCAGCCGTCCTCGGCCTGCGTCAGGCGGGCGGACCTGTCCTGTCGCAGGCGGTCGATCGCCCGGTGGCGAGCGATCGCGATGAGCCAGGGAAGGGGTGCGCCGGCCAGGGGATCATAGCTGCCGGACCGCTGCCAGATGCGCACGAACACCTCCTGCAGCGTGTCCTCGGCGGCGGCTCGGTCCTTCAGGATACGGAGGATGATCCCGAGAAGTTTCGGGGCGGTCGCATCGTAGAGAGCCTGGAGTGCGGCGCGCTCCCCCCGGGCGACACCCTCGATCAGCCGTGCGAGATCCGCTTCGCGTTGCGCGCTCCCCAAGGCCTCGTCCCCCCAGACGGCGCCGTTCTGCCGATGCGCCGGCCGCCCAAGCCAGACCATAGCCTGATTTCGTCCTGAACCGGGAGGGGGGGGCGGACCGTTCTCGCCGACCGGCCGCTCAGGCCCCCCGCAGCGGCCCGCCCACCAGCCACGCGGGATCGAACCAGCGGTCGGCCTCGCCGTCGTAGGGCAGGCGCGTGATATCCCAGTTCTGGATGTACTTGGCGTAGACGTTCCACACCGCGATGCCGCCGCCCACGAAGATCCGCCGGCCCGGATAGCGCTTGAGCACCTGCTCAGGATCCTCGTGGCTGCGGATCACGTCGATGGTGCGGTCCCTGAAGGCGAAGTCGGGTACCGAGGCCACGGTCTTCGGCCCGGCGATCAGCACGTGGCCCATGGTCAGCGCGAAGAAGCGCGTCACGTCCTCCACGAAGAGGGGATCGGTGTTGCCCTCCCAGGGCAGGTGGCCGTTCAGGCCGAGCTGGCCCCGCAGGCCGATCGCACAGATGCAGCGGACGTCGATCATCGTGAACCCTAAACCCTGCGGGCTGCGCCCGCGACCCGCCGGGGCCGCAGACCCCCTTCACTCGGGCGCGCGGAAACTCAGCACCCGGTCGGTGGGGAAATCATAGAGCTTGCCGGTCTCCGTCCAGGCCGGGGCGGACAGCCGCACGAAATGGGGTGCGAGATCCTCCGGCGTCCGGAGCGTCTCGGGATCCTCGCCCGGCATGGCCGAGCGGCGCATGCCGGTGCGCAGCGGGCCCGGGTTGAGCAGCATGGCCTTGATCGCCGTGCTCTCGTTCTCGGCCGCGTAGGTGCGCACCAGCGCTTCCAGAGCGGCCTTCGAGACCGAGTACGGTCCCCAGTAGGGCCGGCACTTCGAGGCCGCCCCCGACGAGACGAAGATCGCCCGCCCGGCATCCGACATGCGCAGCAGCGGGTCGAGGGACCGGATCAGGCGCCAGTTGGCGGTGACGTTCACGTCCATCACCTGCCCCCAGATCTTCGGGGTGATGTGGCCGATCGGCATGAGCGCGCCGAGGATGCCGGCATTGGCGATCAGGATGTCGAGCCGCTTCCAGCGCGCGTTGATCGCCGCGCCGAGGCGGTCGATCGCGTCGTAATCGGCGAGGTCGAAGGGCACGAGGGTGGCGCTGGAGCCGGCCGCCCGCACGGCATCGTCCAGCTCCTCCAGGGCGCCGACCGTGCGCGCCACCGCGATCACGTGCGCCCCCGCTTCGGCAAGCGCCAGGGCGGCGGCGCGCCCGATGCCGCGGGACGCGCCGGTGACGACCGCGACGCGGCCATCCAGGGGTTTCTGAGTCTCAGCCATGGCGTGGATCTAGCGCAGTTCCGCCTGCGGGGGATGGCCGACCGCGGACGGAATCCGCAGATCCGTCAATCCGCCTCGGCCAGCATGGCGAAGCGCTTCGGGCCGGCGATGGACAGGTCGGTCAGACCCGTGGGGTAGTCGCCCGTGAAGCAATGGTCGGTGTATTGCGGGCAGGCCGTGTCCCGCGCCTCCTCGCCCATCGCCCGGTAGAGGCCGGGGATCGACAGGAAGGCGAGCGAATCGGCGCCGATATACTTGCGCATGCCCTCGAGATCGTGGGTCGCGGCGAGGAGCTTTTCCCGCTCAGGCGTGTCGATCCCGTAGAAGTCCGGGTAGGTGATCGGCGGCGAGGCGATCCGGAAATGGACCTCCGTGGCGCCGGCCTCGCGCATCATCCGGACGATCTTCACCGAGGTCGTGCCGCGCACGAGGCTGTCGTCCACGAGGACGATGCTCTTGCCCTCGATGGCCGCCCGGTTGGCCGAGTGCTTCATCCGCACGCCGAGTTCGCGCACCGACTGGGTCGGCTGGATGAAGGTCCGGCCGACATAATGGTTGCGGATGATCCCCATCTCGAACGGGATCCCAGTCTCCTGCGAGAAGCCCAGGGCCGCCGGCACGCCGGAATCCGGCACCGGCACGACGATGTCGGCGGGCACCGGCGCCTCGCGGGCCAGTTCCCGGCCGATCGACTTGCGCACCGCGTAGACGCTCTTGCCGTTCACCACCGAATCCGGCCGGGCGAAGTAGATGTATTCGAAGATGCAGGGCCGCATCGGCACCGCGTCGGCGAAGCGGATCGACTCGACCCCTTCCTCGGAGATCACCACGATCTCGCCGTTCTCGATGTCGCGCACGAAGCGGGCGCCGATGATGTCGAGCGCGCAGGTCTCCGACGCCAGCATGTAGCGGCCGTCGAGTTCGCCCAGCACCAGCGGGCGGATGCCGAGCGGGTCGCGGGCGCCGATCAGCTTCTTGTTGGTGAGCGCCACGATCGCGTAGGCGCCCTGGATCGCCTGCAGGGCGTCGATGAAGCGCTCGATGATCCGCGGCTTCCGGGAGCGGGCCGCGAGGTGGAGGATCACCTCGGTGTCGGAGGTCGATTGCGTGATCGCGCCGTCGCGCACGAGGTCGCGGCGGATCGACAGGGCGTTGGTGAGATTGCCGTTGTGGGCGACCGCGAGGCCGCCGCTCGCGAGCTCGGCGAAGAGCGGCTGCACGTTGCGCAGGATCGTCCCGCCGGTGGTCGAGTAGCGCACGTGCCCGATGGCGGTGCGGCCCTTGAGGCGGGCGATGGTCTCCCCGTCCGAGAAGGAATCGCCCACGAGACCGGGGCGCCGCTCGGAATGGAAGACGGAGCCGTCGAAGGAGACGATGCCGGCCGCTTCCTGGCCCCGGTGCTGGAGCGCGTGCAGCCCGAGGGCCACGATGGCGGCGGCCTCCGGATGCCTGAAGATGCCGAAGACGCCGCATTCCTCGCGGAGCGTGTCGCCGTCGAGATCGAAATCGGCGCTGGGATTGGCGGCGTGTGACATGAGGCGGTCGATCACTCACAGGTCCCGGCGGCGACGGGCCGGCGCGCCGGTCGTCGCGGATACAATCCGTTCGTCACCGGAACCGCTATCTAGGCGCTTCGCGTGCGTCGACCTACGGCGAATACCGCAGATCAGCGTCGCGTCGGGGTCGGCGCGGTCTCGGTCCGGCGCTGGGGCGCCGCGTCGGTCTCGGCAGGGGCGTCGGCGGCCTCGTTGGGCGGCGTGGCGACCTTCGGCTTCTTGAACTGCTTCAGGAAGCCCTCGGGATTCTCGGGGAGCTGCGCCACCAGGGCATCGCCGGACTTCTCCAGCATCGGGCGCGTGCGGGCCTGGGCAGCCCAGTCCGGCACCTTGCCCTGCACCAGCCACGACAGGAACACCCAGCCGATCACGCAGATCAGGAAGCCGCGGGCCGCCCCGAACAGGAACCCGAGGGAGCGGTCCACCGCGCCGATGCGCGAATCGAGGACGACGTCGGAGATCTTCACCGTGATGATCGACACGATGATCAGCGTGCCGAGGAAGATCGCCGCGATGGAGGCGACCAGCGCGACGGTGTCGCTGTTCACGTGCTGCTTCACGGTGGGAAGGAGCATCGGGTAGAGCGTCCACGCCACCGCGGCGGCCGCCACCCAGGCGACGATCGCCAGCACCTCGCGGGTGACGCCACGCACGGCCGCGAGCAGCGCGGAGACCGCGACGATGCCGAGCACGACGAGATCCAGGACGGTAAACGGCATCGTTGAGCTTTTGGTACCCGAGGGGATGGCGCGTCGGCCGTGCGGCTCCCCCGGACCGCGGTGGATTTATACCAAGCCGAACCTCGGCCGTCACCCTGCGACCCGCGCCTCATCCTGCGCCTGTGCCGTCGATGCATCAGCCCGCCGGCGGCGCAGCCCCCGCCCGGCGTGCAGACCAGCCCGCGCGCAGCCCGGCTCCACCCGGACGGCGTCCCGATGATATGGGTCCGGCTTGTGCTTCCGGGCCCCCGGTGGCGAGCGGAGAGAGGCGGTCTGCGTGGCTGAGGCCGGACCCATGACGGAGATCGGTGCCCATGGGGCCCGGCTGACGATCGACCTGGGGGCCATCGCCGCCAACTGGCGGATCCTGGCCGAACGGGGCGGCACCGCCTGCGCCGCCGTGGTGAAGGCCGACGCCTACGGGTGCGGCATCGGGCGGGTCGGGCCCGCCCTGTGGGCGGCCGGCTGCCGGACCTTCTTCGTCGCTCACCTGTCCGAGGGGATCGCGGCCCGGGCCGTCCTGCCGGAGGCCGCCATCTACGTGCTGAACGGCTTGGCCCCCGGTGCCGCCGCGGCCTTCGCGGCGCACGGGCTGCGCCCGGTCCTCGGCAGCGCGGAGGAGCTGTCGGACTGGGCGGCGGTCTCGGCCGGCCGCCTGCCCGCGGCGCTCCACGTCGACACCGGCATGAACCGGCTGGGCCTGTCGGTCCCGGAGGCGCTGGACCTCGCGGCCGACCCGCGGATCGCGGCGTCGGGCATCGACCTGATCCTCAGCCACTTCGTCAGCGCCGAGGAGCCCGCGGATCCGGTCAACGCCCGGCAGATCGCCGATTTCGCCCGCGTCCGCGCGGCCTACCCGACCCTGCGGGCCTCCCTGGCGAACTCGTCGGGCGTCTTCCTCGACGGCGCCCGGCACGACCTCCTGCGGCCGGGCTACGCCCTGTTCGGCGGCAACCCGACGCCGGGCGCCGCGAACCCGATGCGGCCGGTGGTGCGGCTGGAGGCGATGATCGCCCAGGTGCGCGCCGTCGCGGCCGGCGCCACCGCCGGCTACAACGGCCGCTGGACCGCCCCCGCCCCGGCCCGCCTCGCGACCCTGTCGCTGGGCTACGCCGACGGCTTCCCCCGGGCGATCAGCGGGCGCGGACAGGCGCTGGTCGGCGGGGTCCCGTGCCCGATCCTCGGCCTCGTCTCCATGGACCTGATCATCCTCGACGTCACCGCGGCCCCCGCGGCGCGGCGGGGCGCCGAAGCCGTTCTGATCGGCGACAGCCTCGACCTCGACGCGGTCGGCCGCGCCGCCGGCACGATCGGGTACGAGATCCTCACGGGGCTGGGTTCTCGTTATGTTCGGACTTATGTAGAGTCCCGCTGACGCGTCCGTCACGCGGTTCCCTTGACGGCGCGACGCCCGAACCCGGACCTGACCGCTCCATGGCCAAGATCCACCAGACCTTCGTCTGCCAGTCCTGCGGGGCGGTCTACAACCGCTGGCGCGGGCGCTGCGAGGCCTGCAACGGCTGGAACACGATCGTCGAGGAGGCGCCCTCGGCCCCCGGCCAGTCGGGCCCGGCCGCGACCCGGCCGTCGCGCAACCGCGGCCGCGTGTTCCCGCTGGAGGGCCTGACCGGCGAGGCCAAGGAGGCGCCGCGCATCCCCTCGGGGATCGGCGAGCTCGACCGGGTGACGGGGGGCGGCTTCGTGCGCGGCTCGGTGATCCTGCTCGGCGGCGATCCCGGCATCGGCAAGTCGACGCTGCTGATGCAGGCCTCCGCCGCCATGGCGGGCACGGGCGAGCGGGTCGCCTACATCTCGGGCGAGGAGGCGGTGGGGCAGGTCCGCCTGCGGGCCGAGCGGCTGGGCTTGAGCGCGCTTCCGGTGCAGCTCGCCGCCGAGACCAATGTCGAGGACATCGTCGAGACTCTGAGCCAGGGCCGGCCGCCGGCGCTGGCGATCATCGACTCGATCCAGACCATGTGGACCGAGACGGTGGAATCGGCCCCCGGCACCGTCACGCAGGTGCGCTCCTCGGCCCAGGCGCTGATCCGCTTCGCCAAGACCACCGGCACGGCGGTGATCCTGGTGGGCCACGTCACCAAGGACGGGCAGATCGCCGGCCCCCGGGTGGTGGAGCACATGGTCGACGCGGTCGCCTCCTTCGAGGGCGACCAGGGCCATCATTTCCGCATCCTGCGCGCCGTGAAGAACCGCTTCGGGCCCACCGACGAGATCGGCGTGTTCGAGATGACCGATGCGGGCCTCGCCGAGGTGCCGAACCCCTCGGCGCTGTTCCTGGCGGGGCGCGACCATCAGGCCGCCGGCACGGCGGTCTTCGCCGGCATGGAGGGCACGCGGCCGCTGCTGGTGGAGATCCAGGCGCTGGTGGCGCCCTCGTCGCTCGGCATGCCGCGCCGCGCGGTGGTCGGCTGGGACCCGAACCGTCTGTCGATGGTGCTGGCGGTGCTGGAGGCCCATGGCGGCATCCGGCTCGGCACGCACGACGTGTACTTGAATGTCGCCGGGGGCCTGCGCATCACCGAGCCGGCGGCCGACCTCGCGGTGGCGGCGGCGCTCGTCTCGTCGCTGTCGGGGGCGGTGCTCCCGCCGGAGACCGTGTATTTCGGCGAGATCGGCCTGTCGGGGGCGATCCGGCCCGTGGCGCAGGCCGGGGCCCGGCTGAAGGAGGCCCAGAAGCTCGGCTTCGCCAAGGCGCTGATCCCCCAGGGCCGCGGCGAGGGCGACAAGGCTCTGGCGGTGGAGACGCTGCGCCACATTGCCGACCTGGTGGCGGGAATCAGCGCCGGGGCGCCACGGAGGGGATCCGGACAGCGCGGACGGCAGCCGTCACGCTACGCCGACGAGGAGGTGTGAGCGCTCCGTCGCGGCTGCGCTCGCGCTGACCGAGGGAGCGGTCAGCCCCCCGTCACGCTCATGTGCCGCGGCACGGCGGCCGGGCGCTGGCGCTCGATGACGAAGTCGTGCCCCTTGGGCTTGCGGGTGATCGCCTCGACCACGGCCGCGGCCAGCACGGCATCATCCGGCGAGGCGCGCATGACCCCCCGGAGATCGGCCGAGTCTTCCTGGCCGAGGCACATGTAGAGCTGGCCCGTGCAGGTCAGGCGCACGCGGTTGCAGCTCTCGCAGAAATTGTGGGTGAGCGGCGTGATGAAGCCGAGCTTCCCGCCCGTCTCCTCGACGCGCACGTAGCGCGCCGGCCCACCGGTGCGGTCGGGCAGCGGCGTGAGGGTGTAGCGGCTCTCCAGGCGCTGGCGCGCCACCGACAGGGGCAGGAACTGGTCGGTGCGGTCGGCCTCGATCTCGCCCAGCGGCATGACCTCGATCAGCGTCATGTCCATGCCGAGGCCGTGGGCCCAGGCGATCATGTCGGGGATCTCGTCGGCGTTGAGGTCGCGCAAGGCCACGGCGTTGATCTTGACCTTCATCCCGGCGGCCCGCGCCGCAGCGATGCCGTCGAGCACCACCTTGAGGTCGCCCCGGCGGGTGATGTCCCGGAACTTGTCGGGGTCGAGGGTGTCGAGCGAGACGTTGATCCGGCGCACGCCGAGGCTGGCCAGCTCGTCGGCGTAGCGGGTGAGCTGGGTGCCGTTCGTGGTGAGCGTCAGCTCCTCCAGCGCCCCCGAATCGAGGTGCCGGGACAGGCGGCGGAACAGGTGCATGATGTCGCGGCG
>Ga0160429_1001971_pt1 | contig 11051 bp, 10 predicted proteins | sample SolpanmetagenomR_FD_108199 | JGI IMG/M metagenome (GOLD analysis project Ga0160429, IMG submission 108199) | Solar panel surface microbial communities from Lawrence Berkeley National Laboratory, California, USA - R | ecosystem: Engineered > Built environment > Solar panel > Unclassified ... | reverse complement strand
TCGTCTGCTATTTCACGCATGATGAGCAAGTTTGCTGACCGTTTTCCAGGATCAAGAACCCGCTCGCTGGCGTTCCTCGCGACACTCTCATGCGCAATGTCGCCCAGTTCGCAGAGCAAAACTCCTTGACCGACATCCTCCCCCTCCTGCAGAAGGGTGCTCTGGTCGCGCAGAACCCTGCCGACTGGATGAGCGTTCCTGGCCTCACCGAGCCGGAGAAGCAGGCGCTTGACGACGAGGTCGTCCGCAAGTGGCATCAGCCAAAGGCCATGTACTTCACCGTCATTCTTTGCTCCGTCGGTGCCGCTGTGCAGTAAGTTTGCCTCTAGCAATTTGAAACCCGTTCGCTGTGCTGACGGGTTCTAGGGGTTGGGACCAAACTGGATCCAACGGTGCGAACTTGTCTTGGCCTGTCGAATTTGGCATCCCGGACAGCGTGCCTGCAACCGGACCTGTTCCAGGTGTTGACTACAACTACAACCAGTGGATCGTTGGTCTGGTATGTATTTTGTGATTGTCAGTTGGAACTTTGAAACTAATGGATATCTTGTAGGTCAATGCAGCCCCGTATATCGCTTCGGCTTTCCTTGGTATGTTATCGCTTAACCTCTCCGTCTCTCATTATGCTCATCTATGCAGGTTGCTGGCTTTCGGACCCCTTGAACAACTACTTTGGCCGTCGTGGCACCATCTTCTTCTCCGCCGTCTTCTGCTTCTTCTCCGTCATTGGCTCTGGCTTCACCCAGAACTGGGGCCAGTTATTCGCATGCCGTTGCTTGCTTGGAATCGGAATGGGTAGCAAGGCCAGTACTGTACCAATCTTCTCCGCCGAGAACGTCCCTGCGTCCATTCGCGGAGGTCTCGTTATGAGTTGGCAGATGTGGACCGCCTTTGGCATCTTTCTCGGTTTCTCCGCGAACTTGGCTGTGTACAAGGTTGGCGCTATCGCATGGCGTCTCCAACTCGGGTCCGCCTTCATCCCAGCGGTGCCTCTGCTCATTGGAGTCTACTTCTGTCCCGAATCTCCCCGCTGGCTCATGAAGAAGGGACGTTACGTTGCCGCTTACAGGTCGCTTCTACGTCTCCGCAACACCCCGCTCCAGGCCGCTCGCGACTTGTACTACGTCCATGCGCAACTCATCGAGGAGTCGAGGATCATTGGAAAGTCCAACTACGTCACCCGTTTCATCGAGTTGTTCACCATCCCGCGCGTGCGCCGCGCGACACTTGCATCATGGACTGTGATGCTTGCCCAGCAGGTATGTATTAGTCTACTCCCATGAATATTCATTCGCTCATACTCGGTAGATGTGCGGTATCAACATCATCGCTTTCTACTCGTCTACTGTCTTCGTGCAGGCCGGTGGTAGCAACGGTACGGCCTTGTGGGCCTCTTTCGGCGTAAGTTTGCTACTCCTTGCAGTGTCGCTGTCGTATCTTTTTCTAACACCCACATAGTTTGGACTCGTGAACTTCATCTTCGCGTTTCCAGCAGTTTGGACGATTGATACCTTTGGCCGTCGCGCCCTCCTGCTCTTCACTTTCCCGCAGATGGCTTGGACCCTACTCGCTGCCGGTCTTTGCTTCCTCATCCCGACCGAGTCCAAGGCCCATCTTGCTCTGGTCGCAACCTTTATTTTCCTCTTCGCAGCCTTCTACTCGCCAGGTGAAGGACCAGTTCCTTTCACCTACTCTGCCGAAGTTTTCCCTCTTTCTCATCGCGAAGTCGGCATGGCATGGGCGGTCTCAACATGTCTCTTCTTCGCCGCTTTGCTGTCTCTTACATGGCCGCGTATGCAGGACGCCATGACGCCGACCGGTGCCTTCTGCTTTTACGCAGGCCTCAACTTGACGGCCCTCGTGATGATCTTCCTCTTCGTCCCGGAGACCAAGCAGCGAACTCTCGAGGAACTCGACTACGTTTTCGCCGTCCCGACCCGCGTGCACATGAGGTACCAAGTTACCAAGGCGCTTCCTTACTGGTGCAAGCGCTACATCCTCCGCAACAAGTCGGTGACCCTGGAGCCGCTCTACAACTTTGAAAACGTGCAGTCTGCTCAGAGGAGCTCTAGCATGTCTCAGGATAGGAGGGGCAGTGTTAAGGAGAAGTTTAACTTGTAAGGATGGATGCGTCATTACTAGTTCGTATAATGTGGTGGGCGGGCTTCAATGGCTTAACGATGTAGTCGCTTTACGCAAGACGTTTCGATTAAATGACAATGAAGGATGAAGGCAAACGGTGCTTCGACAAGTGTAATTTAGTAATTTGAAGGCGCATTGCATAATGAGCACGATGATGAAGTGCCCCTCGCTCAGTTATCCAATCCTCAAGCTGCGTGTAGAACGTAGAACCAAGATGAATTGCATGAAATGTGTCATCGCGATGCTTCCGACGAAGAGTCTGTTAATCTCGTACTGGATAGGACATCGTTAGTAGCTTTAGTCTCTGTCAATCACTGTTTATACATAGCAGGTGACGCAAGCTTGCTGAAGCCGGCTCTCGTCATAGACGTTTCCGTCAGATTTATTCACATGTCTTCAATGAATACATCGCAACGACGGGAAGACTGAGCTACAGAGACAAGCAAAGGAGCTAGCCAAACTCCTGGTGAATATAGATAACGTAACACGTTCGAGACGTAGAAGACTTCAGCAATGTGCTGGCGTGAAAGAGTGAGTCGTAAATTTACACCTCTATATATAGAGGTTGTTTCTTTCCTCTTTCACGCCGAGAAAATCAGCCTGCGTGGCTCAACGGAATACTGGATACCCCATTAAGTTGGAGCCGGGGAGATCGAGAGTAGCGAGCAGTGCGGGGTTCGAAACCGACAGGTTTCAAAATAAAAACCCGGCTCTCGCCGCCTAGCCAGTACCATAACAATATGAGGAACACTAGATGAAAAAATACTTTCTCTTTTGCAATTTTGACTGTTATGGCTATTGACGTAGTCAGAGATTGCGCTTTTTTGCTCAGTCCCGCTGGGTTTTCTTTTGGGGCGTTTGTAGGGTGTTTTCGTCGTGCGGGCAGATCCAAGTTCTTTTCTGATCTTTGGTTGTTGCAGACAGATGCTACAGCAGTAACGATATGGATGAGTCTGCTGCGAGGTTGGTACAGATATGGCCTACAACTCACCAAGGCAGACACCGGGACTGCTTCTTGATGTCTTCTTGCTGTGCTTGCTGCGAGGGTCTTTCTTGACTACTACATTTTCATCATGCAGTACTTGTTTGGAGGCCCCGTCGCCTCGATACACAGTCAAGAGCAGTTGTTGTCGTTGATGGCGAGCTCGGGGGAGTGCCCAATGGTGGACCCTGGCGCGGAATGACGTCCGAGGCCTTGATAATTTTATTTCTTCTAAGGACTTGCATGTGACTGGCTGCCCCTCTCGCGATTGTACAGTCTTGAACACACAACCGCAATGAGTAAGAGAAGCGCTGAAGAAAGCGGCGCGCAGGCTCATGCGAAGCGCGCCCGCTTGACCGCCGTTAGTCAAGGCGACCTGGACAAGACCGCCGCCGCCGCGAAGATTGAAATCAGCTCGGTCCGCCAGTTGCAGCACGCATTAGCATTCCACCAAGATGCTGTACCCGAGATACGAGGAGGTAGAGGCTTCCCATATTTCGTCAAAGATATACTAACGAGACGTAGGTATACGAGCATTCAAGACCTTCCTCGAGTCCATCCTATACGCGACCGACAAATCCACTACCAAAAGTCAACGATCCATTCTAAAGGATTTCCTTGCATTTTTCTCTCCGCTCGACGATACCGATACTGACAAACCATCCCTCCCTGAGCTCATGCAAACTTGGAGCTTCGGAAACGATACAAATAACGACAGCCTGAGTTCCGCTGTGCCTGCTGTCCTAGCTCTTCTCCTTCGAACTATCTCCTCCATGATAGAACTTCGCCATCATGGCGTGCAGCTGTGCAAGACTATCCTGCAACAGGCACAGCTCAAACTCATATCGAAGGCACTTGCGGCACCAAAACACAAGGAGCACGTGATATCACCGTGTCTTCGACTGTTGACAGAGGTCGTCTCGTTCGATGGTGGAGCGGTCGCCAGCCGGGTCTTTGCTGCCAGGGGCTTTACGTTCGAAGGAAAGATCCTGTCGCGAAACCTGAGTCTCTGGAGTACAGTTGTTGAAACTCATAATGGAGTTGAGCGAAGGCGACCCTCTGTACGACAGAACGCAGTAAGGTACCTTTTGGCGAATTTCAAATTCCAATCGGGCTCCACGAAAGTTGAGCTCCTAAAGCATGGCAACGTAATGGGAGCACTCTTCGAACACCTCAAGCACGACCCTCCTGAACTCCTAAAGGATATTCTAGCTCTCTTCAAGACGCACGTGATCCAAGACGAAGCCATACCCCGTTCTATGAAGGGATACGTCTTAGGAGATCGGAATCTGGGCCACGTTGCCAGCATATATAGGCTCGAACATCATCCCAACGATACTGCAACTGCCAAAGCACGACCCGATGACCTGGCGCATGAATTCTTACAGTTTGTCTGTACTACGCCAACAGCTGGCGTGCTCCGGGCGTCTTCTGGCTTCTACCCACCAGGTACTGATAAGCAGGAACGTGAAATTGAAGAGGCAGACACGGCACAAGCAATCGATCTTGGGCTTGATTCCGTGGAGTGGTACAATCGATATACCACCACAGTGCCTGTCCGCAACGGTACTCTAGCAAGCTTCATTCAGATTCTGAGACCCTATGCCAATACCTTAGAAAGTAATCTCCTCCTGGAGATATTCAAAGCCGCGCCTGAGCTCATTGCGGACTACTTCTTCAAGAAGACTGGGTTCGGATTCGAGCCGAAGCTTACCTCCACCTGGATCGGATACTCCGCGTTTCTGTTCGCTACTGTACAACTACCAATGCCCGTTCATTTTGGCCGCAGAGAGGGCTTTGGTAGAATACCGCCCCCTATTTCAGTCGTGATCGAAAGTATCATACCACAACCTCTGAATCAAAAGGTTCTTACCAGATGTCTTAATCAGTCCTGTGATCTGATCACGTTCTTCACCATCCGCCTTACCACTATAGCTTTTCTTAAGCTACGAGACTGCCTGAATGTGTTCAGAGAGGCGTCTCAAACGCAAGGATCATTATGGGAAGAGAGCGAAAAACGCCTTACGGCCGAATTTGGATTGCGATGCCCTAAGATGAAGGACATTATCACTAGTTTCAGGAAGACGCCCACAGATAACGCAGTCCAACGAGAGGCCGTGTTGCGGCTCTTAACACTCTATTATGAAGTCACTCCACAGGTTGCTCTGGAGGAGAAGTTCGACGTTTCACTCGCACTCGCTGATGCACTGTCGAAACTGGAGGAAGACCACGCGACCGAATCAAACGGGACCAAAGTACCACCAGAGGAGTCCGCAAACTTCCAGGACGGTCTCTCGGTGGTCACTCTGAACCATCTTTTGAAGATTGCTCATTCTACACCAGACATGCAATGGTGGCAGAAACCGAAGGCCTTGAAGTTCTCGCCGTTTGTTACACTCTTGCGACTGATCGTCACGCTGCCGAAAGACAAAACATCGACCGAAATGACCCAACTGTTGAGTTCGATCTTGGTCGAGAACGAGGTAGTCCAGCATGAAACGAAAAAGTCGGCTACGGATGCCTTGATCATTAGCTTGCAGCCTGTCTCTGGCTTCACGCCGTCAACAGCGGTGTTTGAATTTCTTGATGATGTCTTCGGGCGAGTGATCAGGAAGCCCATCGCTTACCAAGACAGCTTTGATAGCCTTGCCAAAGACGCTACCTCAATAGGACCAGTCAGCCTGTTGTGGATGACGCTTGCAGAGCAATGGCCGTTTGTTGCAAGCAAGCATGAGGCCGACGTGCTTGCAACGTGGTATGGAAGATTCCACAACGTTTGTTTTAGCATCGGTGAGGATGAGCACGTTCTAAGCAAGATCCAAACTGCCATCACAGCGACGGAGAACAAAAGTCTGGTGAAGGTCTTCAAGACAGGCCAAGATGCTGCTCTTGCGCTTCCAGAAGTTGCATCATCCCAGCAGGTGGCAGCTCCCTCCAAACACTCCACATCGTCCAACGTCACTACCTCCATAGACCCCAGCACATACGCCCCGCCTCCTTCAGACGAGCGCGCGTCCGGTCTTCACCGCTGGAACGCAAACTCCAAAGACATGCAAACCGCAGTCACCGACCTCTCGCTACACTCCCTGATCCTCCTCCTCTCGTCACCCTACCCGGAAGTCCGCACATCCGCCCTAACAAACCTGCGCAACGCCATGACCCGGCTCGACGCCATCCGCGCAACCTACCCAGACGCGGCGCAGATCTACCTTCTCCTCGGCATCCTGACAACGACCGCCTCATCCGCCACCCCGGCCCTCGCAGACTCCCCGACACCGTACATCTGCACGAGCTACGCCTGCGCCGCGCTGACCGTGCTCTCGGACCCCCTTCACCCGCTGTACGACACCATCGCGCGCTTCCACACCCGCGCGCCCACCTGGGACATTTCACGGCTGCCGTCCTTCTGGACGCACAAGTTCCTCTTCTCGCCCCCGGCATCCGCCACGGCCGCGGGGCTTTCCGATCCCGCCGCCGCCGCCGCCGCCGCCACCACCGTCGCCGACCCGCACAATACCCCCGGCAAGGGCCTCACGCCCGAACAGCAGTTCCTGCTCAATGCGTTCCTCTACGAAGCCCTGCGCACACCGGTCGACCTCGAGATCCTGCGCCGCCGCGGCACCTTCGAGCCGCTGCTCGCGCTGAGTTCGAACCCGTTCGCTGGGGCGGCGGTCGACGAGGCGGTGTTGCGGCTCGTGTGGCGCGCGACGGCGGTCGAAGGCGGGAGCACAATGTTGATGACGCGCAAGGGGATTGTTGCGTGGGTTATGGGGAGGATTGCCGGGGCGGCGGATAGTGGGGAGGAGACGGGGAGTTTGGACGGAGATGCGGTGACAAGGTTGGGAAGTAGAAGAGGGCTGAGAGACTTGGTGAAGCGGTTGTGGGAGACGTGTGACAAGGCAAGAGTGGGGGAGTGGAGTCAGGGAGCTATGGAGAGAATTATCACGGGCGTTCTAGGCGACGAGATGGCAGTGGTGTAAGCGATCTGACTGGCGGGCGAACCTGTCAAGTAGCGTTGAAGGTTGAATCTCACGAGACAAAAAGCAAACAGACTTAGGACAACCTTTTGATTTTCTGTAGTTTTTCTTCTGCTGACTGATCCCCCCCCAGGGTAACCTCTTCCTCTCATCCGAACCAACGTGGCCGTCTGCGCAGGGGCAAATCAAGACCCTAGTACGGAGCGCCCTGCCCTTGCTGCTGCTGCTGCTTCAGGTACTGCTGGTAACTTCCGCCATTCTGCGCTGACGCTTGCACGGGCTGCGGCATGCCACCTCGCCTTGGGTCGCCATACATCTCGAACATTTGCTGTTGTGGTGGTGGTCCAGCCGGGACGCCGCGCCTCTGACCAGCCTGAACACCCTGCTGCTGCGCAGGGTTGGGAAATCCAGGCGGAACCATGTTGTTCGGAAACCCGGGCGGCAGGCGTTGGATCCCTTGGGCTTGCGGCGGTGGGGGTCCACCAGGGAAGGGAAAGAAGCCTGGCGGTGCGGGACTGCGCTGCGTGGAGAAGCCTGGAGGCGGCGGGATAGAGTCATGTGGGATCTGCTGCGCAGGCAGACGCCCACCTTGCTGGTGCTGCTGGTGCTGTTGCTGTTGCTGCCACTGCGGAGGGGGCGGAAGATGATCGTATTGAGTGTGACGCTGATGGAGCTGCTCGCCCATCGGTGGTTGCTGCTGCTGGAGATGACGTGGGAAGTCATCAAGCGCGTTGAGGCGTAGCGAGTGTGGCGGGCCAGCCATGCGCTCGTCATGAACCGGTTGGTTACGTTCATGGCGTTGCATCATTGGGTCGGAAAGCATGTGGTCTATGCCCTGATTTGCTCCATAGCCACGGTCGTTGAAGAACCCGGGAGGCGCAGTTGAAGGTGAAGCTCCTCGTGATTTTGGTGGTTGCGCAGGCTGCTTGTTGGCGAAGCTGTTAAGGAGTGCCGTAATGTCGTTTGGATCGCGCCGGCCAGAGTGACCATAACCTGCAGCATCATTGGCATTTGGGCGAGGTTGCTGCATAAGCTTGAGGAGGAATTCGCTATCGCGAGTACCAGGCTCTGGACGTGGCAAGGCGGGAAGATTGCTAAGTTGCTGTGACAGTGGTCGTCCTTGGAATTGAGGTACCAGTGGCGGCGGCGCTACCATGTCGTGTATTGGGGCATCTGAGCGACGTTCAGGAAGAGTGCCTCGTTGGCTGCTCGGTTTGATTGTTGGAGGCAACTGCGCTTCCCTCTCAAATGCATCGTTCGGTGCATTTCGGAATTCAGCAGGACCTTTCGGCACCTGGTTGCGGCCTGGGTGTATGATCTGAAGTTCGTCGCGCCCTGTTGGCTGCGATACAGGCGGCCCAGATAAACCAGGCGGTGCAGGTAGCCCTGGCGCGTCGCCGAGTCCGAAAAGACTTCCTGAGGGCGCCTGCCCTGAAGGACTTTGGCTAGTTGCCCCTCCCATCCTCAACATCTTCATCATACGTTGAAAGCCTTCTTGGTCTTCGACAGTATTCCTTCTAGGAAAGGCAGCTGGAGTGCTTGCCTTTGGTTCCGTCATTGGGACTACTGATGGTGGTGGTGGTACAGCGGCCTCTTGCGCAGGTGGTGGAGAGAAGAAGCCAGCGAACCGAGATGATTTTGACTTCGCTCCTGAAGCCGAGCGAGGTCCAGCACTGCTTTCCTTCTTTTCTCCTGCTGTAAAGAACGAAGGTAGTTCTGGAGCTGCCGCTTCCCCTTTTGCAGTATCGTCTCCAAATCCGAATATATGTCTTGTGGCATCTTTCCCCAGCGCTGGTGTTGCTTCAGAAGCTGGCGTGACCCCTTCAACAGGCTTTTCATCGATAGGCGTCTGATCTGCGCCCGGTGGACCAGCTCTCATCTTCTCCTTCCACTTCTGGAAGTCTTCCTGGGTATGGCCCGAATTATCTTCCACACCACCGTCCTTCATCCATCTTGGGTGATGTTCTGGCTTGGCTTCTCGTTGCCAGTCCCTGTTGTCACCATCCTTGCGATCCCTTTCTCGTTCCCTTTCTCGCCAGCCCCTGTGTTCAAGCGTGTCTTTCACGCCGCCGTCGTTATCTTTCTTGTCGCCCTCGCGGAACCAAGGCTGGTCGAACTTCGCACGTCCACCGTTACGTTTCGCTAACCCATCCCTCTCTTCTTCGTCTTCACGTTCAGTATTAGTATGCCTATTTCTTCCACCTATCTGAATCTCTTCACCTTCTGCATCTCCCCGAGGCTTCGAGCGACGGGTTTCAAGATCGCGTTGGGCGTTGTAGTCCCCATATTTATCCCGTTTCTCTTGATTGCGCTCTTTGCCATCCTTTCCTTTCTCTCCAGCATCACGATTGTATTTCTGTTTTAGGTCGTCTAAGTTCGACGAATTTTCCGACTGACCTCTTCCTGGCTGGCGCGCGGCAGATGCAGATGCGAATGAAATCTTCGGCCCTAAGAATACATCATCATTGTTGCCTAAAGAGCAATTAGCGGGATGGTAACCACACCACATCGAACAACTGACCGGTGTATGACGGTCGCGATAGCTGCCTCGACTCAAACATGGTCGGACGCTTTGCCGGGTGATCATTTTCGTCAACTTTGTTGCTGTATGTCCTCGCTTTGCGCTGATCTGCCGGTGTCCTTGAGGCACAGTGAGTCAAGTGCTGCAGCTCCGTAGTGATCCATGACCTACTCAATCCATTGCTCAATCGAGGGCAGTCCTTCCGGCGTGCGGACCAGAGCAGATTCGCGCAGCGCCAGAAGCTGCGGCACCGTGTATCGAGCTCCCACCATAGCAACGGGTAGCCTTAGGACTCAGTATGTGCTGGGCCTGACGGCACTGAGTATCGTAGGTTCCACCAGCGAGGAAGCCCTATTGGCTGTGCTTGGCCGCAATGGACGTTTAGGGATGGTATGTATGTAATGATGTCTCTACCGCGTCCATGTTAGAGAGAGAGAAGTTGAGGGGCTTTGGGGCGCGTGAGCGACAACGTACGCTTGATGCCAGGGGGAGATCCACTGGGGTTCCCGATGAATGAAGGATGAAGATATACGAGCGACGAGATAGAAGGCGGAAAGAGGCTCCTTGGAAGAGCGTGTGTGCGTTGGTGGGACAGCTGCGTGTGCAAATGAAGAAGAAGAAGGCACGCGGGGTTCGATGCCCGAGGGGGTTCGCGATTGCTGGAATAGCGTGCGCACTTTGAATGCGCGCCACAAATCAGGTTCTTGGAGGTAGCTTGTCTTCACAGGCTATAGAGCTCAGCAGGCAGAGCTATTGGACAACACAATGGACCAGTGAAATTGACCAAAAGGCGAGCTGTACGACTGCAGTCCGGACTGGTGTGACGACATGGTGATGACGGCTGTGACCGGCAGAATACTTGCATGTCCGACACAAACACACACACACTTGGGAAGGCCATCGGCTCGCATGCCATTCCACCTGCGATTGAAAGCACTCATCCTCATCTTGATAGCATTACTCGTTACTTCATTCAATGTAGGAATCTACCTAGAATTTGCCAGCCAAGTGATCCTAAACTGATTTGACAGAGTGGAAGCTTACTCTACCGTGTATGGCTTGGCACCTTTGCTGAAGAGAAGATGCGGCTTCCTCTTGGCGATGTCAAGAATGGTCTGCGCGAAGACTGAATTTGCCCAGGCGAACCAACTGCCTGTGAGGTTGAGGTTAGCCTTAACTTTGTGGCATGGAAACTGCAATACTCACGAGTGTAATCCTTGAACATGTTCACGTTGACGCTTTCGTGAACCAAGCCCAGTCCACCAGACATCTTCACCAGGTTTAGGCATTCCATGATCTCGGTATCGTTATCAGATGTCATAGCTTGGACCAATAAGCTTATCGGCCATGCATGCTGAGTTCCGACATGCGGTCCACCGATACCTCGGAACACTCTACCAGTAAGGTAGTACGGGTTGCCGTTCTTGTC
>Ga0160429_1001967_pt1 | contig 11071 bp, 12 predicted proteins | sample SolpanmetagenomR_FD_108199 | JGI IMG/M metagenome (GOLD analysis project Ga0160429, IMG submission 108199) | Solar panel surface microbial communities from Lawrence Berkeley National Laboratory, California, USA - R | ecosystem: Engineered > Built environment > Solar panel > Unclassified ... | reverse complement strand
TTAGAGCCAAAAGATCAGGTCTCTGCCCCAGTCATCGTCAGTTGCTATCGCGACCGCCCGCAAGGGATCATCATACCGTGCAAATCCCCGGCTCCATAGAAGCGTTCCCTCAAGCTGCCAAAATAGTGCAACTCTTTATTCCCAGTTAACCCTATTGAATAGATTCTTTATCTGTATATCGTAAGCGTGCGATTTGAGGTCGAATATCTCTCTATCTCGGCGCGCATACTTCCAGCTGGTTGATATTTCCTTGAAGTGCCTATAAGCAAACGACTGAGTCAAGGCATAGGCCGGCAGCCAACCTTTGATGCGATGGGTTGCCCACTGCGAGTTTTCTGGACATCGACTAGGAACGACTGACCACTTTTTAGCACAACGATTAGAGTATCGTGGCAACAACCCATACTTAAATTTCTTTGTCACTCTAGTATAGTATTCAAAATCGCGATGGCGAAGGAAGCCGCTGTTGCCTGGTGAGCGGGTATGACCTTCGATACCAGGCATCCAATTGCCACGGTAAGACAAAACTCCAGATGACGACCGCTCAAGCGCATCAAATATGTTCATATCGCAATTCGATACAAGAAGTTCATCAATGTCGCAATTAACAACCCCCTGAGCTTTTGAGAGAAACATTCTACGCGCATGTTCGAGGATAGCAAATTCACAATAATCTGAGTCCCAATGCCGGTTGTTAGAGTCTCCTTGAGGGCCGAATTTAAAAGGCCAATCCACAACAACTATTTGCGAAAATTCCGAAAGCTCACTAAGCTGAGACGCCAGATAGTCGGCGCTATACAGATCAGAGTTGTTGTCATAAATCAAAATAGAATCGGCTTTATGAATATCTCGATAGAAGCATGCCCAATCTTTTATCCAATCCACGATATTATTTCGTGATTTGGTAAGAAGGACTTTCTTCCCGGAAAAAAGGGAGCACAAATTCTTTTTGATGGGCACTTGGAAATTGCCCAGTGAACCTAATAATTCAATAGTTTCTGTATTAGTAGGCGCTTCAACAATGATGTGAGAATGACGATCTAGGGTTTTAATTGAAAATTTGCAGGGTTGTAAGGCGGGATGGGCAATCATACGCATCGATTTAACATTATCGAGCAAATTCCTGAAAGGCGGCGCTATCAAGATAATATGACTGTAGTCTGCGCTCCAGAACGCGTCATATAATAAGGTATCATGATCATACTTTTCATCAAAGTCTGAGTCTCTATAACGTAAAGGACGGATGCTCTCTCGTTTGACTCCAAGATTCGCGTCTAGCTTGATTGGCGAAGGGTCATAACGGTTTTGAAAATTGCATATAGCGTCGGTCATTATATAAACCTCATAAAGCGGATAGTACATGGTAGATCTTCATGGGAAATTTCTTCGCCAAGAAGCTGGTCGTATCGTGTTGTAGAATTCTATTTATCAAGATTGTCATGGAGGCCATGTTCCAAGTGAAGGTAGGATTTTAACTAACTCCTTGAGGGCTGGATATCTGAAGTCTATTCGCGAAACTTGATCCGATAATGAACACCACAAAATCTGCGACCTATCTCAGCATGTGGCAAGCGAAGCGATCAATTGGGGATCGCCGTCCGTATTGAAGGGCTCCTAGCCGCCAGATTGTGACACTTTCTTTATGTCATCGACGATGTGCAGCGCTCGGTTGATGAGGCTGGAAATGGATGGTTTGTAAGTTGGATTGACCAACGCAGGCACGACTTCAAGGCGCGGACGCAGGACCATCTCGGGCGAGAGACCTTTCAGGACGCGCTGACGATGGCCGTTGTAAGCAGCGTTTAAGCCGTGCAGGGCAATCTCCGACCGCGCAGGGCAATCTCCGACTCGCTGTAGCTGTGGAGTGTAATCTCTCGTACCTCGGGCTGCATCTGACCGTGGAAGCGCTCCACCATGCCGTTTTGCCTTCGGCGTGTGGAGGCGCGTTTTACGATGCTGCACACCGTGTGGCTGGCAAGCAGTCGCGAAAGCATCGACCGTGAAGCAGGAGCCGCAGTCGTTCAGCAGATTTGTGACCTGGAACCAAACGGTCACAAGCGCGCCTGTGGGTCGGAGGGCGGGAGAGAATCGGGGCCCTCCGCCTTGTGGATGCGATAAGCAGCGTTCCGGTTGAGGTGCGGCAGGAGGTGGCTGACAATAAAGGTCGGAAAGTCGAGGGTAAAGCCAATAACCGGCTGAGCGCGCATACGTTGGCGCGCTCCTAATTGCAATTCGCCGGCGGTCCTGATGGTGGCGCCGAAGCGCTTGGCTTGCAAACCGGAGCGCTCGGTCGATCTTGGCCCGAACAGCTGGGGTAGTACGAGCCTGAAGAAGAATGGCGAGGATCAGCGAGCTCCCCTAGAAGACTGCTAAAAAAGTCGAAAAACGTCTCAGAAGGTAGATGGGGCCTACTGCAGGTAGATGCCACCCGCCTATAACAGCATCGGATATTGATACAAGCACTACTGGTCTGAACTCTTTTGACACCTGCTATTAACACGGCAGCACATATCCTCAAAGCGCCATGCATGTGCTACCATAGTAAAACGCTCTGCGCCCAATGATGTTTCGTAACCAGACAGAAAGATGATGCAACGGGCGCGCCGTAGACGGGCCCGGTTGAGATTGGGTGGTCGCGCCCCAGAATGATGGTGTCCGAAGTCAATGGCGTCAGGTTTGGGCCAGTGCCAAGCATCATCGAGGACCGATTATGAGGCAAAAGGCTGGGATCGACTTGTCTCTGAAAGCTTCCTCCGCCGTCCAGCGAACGAAGCGATTGTAGAAGGTCTTATTCGGACCGTAAATCTCAGGCGCGGCAACGATCCAACGCCTGCCGGAGTTCAAGACATGGGTGCTCTCGCTGGACACGCGTTGGTCGTCGACACACTCCTTGCACCGGGTATCTGTCCGCAGATGAAAATCAATCTTGGAAACTGCTCCTTCGTCAACCAGAATTCGGCGATCGGCAACTCCTTAACCTGAAAGTAATCTCAGATATACTTGTCGAGCCAAACTTATTCCTTCCGAACCTAATGCTCGGCATTCGGAACCAAGCGCAGGCGGCCGTGACACTTCCAGGAACATATCCGTGAGGCAACCCGCTAAACCTTCGGGAGCATCCCCTAAAAAAACGACACGAGTTACCACCCTGATTGTCGCGCATCACGACGGCCTGTGCGGTACTTATGTTGTGCCCCACACCGTTCTCCCACTTCGCAGCGAAGATGAGGTCGCGCAAGCGAGTGCAGGCGTGCCCCGATGCGGCTGGAGCTGATCCTCCCGTCAAATCCCCTGGACGGAGAGCTGAGAGAACCCGATCCGTTCGGTGCCGGAACGATCAGTCCAGTGCGTTACCTCGTCGGCAGCTCCAAGCAGGTCAGCGCCAATACATTTGCCACAGTCCGGGTCGAACGAGGTAGGATGCTAGGCGGACGCGTCTTGTCCGTTAGCAAGCCCTCGACACTCTCCTCCGCAAAGCGCTGCCGCCGGCTCCGGACCGCGGGCCAACTGGCGCCTGCGTGTCGAGCCACGTCCTGCACGCTCCGACGCTCGAACGAGAGACGAACGACCGCGCCTGCAGGACGTGCTTGAGGTGCGGGATCGATCCCCGGCGATCTTGATCAACTGTGACCGAGCGGCGGCGTCGAGAAGCACGCAGGCGGTCTGAGCTTCGGCCCAGACCGGCACGCATCAAACTGATCGGGAACCCTCTAGCCGCGTCAGCACACTAGCTTTAACGTCTGCTAAAGCACCGTCTATGAGTGAGACTTTACTTGAATCATTCAGACCTTAAGGTGTCATGACGCAAAGTACTCGGTATCGGTATATTCAAATTCACCTCGGGCGATCGACCGGTACTGCTTCAAGTCGACTCTCGATAAAACTACACCAACAATTTTGCTCCTTAGTTGCGAGCTCTCTGAAATAGCATTCGAAACGACTTCGGATTGATGCCGTCCCCATTGACATACCATTAGTATGCCATCTAGCGCTGAAGTCATTACTTTCACGTCAACGACGGGAGCTACTGGAGGCAAGTCGACTATTATAAAATCATAGTGATCTGAAATTTTTGTCATTAGCTCGCCGAAAGCACCAGAGGAGAGAAAATCATCGCTGGTAGAATATGACGATCCTGAAGGAACAGGAAATATATTAAGTTGGGTATTTACTTCAGTCCATAGAGCTTCTCCTACCTTGGTAGATTGGCCTGATTGACTGGGATTCTCGACTACTAAGTTTGAAAAGAGGGCTCTAGACAAGCCAGGGCGTTTAAAGTCACAATCAACTAGCAGTACTTTATGGCCAATGCTAGCTAAATGCATAGCAAGGTTTATTGCGAAAGTCGTTTTTCCTTCGCCTTCACCAATCGAAGAAATACCTAATTTATATCCAACGCCGGAACTTCTCTTCAAATCAACGGCGTATTTTACGTGACGAATAGTTTCACAGTAGAGAGAAGACCTGTTTTTAACGGAGTACCCGTACAACCCACCATCAATTTCTATCTGACGTGGAGACGTGCTGACTAGCCGTACTCCACCCACAGCTTTCGCGTCGACAGTTGGTAGTAAGCCTAAGCACGACGCCCTGAATGCCAAAGCTGCCTGATTTCGCGTTCGAATGCTTGTATCGAACACTTCTTTCCCATAAGCACCAGCAAAGCCGAGTACGGTGCCAATCATCAAAGAAGCACTCAAGATCAATAGCTTGTTAGGCGAACTTGGATCAAGTGGTGGGAGAGCTTTAGCTACTACGCGCGTTTCTGCCGTTGGTGAAGATAGCTGTTGAATTGCCTGTACATAGCGCTGCAAGAAGCTATCGTGCATAGCCCTCAACGACTGAGACTTGCTCTCCAGCTCTCTAGCCTGAACTTGAGCTAGACGAACGTCGGAAACTTTCTTATATAACACCTCTTTACTTTTATTTAGGTCTTCGAGCCGACTTTGTGCGACCTTGTAATCATTGTTGTAGGCTTCCGCAATGCGTCCAAGCTCTTCACGTAGTTGTCTTTGAGTCTGGCGCATTTGGGCACGCAACTGCTCAGTCGCTTGGTGAGTTGCGCCATACCTCTGCTCGAATTCAGCTTGACGACGAGAAGTATCATTATATTCTTGTCTCAATTTAACAATGACATCGTTTTTCAATGAATCGGCAACACTTGCATCTGGAACTCCAGATTTGACCACCTCGACTATCCGATCATATCGGGCCTTCGACTGAACTGCTTCGAGTTGAGCGGCCGCAAGCTGGGTTGTTAACTCAGACAGCTGTTGCTCGTCGATTGGGCGCCCATTAGCGTCCATCAATCCTTCACTGGATTTAAAATTTTGGAGCTCCCGGTCCGCCGCGCTCGCTTGTTCACGCAGTTGAGCGATACGGCCCTCGAGCCAATCTGTTGTTCGTTTAACAACAAGCGTCTTGAATCTGATTTCATCATCGCTATAAACAGTGATGATCTCGTTCGCTACATCTGCTGCGATTTGTGGGTTCTTCGCCCTATAGCTTACCTCAATCACATAGCTTGTTCCAGCGCGCTTAACCTGAACATCCTTCATATATCTTTTCAGGGCGGTTCGGGATTTTAGCTCGGCTGTGTTGCCTGGCTGATCATCCTGGCTATCCCCTTCGCCAAATAATGTAGAAAATATGCCGCTGGTCGTTTCGGAAGATTTTGAAGTTTGCTCGTCATTGTTCGAAAGTTTCAGTCTGCGGATCACCTCGCGTCCGACTTCTTCCGATTTCAATATTTCTACTTGGCTGTCAATTGCCGCTGTATCAACTATTGCATCACTCACCACCGCATCTTGCGACTGTTGGAAAAGCTGAACTCGCCGAGTATCTATCATAATTGATGCTGTTGCGGTATATTTTGGCGAAGCAATCATCAGATAAGAAATTGCCAGTAGCAAAAAGATAGAGACTGCACCAAGAATGATAAGCTTCTGTCGCGAAAAAATACCGAGTATTTTCTGTAGATCGAACTGCGGAAGCCCCTCAGTTCGATCGGTGACGGGACTGGGACTATGTGTGATCGAAGAGCTGTAGATCTTACCTGGATGTTCCATAATTACCCGCCTGCCAGGGCTCAATTTTTGCCCAACCTGTGGCCGTTTCTGACTCACGTTCGATCTCGTTTATCACGCAGGATGTGCTAATGCCAAACCTCGATCGTACATGCCTACGCAAAAGCCGAGTTTAAAAGGATTCGAGGTAAATCAATGAGTTGTGGCCCTTTCCTTTCAAAGCCAGTGGTAGGATCATACGGTTCGAAGCGTGAGCGGTGGCCGGCAACATCGTCGTGAGGCAGAACGACGTTCAATGAGAGGAAGGATTGGGGGTGGTGCTCGCACCATTCCTGCTTACTCCAAACTTTGAGGGCAGCCTGCACATGCAAAATTACGGACGATGCGTTGGCAGTCCCCGTGCGCCTAGATGATGTAACGGGCGCCCTGAAAACTTGGCCGCTTGAGGTTGAGTGGTCGTCCCTCAGAATGATGGTGTCAAAAATCAATGTCGTAAGGTTTGAGCCTACGCGGGGTATCATTGAGGAACGAACATGAAGCAGTATGTTGAGATCGACGTGTTTCTGAAAGACTCTTACGTCTGTATCGGGGATGCTTAAAGTCTGTCCGAGAAGACAGGTTCATCTTTCGAAGCCTCTGACAGGATTATAACGGCTGCGTCATAGAGGAAGGCTTTGTCGGAAACGACAATCGGCTCCGGATCCTTCCAGAGGCGCCGGTTGCGGCTGATCCAGGCGAAGAACCGTTCAACGCCCTACTTGAGTTGATGAACAGCAAAGCCAACTTGATCTGTCTGCTTGCGCACGACTCGACGGCGATGATCGTTGCGCTCGCCGGTTTGTCACCGGCATAGCCGGCGTCGGCCAAGGCCTTGGTGAGGAATGGAAAGCTTCGGCGCGAGATGCCCAGTAACGAAACAGTTGCGTCTTGGTCTTGCGCGTCAGCAGGCTGTGAATCGAGGACGAGTGCACGCTCGTCCGTGTCGACCAGCGCTTGGCGCTTCGTTGCCGTTGGCGGGCCTGGAGCCGTGCAGCCAGAAGCGTGACGATGGAGAACAGGCCAAGCAGGCAGACCATTGTGCAGGCGATTGTCGTGTCGGACCACTGCCGCTCACGTCTCGACGCCGAGGTGGCGGCGGACTTCTCGGAAGGTAATTTCGGCGCTCCAGTGGCGCGCGAACCAGGACACGATCTGCGCGAACAGGCGGTCGAGGTCGGTGTAGAGCAGGGCCCGAGGTGCGACGCGCGCCTTGGAATCGCGGACGAGCACGGGAGCGGATCGACACGACGGAAAGGCCGCCGTGCCCCCACGCTGCAGTCGCCGAGGCGATCTCGATCACCCGCGTGCCTACTCCGTAGCAGCCCGGCACCGTGAGCTGGTGGCTGGCGCGCCTCCTTGGCCGTGAAGGGCGCGGCGAGCGTATGCAGCCGCGCTTCCTTGGTCCGCGGGCGTCCGATCGTGCCGGGCAGCCGCAGCGGGGCGGGCTCGTAGAGCGCCGCATCGCGCCGCAGGCGGGGGATCGCAGTGATGCCGTCGTGACGCATAGCGTCGAGGAACAGTAAGGTCGAGAACCCGCGGTCGCCAACCAGCACGAGGTCGCGCCCCGGCAACCCGCGGGGGGTCTGGAGGACGGGTTCGCCCGACGTCGAGCAGCGGCTTGTGCCGGCGGCCCCGCTCGCGGTAGGCACGCTCGGACGGCACCACCGCGGTGGGGAACGGCACAGCCCAGATCCGCTCGGCCCGGGATTGGGATGAGCACCATCAAGCCCATACAGCGATTCCCGCTCACCTTAATGAAATGGCTGTCCGACGAGCGCACCGAATCGCAGCAGATATCCTTGGCCCTGAACCACCTGCCGCGGCGGCGCTCGATCGTATCGTCGAGCTTAAGCATCACGGGGCCGTGCGGCACGAAGGCGTCGATAATAAGTTCGAACAGGATGCGGCTGTCAGTGCGCGGGCACCACGCGGCGCGGTTGAGGATGCGGTGGACGTTCACGAATCGCCGCTCCTGCGCGGTCCATGATCCACAGGACGCCGGTTACCGTGCATTACCCGGAGTGAGGATCGCGCCGATCAACAGAACCTGAGCGTGTTGCCACGAAAATGGACGAACAGCGGCGCGAACGCCAGGATGAGGTCGTCGAAGCGGGCGGCCGATCAGGCACCGGGTGTCTCTTGGTCGAGACGACCCGAACCTACCCATCATGCCCGCTTCGTCATCACACCCCTTAACCCCCTGTCTAATTGGCCAAAGTCGAGCTTAGGGGAAGGTCGTCCGCGAGACGAAGGTGCTGAGTAAGCGCCGCCACGCCGAAGACCTATCCGGCCCAGATACGGACGCTGGTCGACGACCATCCCGCTTTGGAGGGGATCGCGACCGCGCTGAAAGCACGAGAGGTGCTCGCGGAGGAACTCCGCGGCTTTGAGCGTCGAGTGCGAGCCATGGCGCGCCAGGACGAGAGGGCGCATCGACGAATGAAAACACTCGGCGTGAGCGTCCTGACGGCGTTGACCTTCGTGGCGACGGTAGACGATCCGGAGCAGTTCCGCTCATCACGAGCCATTGGACCCTGCTTTGGCCTGACGCCTAGGAAGTACCATCCGGCGAGACGCCCAGAAGGAAGTGACACTAATGCCCTTTGGAGAAGTTCACTGACGCAATCAGACGATTTATTTAAGGTGTGATGCATGCGAGGCTGGGCGACGGCTCAGACCGTCTGTTTGCTCCTGAATGACGCAACTGAGTTAGCGGTTTTCGCAATTGCCGAGATCGATCCCGCTCCCTCAAGCACATCTTGCAGGCGCACATTATCCTGCTCTCGGCCGAGCGCCTGAAGGTGCAGGAGGTGGCTCGGCAAGCTGGCGTCAGCGGACCCGCCGTTTGGTGATGGCAGCAGCCCTTTGCCGAGGAGGGTGTCGAGGGCTTGGCCGCGCGACAAGACCCGCTCACCCGACACCGCGCCGCATCCCACACGCTCAGGGGCGAAGGTGCTGGCGCTGACCTGTTCGGAGCCGCCGAACGAGGTCACGCACTGGGCCGGGCGCGTCCTGGCCAAGCGCGTCGGGATCTTCTTGCTCGACCTGCAAAGGATTTAGGAGGCGCACAGCCTGCAGCCGCACCAGGTGCGCACCTGTAAGCGCTCCCACAACTCAGCCTTCGCCAAGAAGGTGGAGGATGTGGCGGGTCTCTATATAAAACCCGCCCGCCCATGCGGTGGTGCTGTCCATCAACGAAAAGTCTCAGATCCACGCCCTGGAGCGCACCCGTCCTGACCAGCCCCTCGGCCCAGGAACATCCCGCCGCTCAGACCCGCGACTACACCCGCCACGGCCGCACGATGTGGTTTGCCGCCCTCGACGTGCTGGTAGGCAAGGTGCTCGACCGCTGCATGCAGCGCCATCGCCATGGTGAGTTCATCCGCTTGCGGATACGCCATTGAAGCCGCAGTCCCTGCGGGCAAAGTGATTCCCGTCGTGCTCGACAATTCCGGAAGCCACAAGCACCCGAACGTGCGCGCCTGGCTCGCCTACCACCCGCGGCTTCACCTTCCACTTCACCTTGCTAGCGGCCTCCTGTCTGATCCCTGGATTTGTTGGCGCACTCCTCACCGCGGACGGTGGGACGCGGCTCAGGCCAAGCAGGGTGTTGAAGAAGTCCGTGGCGTGCCAGGGGTTGGCATGATTCACTTCGTCCCGGCAGCGGACGGGGAAGTCAGATGCGGGGCTCGGATCGGCGTTCGGGGGCGTTGGTTCTCGTATGTGGACCTGGAGGCTCGGGTCCGGTCCGATCATCCTCGGCGGGCCATCCGACAACTGACGGACGAGGCGCTGGCGGTCCTGAGCGGGTCGTTCTTGGCGCTCTATGCGGCCCGGATGGGTCGTCCGTCGATCCCGCCCGAGATGTCGATCCCGCCCGAGATGCTGCTGCGGGCCATGCTCCTGCAGGCGTTCTACTCGATTCGCTCGGAGCGGCAGCTGATGGAGCGGCTGGAGTTCGACCTGTTGTTCCGCTGGTTCGTAGGGCTGGGCATCGACGATCAGGCCTGGGACCATTCGAGCTTCACCCGGAACCGGGACCGGCTCCTGGCCGGTGAGATCGCGGCTCAGTTCCTGGCCGCCGTGCTGGGCCGGCCCCGGGTCAGGCGGCTTCTGTCCAGCGATCACTGCAGCGTCGACGGTACGCTGATCGCGGCCTGGGCGTCGATCAAGAGCTTCAAGCCCAAGGATCAGGGCGGCAGCGATCAAGGGAAAGATCCGCCGCCCTCCGCCGGCGGGCGCAACGTCGAGGTCGACTTCAGGGGGCAGACGCGCTCGAACGAGACCCACGAAAGCACCACGGACCGAGAAGCCTGCCTTGACCGCAAGGGTTCGGGGATGGAGGCCAAGCTCTGCTTCATCGGCCATACCCTGATGGAGAACCGCTCGGGCCTGATCGTGGACACCCGCCTGACCTTGGCGAACGGTCACGCCGAGCGGATCGCGGCGTTGTCGATGATCGAGCCGAGGGCGGATCGACCCAGGGTTGTTTCGGTGGGTGCCGACAAGGCCTATGACGCCGAGGACTTCGTCAACGAGCTTAGGTCGATGAACGTGCGCGCGCACGTGGCCCGGAACACCAACGGCCGCCGCTCCTCCATCGACGGACGAACCACCCGCCACGCTGGCTACGGCAGGAGCCAGAAGATCCGCAAACGCATCGAGCAGGGCTTTGGCTGGATCAAGACCGTCGGCGGCCTGCGCAAGGCCCGCTTCATAGGCCCCGACAAGGTCAGATGGGCCTTCACTCTGACGGCTGCGGCCTACAACCTCGTCCGCCTGCCAAAGCTGCTCGGAGCTCTGGCGTGAGCGTCCTGGGCAAGTGGCGGATCGTTGAGCTGCCCGGCTACGAGGACGACAACGCCAACATGGTCGAGCCGGCCTACATCCTCTTCGAGGACGGCCGCGGTGAGTTCGCCTTCGGGTGTGTCACCGGAGCTTTCGCTGGCGGAGCCACCCGCGGGAGCGATCGCGCCGCCATCGTGTTCGACTGGATTGGCACATGA
>Ga0160429_1001966_pt1 | contig 11072 bp, 4 predicted proteins | sample SolpanmetagenomR_FD_108199 | JGI IMG/M metagenome (GOLD analysis project Ga0160429, IMG submission 108199) | Solar panel surface microbial communities from Lawrence Berkeley National Laboratory, California, USA - R | ecosystem: Engineered > Built environment > Solar panel > Unclassified ... | reverse complement strand
GACCTTCTTTGCCCTAAGTGTCGGGCGTAAACATGGTAGCTTTCATTGGATATAATGGCGTATTGTAGAGCGAAGCCATGCATTGCACAACGGAGACCCGTCAGAGCGAATCATTCGTCAAATCGTGACAAACACAGGATGTGGCTCTTGCGCCGTCAGGCTGCCAAATTAGCTTGGACCTTTTGCCTGAAACCACCACCTTAAAGACATCAAACAGCTCTATAAACATAAGTTTACCTGCCAAACCGGTTCCTGATTCCAGGTCTCGTTAGGCCTCAAGCAGATAGTCATTGTCAAGAAGGTTCGACGGAAAAGTTTTCAACTTGGGCGGACCTTGAGAAAGGACGAGCACTAGCACAGATTTCAGCGTGTAACTATAGGATAATGAGACGTTGGGGGAGGGTGAAAGACCGTACACATGTGTGTGAGCGCAATGACATCAAGTAAAAGACTTAAAAGGATCATCTCGGTGTGCGGAATAGACTGAGAGTCTAATGAGAGCCGCAATCCGCACTAAGCCGGTGACGACGCTACGAGAACCAGCTGGTGCGGATCCGCTTGCTTAGTTCGGTGGACTAGGGTGAACTGATAAGCTTAAGGCTGCGGAAGAAGATATGGTCGTCTGGATTCGGGGTAATCTCATTAATTCCGCATGATCTCTACGTCGTAGTCATACTAAAGAGAGCTGGCTTTCCTAGTTGGCTCTGCACGCTTATAGTGTGAAGTTGTAGATGTGGGCGTCGAGCTGCTTTTGGTGGTTTAGCATGACATTTCATCGCGCACGGGATTTAAGAAGGAGAATTGCATGCGAATCACATTGCGACTGCGCAATCTTGGATCGTAACTACATTATTGTCCTGCATTCGGAGATCTGGCGAGAGTTCCTAATTTCGAGCCGACGTGATGAACTGTTGATAGCGCTTGTGAAGAAAGCTTCTATTATGCCGATTTACACTCCTTCTTTTGCGATGTCAACACGGAGTTCTGTCCACTAATGTGATGTCTACCTGGATGGCCTGCTCCGATGTATCCAGTGCGTCATTACCAACCCCTGTTTAAGACATAGCTCCGTGACCAAAGCCAAGAGGTAATAGCATTGCGATGTTTAGGCACAACATGGTTACATGCTGTAGCAATGATGACGATGTATTCTTAATTCAACTCGTAATGTCGAGGAAGTGCTAGTAACATGGATGCGGTTATAGGACTGAGAGACATGAGAGGTGAAGGCTCCTGTGAAATTGATTAGTCAAACGAATTGCAACCCGTCATCAATGCTAATGTCAACGGACTAATCCGACTGTTTTGGTGCGTTCTCCTACGAATGGTTTTCGCCAATCGTTGTCAATTAGGTATCCATCGAATCTCTCTGGCCCCGTAAAAAACAAATGAGTGAAATGCAGTCACCAGTCACTAATGTCAGCTTCGATGAGCGGTTGATCATAAGGCGAGGAATGTGGTTGGGCTAGAGCTGTTCACTGTCGTGATGAAAGTGGCTTCGAACGGCATGGCTCGGTCAGCATTGCTTTGTAGCATATATAAAAAGAGTCTATAATTCACAGGGATGTTCTTGAAGACTATCCCAACGTAATAAAATTTGATTGGCTGGTAAGAAGCTGCGATGCTTCGTTATTGCCACGGAAAATATTATAGCGGGAAAAGTCACGTGAGTGGATTTGGTGTCGCTGCTACAAGAAAGCGCAACGGCCTGTCACGTGAGTGAAATTCATGTTGCTGCAATTAAACAGTGCAGGGCTAATGCCGCCGATCTGTTACAGTCTGCTTAATTGCCCGAGGCAGTAGGATCCCACTTTTTTATAATACGTATGATATTAAATCCTGCAGTTTCGCTCGTATATATCCTTGATTGGATTTAAAGGAAGATGAGCCGATGCCTTCGAAAGGATGGGCACTTCTAGAGCCGTGCCCTCTCTATGTTACACTCATCACCGACGAACGCGTCCACTACGAATTTAAAGCCTCAACACTATCGTCGTAAAGAAGTAGCATCTATCGGTGGAGGAGGTCTTAACCTTGCATTCCCATCAATTTATTACCCTTGTTCTCTGACTCCTTAGTCTTCTAAATCGACGTCGTTTAAACATGTAATAAATCTGAAGAACCAGGGCAGTCGTCTTTGCCGGTATTACCAGTTTAAGAACCACGCAGGTCAAGAGCTTTGTTTTTCAAAGTGCTTCATTTCATGATTGCATGCTGACCGCACCCAAGTTTCCGAAGAACTCTTTCCGTCTCCTATAAACTCGTCGCGATACTCGACGACATTGTACAGGATCTGTGACTGAAGAGTCAGGGCGATTGAATCGCATTACATGTACTTAAGATGAAATGCAACGAGATCGACTCCGCTGTACGCTTTATAGTAAGAGATTAAGTTCCTCGCACGCCTCACACCGCGGAGAATATAGGGCATTCACTTACACTCAGGTCTAGGCTATTCATTCAACATGACCCCATCTGGCTGCTATATGAACAAACTGTGGCTGGAGAGTATAGGCACGCCTCGCTACACATACGATGAAAGCGTTTCCGATTCCGTCTCTATACCTGTCATGTCGAAATAATAGAGCTTGGTCTAGTGATAGACGATCTGACAGGGCGGACGATCAACCCTAAGAACCCAATCGCGATGTACTGACGCAACCTATCGCCGAATTCCGTGAAGGGACGGGTTTCGAACCTCAGCAAGGAAGTGTTGTACTGCCAAGCTTAGAGAATAAAAATGGTAGCGCGGTAATTAGGAAGGGTAAGTATAGAGAATATCATGATGTATTAGTGTGTAATAGAACGTTAGAGATTCTACTCTCTTGAGGAGGAGAGCGTCGGTGATGTAGTGGAGATATAGCTTGATGCGTATTATATCGGTCGATTTCGGACGATGGTTAGTTGATTTTATGGTTAGGAGTATTCATCCTTAATAAATCGAGGCATAAGGGTGTCAAACGTCCAATATGTATCGTTTCTGAAACCGGTATATCACAAAGATTCTAGAGCGTTGCTGGCGATTGCTATAGTGGATCATACGTACCTTGTACTTCTTGCTAGTACCTAATAAAACATAGAGCACAGTAGACTATATGAGAAAACGAACAAAGTCACGATCTTGTGCCTAAGATCAGATAAGGTAGTAAAATCTCGTGTTATCCGCAGATATGGCAGACGACATGTAATGTATTATAAAAAGCTACTCGCTCAGGCCAAGCTGTAGTATAACGGCCGACGCTATAGAAGACTTATGTATATCTTACATTGATTGTGGAGATTCTTTGTGTTCGTTTTTGTGGAATGCTCCTTTCAAACATCACTGCCTTTATCGTCCAACCGAATCCAACAAGGCTTCTGTCTAAATGCATTAGTAAACCTTAGGAGGAACACGCAGTATCTCGTGCTCGAGCATCACGAAGTTTAGTATCCGTTTCTAGAAAGATCCGTCAAGAATTGAGAGGACTAAGTATATGTCTATTTGGAAATTGAGACACTCATCCACATCTCGACGCAAGATAACTTGCGGGTCATCGGGAGGTGTTTCGAAATCGACTGTGATTAGTGTAAGTGAAGTAGATACGAGTATAATCAAAACAGTACCATCTGAGGCGGATCCGGATCTAGGTCTTGTGGCCCTCTTACACTAGCGCCAGCTCCCTGATTACTAGAGAAGGTTGTCCAGGTACCGGAGATGTTGAATGCATAAGATATAGCTTCAATGGTTAACCTGTAGCTATGCTTATAGTAGGAAGATAAATGCGAAAATCCGAGAGGTCCAATCGTAAGAACACAATGCTCCTAAAGAGCAGCCTCTAAAATATTTATAAAGCATAAAACAGAGTAGCCCGAGACCGAAGGAAGATAATGCGATCCTCGGTATATACGCAAATCGCGAGACGTTGATTTTCCTAATAGTTAATATACGTCGAGCATGAGAAGGTGATATTGAAGTTAGTAGCATGCGATGCTGACGAAGGTATACTATTACCAGCTATACGATAAAGAGAGGTATAATACGACTACAAAAGAAGTAAGCCTATAGCTCGGAGTTCGAGGATCTAGAGAGGAGGAGCAAAATAAGCTGGCGACCTAGAAGTATAAGGACTGGCATTGCCCACTCTCATTGTGATATGCTTCGCTGCATAACAGTGAAGTTCATTGGAAGGAAAAAGTGAAAAGCTAAGGCAGTAGAGCTGCAAGGAGTAACGTGACATATTGAACACCTCATGTTGAAGGCTGCAGAGGGACCAGAAACAGTAACAAGAGTCAGTGTAGACAGAAAATCCAGCTTCAAGCGACAAAATTTACACCACTATATTAGTCCAGCAGGGCGTAGAGGAAATCATTCTAACTGCGACCTCCTATAAAGCGTCATGTTCGCCGAGGCGCTATCCAGTTTTGCTGAACCCGAGACGTAGTGAAAGGCGATCGAAGCATTGAGATTGACGATGATTGATGGACCTTTGAAGAGACGGTGTATGCTTAGGGTGCCATCACCGGCAGCGACAGCTCTTTCGATCTTACTAATACACCCTACATTACAAAATCCCGGCGGCGTAACTTTAATGCTCCGTCAAAATGGTGGAAGCATCTAAGGATTTTTGCCTGAGGCGAATCAGAGAGCTTCGCGACAAAAGCTGGGTGCCGCGTGTCATCGTGATAGGTGTAAGGAAGCGAGTCGGAAGCCTCGAGGATGTAAGAGCTGTATTGTTAGAATTAGAGCAATCAGGTAACTTTTCAGTAGGGAGAAGCTCACAGGAGAGCCAAGCGACAAGCCCAAACTTCAAGGATTATTGTTGCGGCGTGGTTGTAGACAAGGACGTAGACGATAGACGTGTAGATGTCCGTGGTAAGCGGTATGTAGGAGTGAAGGCAGATTTCTCATGATGAGGATGGTCATTCATGTCAGGAGGCCTAGGACAACGTCGTAATGAAGTCAACCGATGACACCTGCGTGTGCAACTAGATTTTGGGCTGCTTCAGAGGTGAAGTAGGGTTTAGGATCAAGATTCCCGTAACGTGTTGTCAACGCGCCGTTTGAGCGCTGCGATACTGTCCTTCTTATCCGAGTTGAATCTGCTATTATGTAACCCTGAAGAGGTTTTAAGGGGTTCTTAAAGAAAGTGACCAAGCGCAGCCTAAGTAATGCGCTATTTACATCCAAGGTCGACTATTATCGAATACAAGTCGTCGCAGACCTCGACAGTCTATCTACAATTAGACTCACAGATGGTGGTGCTATGGCGTAATTCTGTCACATCCCCGGACCCTGTAATATTACCCGGATCTATAATATTAGATCTTATTTTATTCGACGTGTACGTGGAATCGAGAGATCTTCCCTGGTAGAGTGTTGATGAGCCTTCAGTGGCTTGGACAACCGCTATGAAAAGCTCTGGAGGCGGCTACCTCTTTGACCTAGTTGAAAAGCGATTTCTGGGAGACTACTGTATCCTTTCAACACTCGTACCTGCCAGTACCGCTTGAAGATGGAACCACGTAAGAAGAAGGCCGACCGAACTACGGGGTTGGTGAGTTGTTGTTTTACTACTCTGCAGTAGTTGTGCCTCGGCATTTGTCATCCGAGGGGACTTACTGAGTGGATAGTCTCAACAGCTTCAAAGTGCTTCGACTTTAACGAACTCGAATTGTGTGAGTGGCTAGCAGCTGAGCTTTAGTTGCGCCTGTGATAGGGGGTAGTGAATGAAAGGAGGGCCATGGGCCGTACGGCTTCCAGTCCAAGGCGCGGCTCTGTTAAGCCCAAGAGGCAGATGACTTTGCCGAGACACTGCGCGAGCGCCTCAAGAGGCACTGGCATGGTCTCCGCCGGGTCAGGAAGTAGCAGGTAATCCCATATCAGACTTAACTTAGCCCTGGGTTTCAAGCCGCACTTCTTGCGCACCTTCTTCGTTTGAACCGCTCTCCAACATCCCCGGATCAGGAAGTTAGTCTGGTTGATTTGAGGTGTCGTGCGGAATGCCGATACTTATGTCAGTAACTGCTTCAACGTAATAAACTGGTACTCCCGTCTACTCCTTCAGTTATAATGTCGTCAAAACTCGTGCAGACGTCTCCCATCTGCCTGCTCGCTGATGTGTTCCTAAGGATTTAATGACCACCAAACTACATGAAACTAGATATATGTATTTACCAACAAAGTCTTCTGTGCCCGATTCCCTTTCTTCTCTCCTCGTCCGTATCTCTGTCCTCCTCCTCTTCTTCGTCGCCTCCTAGAACATCCTCCATTGTTAGGTCCTGGAAGGCCTCTAGCATGTAGTCCTTATCGTTGTCATTGATCTTGGTTCACTTGATCTGATTGTGAGTTTCCACGATGCCTGCATCAAGCCCTCCTGAAGCACTCTACCTAAATCTCTTGGAGTTGACGGCCAGCTTCTGTGAGTTGACAGTCAGCTTATGATATACACACCAGAGAAAGACACAGAGAGTTACCTGGCTAGCGAGCAGGGCTGAAGCCTCTACATGGTGTTGTTGAGTTTACAAGGTGTTGGGAGGGCTGTGCGCGACAGACAACAAGGCCACCGCTAAAAGTCGCAGTCACATGACGAGTAGAAGTGCTACTTCGCCATAAGGTTGTAGTCACATAACATGACTGATATGCATGGTGCTATCAAATAAGGAAAGAAATGGCTAACCAACGTCGCATACATAATGTCGAAAATCCGTATGCGACAAAGTGTACTATAGATTGCAATGGTGTAAATGGAATTAATTGTGGTTTCGGAGTTGCGAGAACACACACCTACGGATAACTTATACTTGACTTATCATTGTGACAAGTCTCATGTCACGTGCCTGCCCTTCCTTCCTCTTCGTCTTTGCTGACATAAGTTTCGCATCAATATCATTATTGCCCGAGGCACGAGGGCCATATTTGCCCGACAAAAAACACTCCACTTTTTTTTTGACCTCTCTGATTGGTGCGCTGAAATTCTGCAGTAACGTGACCTTTAGGCCTTTGCAGTAACGTGACCTCTATGGGTCCTCTGCAGTAACGTGATCTTTAGGGGTCCTGTATAGTAACGTGACCTTGAGGGGTCCAATACAGTAACGTGACCTTCCTAGCGAGCGGTATTACCCGCCTAAAGTTCCCCGGGCATATATTCGAGCATCGCTCGCCAGACATATTAATGATACCCAGCATATTCATTCATTCATTCACCAGCCATCATTTCCACCTTCACGGTAGTAATCCTTCGCCTACCTACCGCAGTTTACTGGCAATGCTTAATCCAACATGCTTGTAATGCAGTGCCCGGCCTGCATGCCCGCTTGCTTGCAGCCGCAAGTACTTTTCCTTTATCATGTCGAAGAGCCAGTAACCCGGTCGATCGATCAAACAACCAAACATCATGCAAGTTGTTTCATAGCGATGACTTGCTTCGCAGCGCAACCTCCCTTTGAGTTTGCATGCCTCTACGGCCGCGCAAGGCGCAAAAGTCCTCTCGAGAGTTAGGCTTCAAGACTTACATCACTACTACAACACTGACTTTTTTGGTAGAATCACCTTGCCGGCCATTACAATACCCTTGTTAAAACCAATCATCTCCGACATCCCCATTACGCCCATTCCTTAGACGACACGATTTGTACACTTGGAATGCCGGCAGCAATGGCGACCTCCTCTTCCGCTATTCCATCTCACGCTTCTGCTCCTGAGCGCACCCATGGCCAATGGCTTGCAAAAGACATGGCGAAGCATATAGAGGCACGACACGTCCTTGAAGCTGATGTTCAGGCAATGAAGGAGGATATTGCAAAGTTAACAAACAACCATCTCAAGATGCAGCATTTGGAGGAACAGCTTAACAATGAGCAGACCACACGCCGGCTGCTGCAGGAGAACCAGCTTGGGATGCAGTCTGAGATTGCTAGACTAAGGGATAGCGTAGAAGAGGCATTACTCAGGTTGCCTGTCGAGGATACTACTTCGTTGGAACGTACCATTGAGGAGGTTCGCACCATGCTTGCGCAGCTCGAGATCTCATGCTCATCCAAATGCATGGTGGTTCACAACGAGCTGGGCGCGACGGATGACAGTGTGCAATTGCTCTATAACCTCTTCAACGGCGCGCGAACCAGAGTGGAAAAGCTAGAGAACGGAAGGGCTGGGTTTGTCACGATTGTCGGCTTCAGACGTTTGCTTGACAAGGTTTCAGTGGTTGAGTCTGATTTCAAAGCTTTTCAAGAATCGTGTTCGTTGATACAAAAGCTCGCAGAGGAACGTCACGACCTAGAGAATACACGGTATCAGCAGTTAGAGATACGCCTTGCTGCCTATCCATCATCAATGGGAGACCAAGAACACCAAGAGTTCGTCGAGTATACTCGGATAACCAACGTCAGAGTAGAACGAGCTGAGACAGCTCAACAAGACTTGCAACGCGAACTTCACAATTTCCGTAGTGACCAAACGGGAAAGCATGACAATTTGGCTCGCGTCGTCCAGTCGGTCAATCAGGCCCACTCTACTCAGCTTCAGACATCCATTGTTCAATCTCAATCCAACTTCGAGAAAGTCGAGACAACTCAGCGGGACTTGCGACGCGAAGTGTACGAGAACCGCCGAGATCAATCTACTAAGCTTGATACTCTGACCCAGCATGTCCAGTCCGCCAACCACGATCTGTCTGTCAGGCTTGACACTTTCGCCCAGGATATCCGTGCCAACCACGATCAATCTTCCAAGCTTAAAGCATCATTTCAGGACCTTTTATCTGAGCGGTCTACCAATCCTGAAGTTCTATTGCATTCGCAAGAAGTGTGGCAGACGGAGGAGGAGAGAAAGCGGCAGGCATGGCAAGCGGATGCTGAAGCTCGTTTACAGTCTCAGGCAGAGTGGCAGACCGAGGAAGAAGCGAAGCGTAGAACTTGGGAAACGACTGCGGAGGGTCATCTACATTTGAAAGCAGCATGGCAAGCGGAAGATGAAGCGAAGCGTAAGATATGGCAAGCGACTGTTGAGACTCATTTACAGGCGCAAGTAATATGGCAGGCGAAAGAGGAGGCAAAGTGGAAAGCGTGGCAAACCACTGCTGAGGCTCACGTACAATCGCAAGCAGTGTGGCAGGCGAAAGAGGAATCGGGGCGGAATGCATGGCAAGAAAACGCTGAGAATCATCTCCAGTCGCAACTAGTAGCGTGGCAGAGCGGAGTGGAAGCGAAAAGAAATGTATGGCACGAGAATGCGGAGACTCACCTGCAATCGCAAGCGACGTGGCAGACGGGGGAGGAGGCGAAAAGGAAAGTATGGCAAGACAATCTTGAAGCCGAGCTTACTACGATGATCGTGCCAGTGCAGCATACCGTGCCGCAGCTCGAAGGTCGGGTGTCTGGTTTGGAGCGTGCATTTAGATTATACTCACAGCAACATATCTCGGAAATGCAAGGTCAGAGTTCTGCCGTGAGTACTCTTGGTGGTCATATCATGGAGCTACGTTCGTTAGTCGATATTCAAGATCAAGAGACCAAGGGTCTACGATTTGATATAAGTAAAGAGGTCACTGTGTTGGGTCAACAGATCTCTGGTCTCGAAGCTGGTCGACAACGTGAGACTTTGACTGACAACACTCATGATGCTTGTGCGGCCGCTCGTGAAGCGGATAGGCAAGCGTCCATTGACCGGCATCACACACGAGACGAACTCTACGGTGTCCGATTTAGTAAATGCGAAGAACAAACCAAGCTGCTCAGAGAGGAAGTTCGGTCGACTCCACATATCAATCCTACGCAGGACATATCACCACCGACCTTCGCAAATTCCTCCTTCAGTCTCGACTATTCTGAGTCCGACTCGTCGGTCGATTACAACTCGCCACGCATTCAGTCATCACGAACGCAGAAGGGGCGCCACATCGGTGCTGATCGGTCCAGCCATTTTCACCAACAAAAGACAAGCACACCGGCGACACGAAAGCAAGCATACCAAGCAGAGTCCTCAAAACAAGGTGCGCGCTTGTCGAAAATGCGGAACTTAGCAATCCACACGCATTGGAAGAACTGCGAATTCGCGCTGCGCGGTGGGACATGTAGTGCGATTCACTGGATCGGTTTGAGCGGAGCTGAGCAACGTCGTCGGGCCAAGGGCAAAGGTAGGGCAACGTTGAGAGGCGGAGTGGGCAGGATGGAGCACTCGAGCGAGGAGTGGTGGTGCACGAGCCATTGTAATGGCTGGGGTCGTTAGTCGTTTCGTATGTGCGTGATTAGTGTTGATGTATTCGATGTAATCCTACTTGTAGTGTTTGCATTAATGACAAGAGTCGAATGATGGGAAGGAGGGAATGTCACAAAATAGCGAGCACAGAGAGGGTTTTAGTGGACTGTAACAAATCGGCGCAGGGCTGAGTGGTCTGCGGAAATGGACTGCAACAAATCCAGCCTACGCCACTGTTGCTGCGACATTCGAGCGCTAGGACTGTGCGCCATCTTGGGGCTGCGACATCCGGGCGCGTCCACTCACGTGACAGATGTCGGTTTGCTCCTGTTGTTAGGTTTCTCGCGTGTTGATTAATAACCAATCACGGGAAGGTATAATTTGTATGCAAACGGAGTCGAATCAGTCGTGGCAATCGAGTAAATGTGGTCATGCGGGGAGCTCTCGTTCTGTGTAGTACTCGTACAGCCAAGCAGCAGCATCATCTGTAGCGCTGCTCGTAGTAGACAGACCGGGGACCTCACACGCGACCACACACTAATTCTCATGGCATCAATGAGTTCACGAAGGACAAGAACAATCACTTTTCGTTGAGAATGGATCCACCTTGCTTGATTCGTATAGTAAGACATAAAGGGGATAAGTGTTCATATGGCACGTTCCAGCGGACGCCATGACTTGTATCTAAGAAATGTCCTTCTATGTACCAGCCTACCCTTCGACCATTACGTTCATCAAGATCAGGGTGGAAAGATAAGTCACTGTTAATCAAACTCAGGCTCACCGCACAATATAATATAGTACTTAGTACAAGCAATGTTACTGACGAGTGAAATACCGCCATTTTGTTGCGGGCGCCGATGTGTTGCACCCGTCATTTTGTTGCACCATGTTCTGT
>Ga0160429_1001964_pt1 | contig 11077 bp, 11 predicted proteins | sample SolpanmetagenomR_FD_108199 | JGI IMG/M metagenome (GOLD analysis project Ga0160429, IMG submission 108199) | Solar panel surface microbial communities from Lawrence Berkeley National Laboratory, California, USA - R | ecosystem: Engineered > Built environment > Solar panel > Unclassified ... | reverse complement strand
TCGGAGGGAATTTCAACACCATCAACGACGTCGTTGGTCAGAACCGTCATTTTGACCGTTTCGCGTTTACAAGTCTTTGGTCGCTTTGGCTCGCGTGTCCGATGATCATGCTCATTGCCGTTTAGTGGTTTGCACAACCTCAACTTGTCACTCACCTGCAAACCTAGCATCCTGTGAAAACAGTGTGGCTGAGAACGGCATACAGGTTATGCAGTGTAATCGCTATGCAAGGTAATTTCAGTGATGACTTGCACGCCTCAGCCGTCTTCGACTAGGCCCCTAGAGTTACATGCGTGTTCGATGTTTGTGAGCGGAAGCTTGGCGCTTGGCTTGACGCGCGCTTGAAGAGTGACACTACGAGTATCAACGCTCCCTCCTCGACCTTCCTGGCCCTGCAGCGCCCGACTAGCAGATGCCATGGGCATCATAATTTTGCATTCGACGTGACCGCTGGACACGCGCGAATTGTGTGGTTCTGAGTCGATACTACTGGACGTGGTCATACATGCTCCCGGACTTGCAGTATTTTACGTCAGATTAACACCCGACGTACGAGCATCGAGATCCACTGGGACGCAATGAATCCTACGTACGGTCCTCGTGGATGCCATTGCTATTTCGACTTGTGCGTAGCGACGTCGGTCGGAATATGCGTGGCCTACATTGAGAGGGTTGAAAGAAGTAGTCTTTGTCCGCTGCAGGCTGGGTAATGTTCCGTTGATGTGGTCTTTCAGTTTCGTTGCGTGATACGAAGAGAAAGAGGTTGGTGATGGGAGAGGCGATATCCCATCTAGTCTCTCCTGACGTCTGAAGTTTTGGGCTGAAGAGCTTCTTATTCCTTTCAGTCATCACGAGTATCACAATGAGTACAATGTTCCTTTGTCATCTAAATCCACGTGAACCCCATCGATCTTATTCCTCTAACCATATCAATCACTCGACAATACTCAACCTATGAACAGACCCTCAACAATGACCGTCTCCAGCTTCTGCATCGTCAACTAGGAGGTCCAGACCAGCCTCTTCTGCGAGACCATGGCGACCGAGAGCTTTGAAATTATGAATGCAAAGTGCCGCACCAAGCCCTTCTGCGAGATCATACTCACCGAGAGCCTCGAGCCCGTTAAGAAGAAGGTTGAGACGAATCGTTTCTGCAACATCATGTAAGCTTTCGTCCTTCATACCGAGTAGCCAGGCATACAGGCATTGAGCTGTCATCTCAATACAACCGTTTTAACATGCGCATTTGCGGTCGTTCCCTGCCATGCGGTCCTCATCTCCGCCTGCATATTTCATGTCCGGCCGCAACTCATCAATCTCCAAGATCTTGATCGAAGCGAATGCATGGCTTCCATCTATCTCAAAGACTTTTCTGAGGCTTGCTAATCAATGTCTTTCTACAATGCTTGAAATTCACAATCGCGGCCGTCGTCCAACATTGTTTTACAAGGCTCAACATTGTGCAACAATCATCCTTTCAGTCGGCCCATTCAGAGTCGCGTATACATATAGGACCTTCAGCTGGCCGTCAATTGCCTCCCCACCAGCCTAGCTGCCACCCTTACGCCTCGAAGCCCAGCATAGCCCTTTGACCTGCCAGGTTCTCCGGTCCCAGAAAGACAACAGAACCTACAGAGCCTGCCTCGTCTCACAGGAGTACGTCTACATCAACTTACTACTCCGTCTCCGTTTGCTTCGTCATCCTATCATTCTCTCACGCAGTCGAAATGCCACGTTTCCACGCTTCCAGCTTTCGCAATACCTCCACAACCGCCCAGCCCTCCCCCGACACCCCAATCATCGCTCTTATCCTTTCAGAGTGGGACACGAGGAACTGGGCTTACTCCTCAGACGCGCTAGCCGACTGGTTGAATGCGCGGTGGATGAAGAGCGGATACTCACTTACGAATGCGCAGGTACACGATATCTTGATCTGCAACGAGAGAACAGCTATTGCAGGTATAGGTGACGAGATGGAGGGTGCTTTTTGCAGGGAGTAAAGCAGTTGAGGGAGAGGTAAAGTATGCGAGTCGCTATAGCTGATTAAGAACGTGTAGAGGAGGTAGATCGCTGGACGGTCATGACCTTGAGAAATCTAAGTGGATTGCGGAGGGCAGGGTTTCGAACTTGTGGATCTCTATCATGGGTTTGTTGGATATGGGAGGCTCTATCAGTATACAGGTAAGTCTGGTCGTGCTCGGATCCAGGTATAACATCCGTTCTGAACGTCGCGAGTCGACTTCATGAATCAGAACCACCAACATATTTCTCTTGCAAGCTCCTCGGAGTTTGCGCTAAGTGCGAAAACATCGTGGTAGCTCGTAGTCAATTAGCATCCAATATATATTTGAGTCTCCTCCGCATGAGTTGTAGAGCCTTGATCATCTTCTTTGCTGTGGTAGCGCCCACGTCCGTCTTGCCTCCAGTTGAGTGACACTTATGAAGAACAAGAGGCTCAAGCGCTTACGCGAGGGGAATTCCACCTATACGGCCAGTAAATGTTTTCCGAGCAACGAACGACGAGTGTCTCTCACAACATTTAGAACGTTTTTCGGTCCACTTCGTGAGAGTACGTCTTGATAACAAAGAGGCCTGAAACCGCGGACTCACATTAGCTGCACATCTCTTCCCCAGAAGAAGCGTGCATCGACACTAATGGAAAAAAAGCAGACTATGAAGATAGAAACACAATAACAATATCATAGCTCGCAACAAAACACACAGACACATAGAGAGCGTGCCAGCGGGTATCCCTAGAAACAAAATATGTCCAACCAATCCCATCCAAAAAAAAAATCCATCCACTCGTTTCAAATCTTAACGGAAACCCCCAAGCACAGGCGGCCGTAGCTGGATGCATTGTCCAAGAAAAAACTTCGTTAGCAAGTGACGCCCAGAACGCAAGCATCTTGACCCTCCTATTACCTCCTCTAAGCAAAACCCCGCTCGAAGGCTCAGTCCATCTTACTGGTCTTAAGCCTCCTGCAGCTTCACTCCACCGCGACGTCCCTTACCAAGGGCATTGTGTTTCCACCGCTGCACCTTCGCCGGCTCCTTCGCACTAGCATCATGCTCGAGAACCCCAGCCTCGCTCCTCGAAATCCCGTCATTTGCCACGCGAAGCCATCCCCACACCAGCACCGCCTGCGCCACCTCCCGCCGCCTCCACAGCCCCACGACTACCAGCACTACCCTCAGTAGCAAAAGTATTCGTCCGACTCTCCCTCAACGCATCAACCCGATGCTGCAAATCCTCCTCATCCGAACTCGACATGGAGCTCGAGCGGGACCCCTGGGTAAAGACGACGCGATCCCCTTCCCTCTTCTTCATCTCCCGCTGCTCCTTCTTCATCTTCGCCATGCGCTCCGCATCCCCCTGACAATCCAGCGTCGTGACCTTGAGCCCCGGAAAAGTGTGCTCGAAGAATTGGCGCAGCTGCGGGAGCAGCTTGGCGTTGGGCCGGTAGGTGCCGGAGTCGTTGTCGATGACGAGTTCGTAGTAAGCTGGGTCCTTGGGTGGGTCGTCGTGGGGGGGCCCGCCGTCGATGTCGTGCGGTGGGTGCGTTTCAGAGTCGTGTGGGAGTCGGCCTTTGCCGTTGCGGTCGTCGGATTCGAGGTCCTGGTCCGGCTGGTGCGGGTGCTTGAGCCGGCGGATGAAGAATTCGCCGGAGAAGGCGATGTAGAGGTTTACGTCGCTGTGCATGGTGTGCTTGGACAGCATGTCGATGCCGAATTCCTTGCCGGTCTCGGTGAAGCGGAAGAGCGCGTCGAGGGTGAGGACGTAGGTGAAGATGCGGCCGCCTTGGTCGAAGTGGACGAGGTCGAGAAATTTGATGGTCATGTCGTGGGATGGGTAGGAGGAGAAACTGCCGTAGAGAGTGCTGCGGTCGAAATTGTAGACGCGTGCGTGTTGATGGTGGAGGGCTTTGGAAAGGAGAAACCCACGGAATCCTTTGGCCGTGAACATGGCTTTGACAAAAGGTTTGAACTCGACGTAGCGATGGTAGAGGTCTACGGGTACGGGTCCGGCAAGCTGAAACTGGTTGGCTTGGAAGCTGTGCGGTGTCAATAGAGTTCATGTTGAAAGGGTTCAAGAGAGCATGCGCACTTATATCTGTCCGTCTTCGGACCTTTCTTCTCGTTGCCGCGACCATCCTCATCCGGCTCCTTCCGGTTCGCTATACGTCCCAGCATGGGTGAGTAATGTCTCGTCCACCAACACGGGCCTGCCGTATAACATCTCCCCCCATCGCCTTCGCTCCGTCCAAGCACTTCCACGCTTACAAAAAGGAACGCATTGAGATGGGTTGTTGCCTTCGTGCAAGCAGCGACAAGCCGTATCAGATAAGCGCGCTTACTCCCCATCCTTTTCTTCAGCTTATACTTGCCCTCCTGGATCCCTTCCCAATCTTCCGATATGTGGTCTACATGGACGTGAACGTTGCCCAGCCGGTCATCGTGGTCCGCCGGATCCTCATCGTATATACGCGCCTTGAGCTTGAAGCCCGAGGCTGGCACATGTGCAAGTATCCACTCGCAATTCCACTCGGGATCTGTAGCTTTTCTTATCGTCGGTGTCCGGAGCCGCAGGGCTAGGTCCTCCTTATGCCGCGTCGGCAAGCCTGTATTCACTTGCGCCAGAATGTAGGGATCGGAGGATAAGGAGTTGAGGTCGGCCATGGGCAGGTTGATCGCACGGTGGAAGGTAATCTTGACTGTATAGCCAGGCGGTGCTTTGGGTATTGGCGTGCTGTCGAAGCCACCTGCTGGTTGTTTGGCCTGGCTGTCCGAGTCGGTGTTCGCAGTCTCGTGCTTCTTGGGCGGCTGTTGTTTCTCGGAGGGCTGCGCATGGCTATGGTGGTCACCATCAACCTGCGACTCTCGTGAAGCATAGCCGTTCGCAAGCTTCTCATTGTTTGTTTGGTTCGCCATGGCGCATCCAGCGGTACAGCAGGTTTCAAGCGGGGCTGGAGAATGAAGAGCCCAACAGGCGCGATAAGGTCTAGGAATAGTCAATCATGTAGGAGACGTCCGTAGGAAGAATGATAAGGGCAAGAGGAGAACAGACGGAGTGAGACGCCATGTTGGCTGGGAACTGAAGCTTACGGCGAGGCGCAGGCGTTCGAAGTGGGGACCGATTGGGCAAGGGTTCGGATTGCGACGCGAGCTTGGCACTAAAAGCCAAGATTCTATCCGCGAGGCTTGGAAAGCTTGGTAGGCTTGTTTGCTCTCGACAAGGAACGGCTTCTCGATGAACTCATCGGGGCCTTTAGTCTTTCCACATTCGGCCTTTGGACCGCATTGTTATGACTAGACTAACGTCCATCGAGAAACCTCGACTCACTAAGCTCGATCACGAGTCCACGAAAAGTGGAGGATACCGACACGATCTAAGGCGCGGCGAATTTGACGACGCGATGGTCTCCGAGCAACGTGAGCACAACGGCCGAACCTATTAGCACGTGCTTGGCTCTAGCTTCCGGTTATCGTTCAACGATGCTAACACTAGCACCATGGATTGCTCCGACAACGAGGCGCAGCCGCTGCGGCATTTCCTACGCCTGTGGCTGTCGTGGCTGCGGTGTTGCCCTTCCGGCTGACCTGCGCAAAATCGGACAGACGTGGTGTGAGCTCAACCTAGAACACGTCCAACGAAGCGCGGAAATGGACAGATCGATTGATGGTATGTATACATGCTACTACTTTGCAGGCAATTTGTGTTGTTGGATTGCTTACATATCGTACAGTGCCCTGATCCTATGTAACGACTTATCGGATAGGCTTTGTCCATGGCCTCTTTTGCATAGCTCCATTTACCCTGAGAGGCAGGAAGACAGGAGAATGTTGCTGACTTGCGCGACTTCTAGCCCACATAGCATGTGATGGCTTGAATCAGCGTTGTCGACTTCAAGCGATGGTGCATTGCGTCAATCAAACGTAAATCACGTCTTTACATTCAACGAAGTGACATTCTGCGTCATGCACATATCACTAATTTGATCGTGCCACATTGATCTAACGCCGTCGCTATGCAATGACTTTAAGACTCCGTCAGACATCCAACGCCCTAACAAGCAACCAAAGCACTACCGGCACAACAACATTGTCATTCCCACCCGTCAACACCGCTTCCATAAAGCTCGCTCCACACGCCGCCCCTACACTCCGCGCGACCATACCTCCAACACCCATTAAACCCGGAAACTCTTCCCATTGCCCTGGCCAACCCCACACCTTTGCGGCCGACAGCCCCAAAGTCACCGCGACAACAAAGGCCACGGATCCCTCGATTGACTTGCCGCCCGCCCAGGGCCACTTTCTGCGACCGTACCGTCGGCCGATGAGTGAGGCGGCCGCATCACCCATACCAACGCATACCACACCCGCGACCATACTCACGTCGCGGCCCTGCACGTCCCACCCTTGCCACGGCGGGGTACCAGACCGCGGCAGTGCAGCAAGCGAAAGCCACAGCGGGATAGCGCAGCCGATGAGGAGGAAAATGTGCGACACTACGACGGGTCCACGGAGATCGCGGCCATCGACGTACGGCGTCAAGAAATATGCGATGGGTTTCGAGAGGGGCGGGAGCTGTGAGGCGCGGATGAGGTCTAGGAGGAGAAAGATGGCGAGGATAAGGGCAAGGGCGAGGGAAATGAAGGCCGGGTCGACGAAGATGGTGGGTAGGAGCATGGCGACCATCATGCCGTGGAAGACTTTGCGCCGGGTATCGACTTCAACGATGGAAGTGAGGTGGAGGACCGCGAGCATGCCGATCGAGAGGATGAGGAGGCACCAGCCGCACATTAGGAGGCGGGTGTTGGCGGGCCCAATGACTATGGTGCGGAGGTACTCTGCGCGGCCAAGTGGTGCAACAGAGGCTGAAGAGGGATCCAAGGGAGGGAAAGAGACCCATTGTTCGAGATTATTGTTTACGACGAAGCTTCGTAGCTCACGTATGTTGCCGAAGAGGTAGCCGATAGCCCAACCGAAAGGATCCTGGCCATCCAACGCATAGCGGGAAACGAAGGAGCGGATGGGTATGAGGATAATCGCTACAATCACAGAGTAGACATAGCCCGCGTAGAGCCATTTGCGGACGGTGGCCTCCTTTGGGGTGAGGGAGAGGAAATGGGATGCCACGGAACTTTTACTTCTATTCCGGCGCGTTCCCAGCGGTAGGCTGCGAGACTGGATCGTGGAGGCTGGGAGCGTTGGCAAAGTATTACGCCGTGATCTCTGTTCTGCGAGTGATCTCGGACCTGCATCGCCGTTCGGCAAGGCTGTCTCTTTCTTTGGCTCGACTGCAGACCTCGTTTCTCCTGCAGCCACAAGGTTGCCTCGTAAAGAGGCTACAAAGTCCAACTTCAAAGATTGTCCACGTGATCGAGGTATCGGGATCTCTGCATCGTCGTCATCGGCGTCACTGTCGATTGCTCCTTTCGCGCTTTTCCTGCTCTGACCTTTCGCTAAGCCCTCCTTCAGCGCGGTCAAAAAAGATTGCCGACCACTGACGATTCGGCCGGCGTGTCTGAACCTCCATTTTGGTATGCGGGCAAGCGATACGCCCCACTTTAGTACATCCCCGCAGAGAATGAAAAGCGAAATACCTCCGATCCATATTAGACTCCGCAGTATTGCCGCCTGCGAAGACTGCGAACAAAAGAGTAGACCGATGAGAGATATAGACAGAAGCTGGAGTTCGGCGGGAAGTAAGCTGGTGGTTGTGAGGTATTGCAGAGGCGGAAGGAGCGCCTGATGCAAAGGGTACAGGGAGACAATCATCTCAGGAATTAGTCCGTCTTCTGGGGGTCCCTTGAGCATGTACGGCTTAGACGCGGACAGCCTGGAGGGCCACTCTGTGTTCTCTGCAGCAACAAGTGGGAGTGTCGTCAATAGCCAATGGACTGTTGAAGTGCCGCCTAGCGATGGTAACCCTGGGATGAGTTCTGAGGGAATGGAAGCCAAACCGAGGACAATGTTTGGCAACAGGTATTTGGTCGAGAAAGGAGACAGTGACAAAGCGACGAAGACAGGCAGAAACTGAGGATAGAGCAGAGGCGCTGGATCGAAGGACGCGGGCACACGGATATGAGGTTCTTTGGTGCCCTCTTTCCTCCTTTTACGGTTGTAAAGGAACAGCCGGACAGGGTACAAAACGTAGAGGGAGCCTAGGACGGCACATTGGCTTATGAGCTCTACTAAAGTGTTTGTAAGCATCACAGATACAGACGAGGTAGGCGTGGGAGAGATCACACCTCTATGCCAGTGCCACGCCGTACGCCGCACCTGTGGGTTGCAAATAACCAAAAAGCCCACCACCAGAAGCAGCGCAACTTCAGAGGCTCGTCTGATCAGCTCAGCACGCCGCCTCTTTACGAATTTCTGCCTTGCTGCCCTGAGGTCGTCATCCGTGGATTGCCGCGACTCGCACGAGCCTCTGCGCTTGAAGTAGTCATTGCCGACTTTTCTGCTGTCTTCGTCCAGTAAGGAGGGAGTCAACAGAGGGCTTCCTACACCATCTGCAGCTTCCAGTCCTCTTCCGGCGCGCAGACCCTTCCGTGGTTTGATGGGTGGTGGTGGCAGAAGCTTGACCATGCCATAGCCTTCATCGTCCCCCTCCGTACCGCTTTCGCTAGGTGTATTGACAGCAGCCTTCTTCCGCCGAGAGACACTCTTGCTCTCCTCGCTCTTCGAACCATGTCTGTATGGGTCTGTGAAGTATGGTGACGAAGCGTCCGGCGATGAAGCTTCCGAGCTTGTAGTGCCTTGCTGGTGAATGGAGTTGCTGCGTACGTGGTACGGTTGCGGAGAACGTGAGAGTAATCGCAATGAGTCGCCGTCGACCACGCCCTCCACATCCGATGATGCATCCTGTTGGTCTGGAGCAGCGTTAGGATCTGGCGCGAGCGACATGCTGTGGGTAGAGGTCATTGCAGCTTCCGCATTGCTCTATGGGTCTCGAAGACTGCAGTACGTGCTTATCGTAAGGAATGACACTTGGACAATCAAATTCGAATTTCGGCGGAGGTTTGCGCATGTTGGCGGTTCATGCTAGGATTGTCAGGCATTCACATGCGCCAGTGTTGAGCTTAACGTTGGGGGACGTAAACCGCGTCCTTGGGCAACGTCAGCCGGGTCTCGCTTCAGCTTGCAGGGGCGGCCACTTTTCGGTTCCGCAGAGACGCCGCGGACGGAATATGCGAGGATGTACGAGCGCATAGCAACCTATGGGCATGGTAAGGTACGATAAATGCAACATATAATAATTTTGAGAATAGTTCTGGACGCCTTGATTCCACCACGACGCTGAATCTATATGCACATATCTACGGTGGCTATCCAATGCTTATGAGAGGTACCCATTCTCCTGCAACCACTTCTTGACATCCTCGCCATCCCTCTCGATCCACTTACTCTTCGCTCTGATAGCATCGAGGCTCTGAGCCAGGGACTGATTGAAGCCCTTGGTACTCTTTTTGCCGAAGAACTCTTCAATGTCCGTCATCTGGTCAGGATGGGTGAAGCTTGACGTGCAGATTGATACTACAGAACCGAGCATTGTCAACCCCGGCGGCAGCTTCTTCTCGAGCTCCTCCCAGTGATCCTTCATCCAACTCCACAGAGCATTTATGCCGTCCTTGTGGCTACGAAGACCACCAAGCGGCAAGTAAATATCTTGGCCCTTTACTTCGTCACTAAGGGGAAGTCCGAGCGTTCTCTTGATGAGCTCAGGCTTCTTAGCACGTCCGATAGATCTTAGCGCGGTGTTGCGCTCGTCGCTTGTCTTTGCTGTTCGGTACTCGTTCAAGATTGCGTCGTACTGCGCAGAAGTATTAGTGGCTGTCAATCAGATAAAGCAATGATTATGGCGACGAACCTCTTCCTCGCCACCCTCGGTCAACACGATGGCGTAAACGCTGCTCCTGAGGTTGGGATGGATGGCCGACCTGTCTCCGCTCTTGAACTTCTTGAACATGTCAAAGGCTGCTTTGACGACGTCGCCATCGCCAGCAAGACCAGCGTTGCCAAACAGCAACGACTTGAATTGCTGCTCGATGTGTCCGTCACTGTCCTTGAACGTCCAGCCCATCTTATGGGCCTTCTCAGCAGCTAGGTCGCGCTGGAATTTCTTGAGCGCATCCTTGACCGCATCATCTTCAAAGATCCAGGCACTGCGAACGGCGCCAATGCGCGCAACAAGCTCGTCCCAAACGACAAACTCAGGCTCGTCCCTAAAGCTCTTGAGCAATGAAAGAATGCCGGAGGACTTCTGGTACCCAGCAGCGGCGAGCGAGCCAGCGTCGGCTATCATTCCAGCACGATCCTCGACGCTAAGCAGGCCCTGCTTTGCAGCCTCTCCCAGCTTCATCAGTCGCTCTGGGCTGTACGACGTCCGGTAGATGCCGGAATGATCAGCATTGACCTTGTAAAAGTCCAAGTCGTTGACCTTGAAGTTTGCCTCGCGATCATTCAGGACAGCATCTTCGTCGACGCCCTCCTTTGTGCGCAAGCCAAGGAAGACGGGGTATAGAGTCTTGTCCTCCTCCGGCTTCACATCGGCAGTCCGCAGGAAGCGGTTCTGCTTGACATGAATGGAACTGTCTTTGGAGTTCTCGGTCACCGTGACAACTGGAAAGCCAACGTTCTTGGTCCAAATATCCATGACCTTCTCAACGTCCTTGCCACTGGCGTCGCTAAGAGCAGCCCACAAATCTCCAGTCTGGGTGTTACCATAAGCGTGCTTCTTTAAGTACCGGCGAATGCCCTCCATGAAGGTCTCCTCGCCCAGGTATTTCGAAATCATCCTCAATACACACGATCCTTTCGAATAGGAGATTGCGTCGAAAATTTGGTTGATTTCATCTGCACGCTTGACTGGCACCTCAATAGGGTGACTGCTGCGCAGAGAATCGAGGCCGAGAGCGCTTTGTAGGTTATCCGTCACATAGCCTTGCCACACCTTCCATTCGGGGTAGAAAGTGTTGCATGAGTACCAAGACATCCATGTAGCAAAGCCTTCGTTGAGCCAGAGTCCATCCCAGAAGTCCATCGTGACCAGGTTGCCAAACCACTG
>Ga0160429_1001963_pt1 | contig 11079 bp, 4 predicted proteins | sample SolpanmetagenomR_FD_108199 | JGI IMG/M metagenome (GOLD analysis project Ga0160429, IMG submission 108199) | Solar panel surface microbial communities from Lawrence Berkeley National Laboratory, California, USA - R | ecosystem: Engineered > Built environment > Solar panel > Unclassified ... | reverse complement strand
TCGAGGCTAGCGTCGACCGTCTTCAGAAAGAAACTGAGAGCAAATTTCAGCAGCAAGAAAAGGCTCATAAGCAAGAACGCCAGGCACTTCACGAGCGGGTGCTCAAGGCTGAGGCCTTGGTCCGGGAGTATGAGAGCACATATCAAGCTCTTTCTCCTCGTACTTCCACTCAGCGGCCGAGCATTCACGCTCTGGATGAGGCCTTTCCGGCTCCGGTACCAGCTGATCAAATTGATAAGCCCCGTAAGAAGGTCGACCGAGCCAGCAACTCTATAGTCGAGGTTCCGCGGTCTTTTCACGGGTTTGCATATTCTGATTCGCCTCGGCAGAGCCCTATTGAGGTTCAATTAGGAGCTGGCCAGATATTCGTTCGAGCGGACACTGACGGGTCTCAGAATGACCTTGGTCGCTTTGAAAAGCTAGACGAGAACGGTGTATCCCGAGTCCACGTCCCTGGATCGCGACATGAGGAAGCGCACACGGACGGAGATGAGCCACCGAATAAGTTCGAGACGTTTGAACAATTCAATCGTCGCGTCGGACCTGTGGATCAGAATCTCATCAAAGGGTCCTCCTCATCTCTGTCCGAGCTTGAAACCGTAGCTACACCGCCGCCAGTACGCCGTCCAGCCGTGCCAGGCCGACACGTGGAGCCACGTGTGCTTCGAGAGCTCAATGTTGCTGCTAGCACTCCAGTGCGCATCACGGCTTCGCCTGATCTAGCAAAGAGGGCCAGCGATGCCTCAAGCAGCTTCGGTACGACCAAGCCCGTCATGAATCCGTTCTTTGATCCTGAGCGACCTTCCTCGCGCACTCATCCCCATACAGCGTCTCGAATGGCACCCACAACGCAACTCGCGAACGCTCCCAGCAGCAAGCACCGCTCGGCTCGCCAACCGCAACCTCGTGTCGGGCGCAACTCGCGGGCCTCCGGAGGCGGGTCTCACTACCATCAGTCCAAGGACAGCATCATCGACCAAGCAGAAATGCATAGGCCACAGCCAAGCCAGGACGGGCAGAGCAGTACACCTGACTATGTCGGCAGTGCTGTTTCTCAGAAATTCATGACATATCCTCGCCCAGATAGCCGATCAAAATCAATGAATGAGCAGTCTGTGCGAATGAGTTCGGAGGAAGCAGCTCCGCCAACCGAGGGTTTAAAGCGACGTGCAACCGAGACCCGTGGCGAAGAGCAAGAGCGAATCAAGCGTTCCAAAGGCACAAGCTCGCAGACCCTCTCGCAACGCAATCGTGCAGCTTCACGCCAAAAGCATCGGCCTACCTCGGGGACTCGCACCGTAGTAGAAGAGACGCAATTTCAAAGCTACCCTCGGTCACAGAATATTTCTCAATCGTCGGCATTCAAATCGTCGCAGTCTCAGCGACAGCCCCTTAACAGCATCCCGCCAGTGCGGTCTAATATGCGATCTTCTCAGGAGGTACGGGAGTCCGCCCGGTCCGGCAGGACCACTCGTCAGGCTGTCAGCAGTAAGTGTAACGGTGTGCATGTTGATACCGGGCATTGACTTCCCTTACAGGCGACCGATACAACATGCGCTTCTCTGAGGAGCTTGGTCGCATGTAGACCCTTTACATCTCTCTGAATATCACAATGACTATCATTGTTGCCATTGCCTGCGTCGTAACGAGTCGGAGCTTCCAGCACGAAACCGATCGTCAACAAGCATGTTGCGCGAACGGATTCCCTAGTCGAGTCCAAGATTTTTGGCCAGTCTTCTGAGAATGTCTTGGGACCAAATGGTTCTCTGTTTCATTGGTCTCTTACAGCTCAGAGCCACGGGCCATTATTGTCATCGAGTTGCTAGTCTAATAAACGGTTAATGTGTCGTTATCAGGCTGTAAGAATGGAGATGCAGGGGTTGATCATCGCTTGTGTTGCCATCTCGCTTTTCAAATTGGCGCATAGCTACGCAGTATATAGCTCAATCATATGACGTCTTGCTAAAGAATTCTGTCAGGTCCATGCGTGGCCATGGATAAGGGGGGAGTTGATGTCTCGCAAAGCCGTTTGCTTTGCGGAAATCTCCGGCTGCGGGCTGTCACGTTCTGCGTACGAGTCAGTGCCCCAGAATACCACCACCACCACCCCCAACTTGTTATGCGTTGTCAACGTATTACTCGTACTTACTCGCTGAGAGATTGCTCTCACTTTCACCTGCATGGAAGGCGAATAAGTAATGGCACCCGTTCAGCAGGAGGCTCAATCACGCCGTCCGCCCCTTGCGAGGCACTCATCCAGCTCGTCCTACATAGCGCAATCCCCCTCCGAGCACTCCACGTCGCACAAAGAACGACAGCAGCCGAGACAGCATCGTGTTGGTGGGCATGTGCGCATGGGTCCACGAAACACGTCAATCGGAAAGAATCTGAATAAATTGAACAAGCTCACCTATTCGCACACGACAGCTGGTGGAGGAGCTGTAGAAGGAGGAGATGGCTCGACTTTAGGCAAGAAGAAACACCACGCCCACAAGCGCTCGACCTCGGGCGAATTAGCGACATCGAGCTCTCCAAGGCCTTCATATGTGAAGCGCAATGCTTCAGCTATGGTTGTACCTCGCGTTACATCACATACAGCGCTGAAGAAGAACCACTCGAGCGGGCAGTTAGCCAAGAATACGTCACACAAGAACATCGCGAAGATGGCAAAGCAGCAACACGATCCGCCAGCGCACAAGCGTAAGATTTCAGGGCAAAAGAGCAAGGATGTAGGGTCTCCGAAGCCCCATGTAGTTCGCTTCGATGTGGGAGATGACGAAGGGAGGGACGAAGAGGACTGGACGGAGGCGAGTGCGTCGCAATCGCCGGCGACTACGCGCACAAATACAAGACAGAACTCTATAGCAGAGGACCTGCACAAGAAAGCTCAGGACCCCGTGTCCAATGGTGGCGACAGCGCATCAGACGAGTCTGTCTCCGCGGGACAGCGACAGGCACCCGTACAGCCGAACTCACCACCGCAATCGCAACCCGACACAGATCGCATCGACCACGCCCACCGCATCAATGGCGCATCCTCATATCACCCTGCGCGCCCACCAGACGCCGACATGATTACATCCCGGCTTCTACAGCGCAACGTTTCCGCGCACACCCAAGCACCACCGCAACTCTCATCCATCTCTGCCATGGCAACCGCAGATCACCACAAACCTTCCCCCTTCTCTCACAGCCAAGGCTCCACCCTCGCAGACGGCACTCCTTCCGGCCGTGACCTCGTTTCCCGCTTTGTAGGCGCCAACGGCGACGGCAACGCTAGCACGACCGGCACGCCCCTGGATGACTCCGCATTATACCTCCCACAGCCTACAAAACCCACAACAGCGACTGCAATGCGAGAGCCCAAGAATAAGCATGTCAGGATCCTCCAAGACGGTGAATCTCGCGACCCAGGCTCAGGTTCGGGCTCCGAGTCCGATAAAATCAAACGCAACAAGTCGACACCCAATTTCGGCCACTCTAATAGCAGCCAGCGACAACGACAAAACCAGCGAGATGAAGCGAGATCGAGCTTCCATGCGCGCGGTGTTCCGCCGACGGCGCAAGGGGAGGAATTGCCGGAAAGCAGGACGCAGCAGAAGATGAATCTGCAGCGTGCGTCTTCGTCGATTGAGCCGCAGAAACTTGTCCCTGCTACCCTTCCGCGGAGCGCGATGGGTCCGCACGCGCAGCTCCTCGGTGCTGGCGCGTTGGGAATGGCGGCAGCAGCTGGCGGCGGCGGCGTTGGTGGCTCCGGAGGCCTAGATCCGGTGCTCAAGACGCGGTTCGAGCAAGTGGGCATCGAGTACAGAGGGGTTCGACGCTTTAGAAATCCGGTTGCGGATGCGCTTGCTCGGGTTGTAAGAGAGCAGCTGCCGGCTAGTGGGACGCAGACGCCGAAGAGTAGTCGCGGGAGCCAATTGAAGTTAAATCGGAGTACGGTCTCTTTTGCTGGCCTGGCGAGGAGTGGGGACTCGGGTAAGCAGACGAGGGAGCAGGGGAAGGACAGGGGGCAGACTTCCTTTCCTTCTTCTACGCCGGCTGCTTCGTCAGCGGACCTCCGGACGGATCCGAGGCGTAGTAGGGTTTCCTTCGACGTGCCTTCTTCTATGGCGCGTGACCGAGAGCGAGAGCGTCAGCGGCAGTCCTCGTCTAATATCTCCAACACTCCGAGTAATAACCTCAACGAAGATGATGACGATCCGGAAGGGAGACAGAGCTACGGCAGTGGCAGCGCGGGGACGAGGACGCCGGGAACGCCGGGTACATTGGTGGGTATGATGACGCCGAATATGCAGCGGATGGGCGAGAGGGATGAGGTGTTGGGCATTTGTAGGAGGTTGTGGGAGTTGGGCGATGTTGGGGAAGTGGGAGAGGAGGCGTAGGTGAATGGAATGAGTAGGGCGCCGTGGGAGTAATGCAGTGGGGCGTAATGAAAGGTGCGTAATGGAACAGGGCAGACTAAATTAGGGCCCATTGGGACAGGGCATAATCGGAATCGGCGTAATGGGATCATGTGTTAATCGAGAGGGATTGGGGAGAAGGATAGCGCATTGGGAAACGCATAGCATTGGCGTCTTGATATTCTTTCAAAGATTGGGTCGATTGGCCGCTATTCGCCGGTCTTGGTAGATACGGATATTCTAGTAGTGCTGCTGAGTGAGGTGTGAATGAACGCCTGTTCTCATGCCTTGGAAGTGCCGCTCGGAATCGTCAGCTCTGCAAATGACCATCCCCTATCGATGTGGTTCCTCCCTTTCTTCCGATCTGAGTTTGCAGGCTGCTGGTATCCAAGCGTCGCGAAAGCCACGCTTTAACGGCTGTCCAATCCTCGTTGGTCCAGGCGCGGACGATTTCGTGCATTGGCTGAAGTGAACGGCGACGCTCACGGATCAATATTCAGACGTGCAGGAACACGCTTCCACTCGTCTCCAAGCTCCTAGTACATTTTCGGGAGCGAACAGAGGATGAGCACCGGGCCTTACGTAACACTCGCGCTCTGATTGTACACTAAAGCCGAAGATCTATGATACAGCTTGCAAAGCAATTATAGCCAGTGAATCGTCGCCACAAAGTGGCAACATTGTTTCGCTATGTAGCAGAGGAGAGAGAATAGTCGCATGAGCATTCCCAAACGCCTACGCAATGCATACTCCTGAACACGACGTCCTTTCTGCGCCCGGGTGTTATCAAATAGCGAGCGTTAACTGCAGCGTCCCGAATCAAACAGGGCTGCACCACAGCATAGACCGCAGCTGTCAGCAACGCTGCGCAGCCTGCCGATTTCTGATAAGTCCAAACACCGTGTCTTCTACGCCAGCGCTCCTTGCGCTGGTATCCCTTGTTGCTGTGGTGGCGGAGGTGGTAGGTCCAATCGTGTGTTCTCGGCCATCATTCTTTGAAATCCAATACCGACGCCTTCGATGACGGCGAGCAGGATGGCACAGCCAATGGCGCCGTTTCGTATCGCTTTGTAGCCTCCACGTATCGCTAGTGAACCACCTTGCGCATTGCGTTGTCAGTGTGCCGCATGTGATGCTGACCTAGTGCTGGCATACCTGTGAAGCCTCCCGCGATGATAGCATTCCATGGATCTTCCTTCTTTCTCACGCCCTTGACTGCGCAGTCGAACGTGCTGAACAGACCCCCCCATACACCGAAGTTGCCGCCGAGCACTGGTGCGCGGGCTTTTACTGCCGTGAGGGCTGTCGTAATGTTCTTGTCAGCCTATGACTGTGTCTACATCTCGTCTTATTCCATTTTCCTCCCAAGATAAAGCCTGGAGCTACATGGTGGGGCTGTTGACGTTCGAGGAGGCGAAAAGGTATATAGCATACCGCCTATCCGTCGCTCGCCATACGGACTATTTCTGAAACCCTTCACACCGTGCCATACAGCTCCTCCTATTGCGCCCATACAAAAAGCTCCGCCGAAATCGTTGAGCGTCACCCACGGGCAGGGGTCGCGGGTGTGATCCATCGTTGTGTAAGCGCCTAGGGAGGCCTCAAGAGGGTCGGAGGACTAGAACGCAACGTGAGGCACTGTGTGATAGTCGCGGCTGATGTGACAAAGACAGAGATGACTATGGGCGCAAAGGGCCGCTGTTAACGTATGAGGCGCGCTTGACATTCAAATGTAATGATGCTAGACTTTTCCGCCGAGACCCGGAGGATGCCCGCTCCGCTCGCGCCAAGAGCGTTGTTGAGCGGGCTAAGCAGAAGTAACGGTACACTCCTTACTTCTTGTTCGCATCTACACTTTTCGTCTCAACCACCTGCAGGTTGCATGCAGGCGTATGTTGCTGTGCCGAGCAGGCTGTCATGGTCGGAAACGAGCTGATGTTTTAGCATACATTTGATAACACAATACAGCATTGAATCCGCTTACACAATGGCCTCCTATGTGGTACGAAGTCATGTATCAGCCTATTCTCAATCTGTACTTCTTCTATAGTCCCTCGCTCCATCATTTCAATGCTCTTTCGCCTCAAGCCCATGTCTATCGCTGCTCATCACCTGACCTTGATCGACCTTCCACTTGACTCGGCAACATAGATACTGTTATCAATCAAGGGTGTCTCCCACCGCTTCTGCACAAGCTTCCGCATGAAGAAGCCTTTTCCGCTTTGATTGTTCACACCTTTCAAGCCCGCCGACGCATCGCCCAATGGCCCAAGCTTCCATCAGCGCAAGCCACCATTGTGGCTGTGTCATTGTGACTCTCACCCAGCAGGCAATTCGCAAACAGCAATGGCTCTTGCGCAAAATGATTAATGTGGCGCCCTACTCATCATGTTCACCCGCGTACTTTCCCAGCTGTTTTCGTCGCTGTCAAAAAGGGTGGACGGTGTCTCACCGCATCCGACTTTGAGTCACCAGTAACACCACTTTGCCACATAAGTCGCAGCACTCTCCAATTCGCTGTACTGTTCCGTTCATCCAAAATTCTGCCCGCACCCCATCTTCGTATTGCTCCATTGCCTCATATCGTCGTTCGCATATTGTCGTTTCCTTATTCACCTTCTCTTTCTTTGCCGTCACTTTGCCTTTTTGTATTGGATAAAGTGTACTCCGGAGAGATTACCAAGCAGAACAATTACAGACTGTTTGAAAGATATCCTAGACATTGAGAAGAACCGACAGAAAGTACATTTCTGGGGGCAGGCATTTCCAGTGTCGCCTTATTCACAGCGCCACCTTATCTATCTCACCCGCCATATCAGGCCTTTGTACTGCAAAAACGTCAGCCTGCACCAGCACGCAGCGCTTCATCGATGTCCACACCGGCTTGTCAAGAGTGCAACTTCGTATCTTCCTGTTCCAAGCATAAGATCATGAGCAACGATCAACACTTACCTAGCGGCGACATCCGCTCCACATCCAAAGAGTACCTTCGCGCCAAGAAGCACGCAGCGAAGTACTATCACAACACCTACGTCAAGCGTGGTCAGCTCGGCCAGCCACATCACGTTGCCGACAATTGTCGCTTCAATACCTACCCTGCTAACCTCTCCGATGCCCCTGTCGTCACCCTTACGAAACGTCAGCATTACACGATGGCGCAGGACTGGCCGCGACCGCCACGAAACCATGTATCTAATAGGCACCAGCGTATCAGGTGCTGGAGCGACCACACGCATACCGGACGCTGGGGTAATAAGAAGAACTGCTGGTTGGCCGATCGTGAGATTGGGGCATACGAGCGGGAACACACTCCGCTCGAGGAACGGCACATGGAGCTAGAGGTGTCGAACGACTTTTGCATGCAGTCCTGGGACAACGCTCGCTGGAAAAAGGATTGCGGGGAAGAGTCGCTGAATCAGGGCAGTAGTGTTGCGCTGGGAGACTTTGTGCATGATGAGATGTGGCTCAGGATGGAGGAGAGGGATTGGACTTGGGAGGACTGGCAGGTGAGGCGGGAGTGGGATGTGGTAGGACGTGTAGATGGAGAAGATCTGTATGAGGAGGAGGAGCACCGGGACTTGGTTGATGAACCGGGTGATGACGATTGGGAGCAGCTGTGATACTGTGGCTCTACAGCCTACGATGCCCAATCACAGACACACTTGCCCTCTCCGCTTAAGCTCACACATCTTGACCGTATCCCTTTGACCACGGAGATTGCTCGTGAAGTCTTGGACGCAGTTCAACCAAAATGGCTTGTAAATAGTACTGTATAGGTGGCAAGACTTCACAGGCCTCAACCCTTAACGTAGGGTACTGAAGAATTTGGCCCCTGTAGTGTCTGACAGCTCTTGTTCGGGTCACTCAACCTTGGGTCTCCGATAAAGGACATAAGTTGCTGCCAGAGTTGCTGACTGAACATGCGCAAGCTTGCGAACGAGTTGGCCACGTAGCACAACGCAACTCAAAGAGCTGGGCCTGGAAGCTCTCGCTACTCGACGGCAATGGTTGCTTATGTAGGTACGGCAGGAGCGCATAATGGCGCGTGAGGAGAGAGCCTAAGAAAGGTCTTGATTACTCGCGTGTGACGTCTTTGAAATCCAGCTTGTTGTGGCGGGCCGTTCTGAGTCCATGGATTATACGAGAGGCGTACACAGCTGGAATGTCTGGGAGATGCTCATTGTTGCAGTCATTCGTGTCGTTCTCTTCGATATTTGGAAGAAGTCTACATTGGCCTGTCTGAGCAGCCGCGGTGCCAGGTCCTTGGTCTGAGACTGAGGAGCATCACGTAAAGGAGGTTTGAGAGATGTGGCTGAGGACACCAGAAACTGCTCATTGGTCAGACAAAGACCCCGCCTTTCAGTAGACGTACAAGGAAAATACGGAATTGCCTCTTTGGGCTGCGACTTTGTCAGATGTCCAGCCTATCTATAGGTACCGGGCGGTTTGGCGGGGGGATTACGCACGCTAAAGCCAGCAACGCTGCGGAGTTATGAAGCCCTAAGGAACAAGAACGCAAGAGCCAACGTAGAAGGTCTAACTGCTATTGCCCTGGCCGTAAGCATATCGCAGACCACATAGATAGAGGTGCTGCTCGCAGGGCCAACTCTGTGGATGGATCCTTTCAATCCGCGCTGGGGAGGCTCATGCAATGTTCCAATAAAGTTTCGATATAAAGCTATAGAGAGATTCTTCGTCGGACCCCAGCCCGGCCTATCTTTCAGTGCAAGCTCACTATGATGCCTTACGCTCGTGCACGGTTAGAAGCTCAATCTCCGCCGCTTGAGTATATGTCTCCAGCGTAACGCAATAATTTGAAACTCTTTCCAGTTGGAGCCACGCAAATGTCATCGCGCGTACGATCAGTAGCACCGAAGGAATGAAGTTGAGTATTCCCGCCATCGGGCGTGGGGCTATATCTCTCAGGAAGGTTGCGTAGGACCTCGCTGAGCCAGTGCGGATGTACTAAGCCTGATCTGCCCTACCGTCATCGCCGTGACAGTATACACACTTCTTCGACACTACCTCCACACATTCTCATACCACAGAAGCGGCCCAGGCCATGTTCATAACACATGGGAGTGAGACTGAGGCGAAACTGCTCCCGTGGAGGCGCGCAGCATGATGCTGGGAAACAGCTCGCACGACAACCTTCTTCTCCCCGAACAAGCGTCCACCTAGAACGTCGATCCAAAGCCATGAAGCCCGATAAAGTTTGACCGTCGAAGTAGTGAAGTCGAGACCCTGATAGCTCTCCCCTCCAACTGTTCCATACTTTAAAGCATTGAACGATCGGTGTGATCTACGTGAACCTCGGGACGGATTCGATACATCTTCAGCGAAGGCGGCTCGACCTCATGGAGATACCAGAGGATGGGGATAGCTGGAAAGATGCCACTGCGCGCAGGGTGTGCGAATGTCCACCGCCGGGCCTACCGCTTTGCAAAGACTATGTCACTGGCAACATCCTGCGGCTTGAATCGCAATACTCCGCCTGCGTAGGATGTTCTGGGATCTCAAGAGAAGCTTTGCAGATCAGCCAGCAGATGAAGAGGGGCAGACGATCAGCCGCGGTAAAATCTGCCGGTTTGGGTCCGTGGTGCGGTCGACCTAGAAATCAGAACTCGGCGAGTCCAATCGATGGCTTAATTCTATTACAGGCGGCCACGACGGACACACGAACTTGGCTGGAGGTAGTCAGCTTCGCGAGATGCTATCAAGCCCAGCGAAAAGAACCTGGGATGTACAGTAATAGATCGGCAATACATCATGGTCCTTCCGCGCGTATGGAGCGTATCGTCAACGGTTCAGCCTGGTAACATGGTCGCCAATCCTCGGTCTCTCTCATGTCAATCACCGAGTCCCGCGCATCGGAATGATCGTCTGTTGAAATACCACGGATCAAGGCTAGGGCTTTGGACAGCAGGCGTTGCGTGGTTGTACAGACGGCACAGGCGCCGCGCCAGTCCTGGTAATCAAACACGACTTGAGTTGCCGTCCGATGGAGGTAATGCATCTTCAGGATCTAATGATAATCCCTTGGTGACAGCCAGGCAGACAATGCCGTTCATGAGGTCGGCGCAATGCAGTGGTCTGACGCCGGATCGACCATTCCGCATGGAGGTTGCCGTTCCGCATTCCAACCTCAGCTTTCACAAAATTTCTCTTCCTTCTGTCGCAGTCGTATGGCTAGCTTTGCCAGTTGTCTCTCCTTCGTGCTTTTACTCCTTTATCTTGTCCTTTACTTGTCCAGTCCTCAGGCACAATTTCCCGGCAAGTGCCATTCTCTGTTGCTCGTTGTCGTAAAGAGGAGGCGATCGCACGGTGGACCCGTGCTCTGTTGGTGGCTGTCTTCTTCGTAGCCCAAGTTCTATAAAAGGTTACATCTCCGAGTTCTCAATCTTTGTGTGCTCCCAAACCATACGCAGGAGGCTTTGTAGTTTTTCTCTGCTACACGCTCTCCTTTTCATCCGACGCTACTTCTTGGCTATAACCGCTACCAGCCACGACTGAGTTGCGTATCCCTTGTCTCGAGGTACCCGAGAATCTTGTCAGCCCGCCTAGGTCTCCACGTTCAATATCTCCCTGCCGGATCTGCCGAGCCCATATGGGTCGCAGGTTCGCAAGCCTTGCCGGAGCTGGCACCTGCACGGGGTGCAGCTCGCGTAATTGTCTA
>Ga0160429_1001962_pt1 | contig 11080 bp, 4 predicted proteins | sample SolpanmetagenomR_FD_108199 | JGI IMG/M metagenome (GOLD analysis project Ga0160429, IMG submission 108199) | Solar panel surface microbial communities from Lawrence Berkeley National Laboratory, California, USA - R | ecosystem: Engineered > Built environment > Solar panel > Unclassified ... | reverse complement strand
TGACAAGGTGAGAATATCTTCGGCAGCGCGCACCTCGTGAATGTTAGCAAAGACACTCGTCCTCATGGGGGGTGAAGCCCGAGAGATTGGGAGCTTACCAACGCCGCTGTCTCGACTTGCATCTTAAGCGTGTTCACTGCAGCTTGATTACGGTCTGGAAGGCGAGACACGGGACCATCGGAGTCGCTGTCCTTAACATTACGATTTGTTTGCGGCACCTGTCTGTCTAAGCCCAAGGTAATGCTTGCTAGGACGTGCTCCTAGTTGACGACTTACGCGAGCCAAGTCGATGATGTTCAAGTAACGCGTCACGAGTTGACTGGTGAGCTTGTCGACGTGATCTACGCGAGACTCAGCCTTCGTTCAGAGAGTTCCGAGCGAGCCAACCGACTCAGCAATGCCGGTGTATTTCGCAATTCCATCGAAGGTGCGCGTCGCAAGTCCGGGATTGAAGGAAAGCAGCGGAAACAACAAAGCGTCGCATTGCATGACGCCTTGGAGGGCTGACTTCCCCGCAAAGCTTATCTAGTGCACAACTTTATGCTGGAGGGAGTGCCTTCCTCCATAGCTTAAGTTACCTAGCAAAGTTGCTAACGAAAAAGAAAGACTGACCGTCCATCCATCCATCCATCCATCCATTAGGGACTTCGGGAACCAAAAGGCTGAATACTCACTCGCACGGAGACGCTCCTGCCTTGGTCCAGCCGTGTGTTGCCGCAGCTCTTGCCGTCGTCATTCTTTTGGACGCTGCGTCATCGTAGCCTTGTGCGCGACCTGACGCGTCTTCCGTCGCGCCTGGCCTTCGCCTTTCCTCACAAACCATCGATTGTGCCCAAGGCTTTTGGAGTGACGAGCTCCAAGACTCGGCAATAGTGGCAGGATCCACGCTCTCAGTCTCGGACTTGCCTTGATGCCACCGTACCGCGACAGAAATGGCCACAGTGGTGCACAATGCTCCCAACTCGTCCGCTTACGCAGTCCCACCAACGCAGAACACTGCGCCTGTCCACGAGTTCCGTTGCCTCTACACTCACGATGTTCGCCGCAAGGCCAAACGCTGGCAGGATGGCTTTCTTCGGTTCCACACATTCAACAAGAGGGTTATGGTGTACGACGTGCAGAGGAACTTCATCGGGGACATGCATCGGCAAGAAGGTTCAGGCGCCATACAAGACGGCGACGAGCTATCTTTGGATAGAGGTGGAATACTGGTAGAGGTTGGCGAGCCGAATGGGACAGTGGAGCAGGACCTGTCCGGCCTCTTAGCCAAAAGAGTGGCAAAGCCCGTGGAGAAAGGAACAAATCGCAGGGGCGAGAGAGATGGCCAAGACCTGCTACAAAGACCCTCGAATATGTCTCCTCAAACTCCCGGATCAAGAACAGGGAGAGCTGCAGTACCACAGGTCTCTCCATTTGAAAACAGGCGTATACAAGCGGATGAACAAGATTGGGAGCAGGGACCATCTACCAAACGTCAGAGGAGGGACGACAACCATGTCCCGTTGTGGGAAATTCTCAAGACTTCCAAACCATCCAGACCACCGACAAGCAATGCGAAGAGTATCTCCTTACACACAGGACTTTCTGCTGCGACGCCAAAGGTCGCTTCTGTATCTAAATCCTTGGTCAAGGAACGGCAGCCAATTGGTCAAACCAGGCTTAAAGTGAAAGAGACCATCGATCTTACATCAAGTCTAGGGGCGCCGGCCGAACAAGACGATGCGGACCGCCCGGCTAAAAGTCCGCTCAGAGTTCCACCAGGTAGAGAGCATGGAAATGCAGCTACCGACAATTCACAACAAAGATCACGTCATGGAGCCGATCAGACTCCGTCAAGGAGTGAAAGGTTATCCGAACGTGCAGAAGGAGAAGAACTGTTTACCCCCGCAAGAGTCTCGAGAAAACCCGCCGAGGCAAGTGTTTTGACACGACCAACATCGAAGCCTCATGCACAGTCCGCTGAGTTGCCTACGGGGCAAGCCACTTCACTACACAGCAAGCGTTCAGAGAAGCTGCCTTCTAAGCACAACCATGTCGAGCACAATGTTGCCAAACACTACCCACTTCAGGATCCCCCTATGCAGCCGCTCAAACCGCCGCTGATAAAAGCTCCACTAACGAGAACTCGTACCTCATCACCCCCAGTCAGCACTACTAACCATCTTCCAAGCCCCATCGAAGACGAGATTGTTCGGGCAGTTGGTGTGCAGGAAATGTCAACAGCATCCGGGACATCGTCTGAACCGAAACGTGCAATGAAGACACTTCGACTCTCCCGGGCACCGAAAAAAACGCTCCTGTGTCAGACCATGATGTCTCCGAAAGTTCATGGATCTGTAAACCCTTCAGAACACGACGCACCGGGAGGGGCGTGCCGTATTGGGCGTAAGCCAGGTCAATCTCCACCTCGCGCTCGTTCTGCTTCGCTGCAGAGACAACCGGAGTATCTCCCGTCTGTAGCAAAGTCTCCTTCTCCAAAACAAGTAGAACCTTTACCTTCAAACGCACACACGGCGTTTCCATGTCAGCGAGACAAGCCCGTCTCAAGAAGGAATACAACGACACCCTTTGTGGACAGTAGTGATTCCGAGCCAGCCTTTGAGGCAGCCGTGGAATCAGCTGAATTGGTAGGTCGAACAACGAGTAGGATTCCCACTGTGAGACCAAGGATTTCGGCTGTCGAGCAGCGTGAGCACTCTCCATCGCGTAGGGATCCTCCAACAAGATCACCGAGGACAGCGGAAGACATGACAACAGGCCCAAGCCCCACGAAGGAACTCATCACTCCGGAAATAGTCCAGCCTATTGACGAAGCTATCGTGATACCCGCAAGCCAGCCAGACGAAGTGAGCGATGAGGATATCAGGATGGGTGCCATGGCGGAAGATCCTGTACAATCTACACGGACACCTCCGTCCCTAGGATTGGCTACGAAGCCGGTCATAAGTGCGATGAGAGCGGCACTGAAAAGAGCTTCCACGGAAGCTGCTACCGATCGTTTCAGGCCGCCTGCCCAGTCTATCCAAGGCAGGAGCAAGTTGAGAGCTGAGGCGGCTGAGCAAATCGCTCCAGATTATACTCACTTAGACGCGAAACTCCTCTCCGAAGCTGATCGCCAGTCAATGGCAGTGAACGCTCCACAGCAAACGCTATCTAATCCTCTTATATCAGAGATAGCCGAGTGTACCGCACTCGCACGCCCTGCACCAAGGCCACCGAACCCGCAGTTCAAGGCACTTTCGATATCAAAAGTTTTGAATCGTTCGTTCACGCGACATCAATCCATCAACGCGCCAACTAGTAACTTGCTTAAGAAGCGTGACTCGAATGGTCTGCAGCGAGCTGAAACCCTTCCTATCAATCCCTCACGGGATGGATCGACTCTATCGGAAACGGGGATTGACGCTGTTGCACAACTGGAATACGGTGAGGGCTTGGGCCCCTGGAGCCGCGAGGCTTGGGATCTTTTTGGCTGTGCTCCGCCTGGGCGAAGCGATGGAAGTGTATATACAGCGGACGAAGTTTTCTGAAGGCTGGTCCGGGTTGAATAACACATTTTGCTCCATATAGGGTTTGACTTCACACATAGAGCATCAGGCAACACGACGGTGGTGGATTTTGTCACTTCTCAGTACACATCTCACAACCAACGCATAGAACTCAGTTATGAGAACTCCGTTTGAGTCGAGGGTCAGATTCGGATTACAAGAACCTATGCAAAAAGGAAAAGAAAGAAAAAAAAAAGAAGTAGCAAATCCTACAAACACGCAAAACCAAAAAAGAAAATGACAAGCACCCCCATGCCATGTATGCAAGTGCTACTTCTTCGTCCCTCGGATGCAGAGAAACAGCATGAGCATGTATCAACTTCCCTCCTCACGCTCCACTACGACTCGTCATGCTCCCTAGACGACTCGCGACGCTGCCCGTCAGACTTGACAACCTCCCACTGTCATGCGTGTGGTGGTGGCTGTGGCCGCTGCCCGGGTGGTGCGAGAGGCTGCCGACGTCGTGTTTGCCTGCGCGATCATGTCAGTTGAAACCCGGCGAAGCCAAAGGGCGGACGGGCGAGAGGGGGGGGGAATGAGCAATTCAACTAACCGTCGCAGCACGCCCTGACATTCTCCATCATGACCGGTGGCGGCGGTGGCAGCATCTGGCCCTGGTTTCTCACTTGTTGCGGTCCGCCTATGACACCGGTCACCGACGTCGGCAGTGTTACATTTACAGGAGCCTGTACCTGCGAGGGCGGCTGCATCGACCCCCGATCACTGTTCACAACGCCTCTGCCTCTGCTGACAGCCCTGCTGTGGTTGTTGCTGTTTTGGCTGCTGACCTGGCGATCGCGGCCCTCGAGCGAGCGCAGCGCCTGCAGACTCGGCATGCTTACAATCTGCGCCGCCTCGTTCCCAGAAGCTCGGCGCTGCTGGACTTCACGCACTGGCATAGGGGGCTCCGGCTCCGTGGTTGCGGGCTGGGATGCGGCGTTGCGGCTTTGGCTGCGGCCGCGGCGGGTGAAGAGATTACTCAGGCGACGCGAGGTGTTCGATGTCGATTTTGTGGGCGTAGCCGACCGCGCCTCGTACGCGGGTGCCGGAGTGGAAGTGTTCTGAACAGCGGCGGATGTTAGTGGAGCGCTTGGGTGAGGCTGGTACGTGGCCGTCTGTGGTCGGCTGGTCGAGGGTTGCTCGTAGCGAGGGGCAGAGCCGTATACATTCGCGGGCCAGGAGTTGGCGGGATCGAGAGGGTCATCTTTGTGTCCCTGCCGTGACTCAGGGCGGACGGTGTGAGCGGATGCAGACGAGGAGACGTTGTAACTGCCCGGATCGGCCATGCGTTGCTTTCCTGCCGTGACAGATGAGGTCGGACGGGTGGCCTTCTGTGGCGAAGCGGGTGCCTGACGGTTTCCAGGGAAGGCGGGCTTGAGGTATTCCATGGAAGGAGCGGGCTGATGATGAAAGCTAGCAACTGACGATCGGCCGGTTCTAGAGACCGATCGAGCCGAGCGAGTTGTCAGACGCGACGCAGAACGATCGTTCATCCCTGCGCTGAACTCATTCAGATCTTCGGAGTTGACCGAGTTTATTGATGTCATCGTGCTGGTCCTATGGTGACTGGGATCCCTGTTACGATGCATGCTGGGTTCGCGCTCCGTACCGTTGCGAAGAAGTAGGTATGAGAGGGCATTGAACCAGGTTTCGTGACGCTGGCTGGTCGGTGCAGTGAATTTGATGCTGCGGCCCGGCGTTACGACGATGATGCTCTTGTTATGGAGGCCTGGCGGAAGCACATTCTCGTCGGACAGCACACGAATAGCTTCAATTGCGACAGACTTGGCTTTGAGTTCGACTCGGCCGGCAGTAGAAGGATCGTTGTTGCTCCAGTACAAAGTACGCGTGTAGGGATGTATCCAGAAGAACCTCTTATGACGCTTCTCGGAATGCTCACCGCGACCTGCTTTGCGAGTGTACTTCCATAGGAACTCGCCAATCATGGTTTGAGTAATGGCTTGGATCATGCGGGGGTCCGCTGTGGGCATTTCAAAGCCCTCGGAGAAGGCAGTTCGGCCTGAGTTAATACGATCGTCAACCTCGGAAGTGAAAGATGAAACCGACGATCGACCGTCATTGATCGGAGTAGAAACGTCAGCACGGCTGGCTGCAGCTGACGGTGCCCTGCTACGTGACGGGTACTTCGGAGTTGGACTTGGCTGGACAAGGGAGGCAGCACTTGCTGTGGGTCGTGGGAAGAGGCCAGGTTTATAAGCGGATGCAGGCGTTAGGGGGGGTCCCATACTGCCAGTCATTGTCGAGTTGCGTGAGGCGGCAGCCGCAATGACTTCTCTGTGATCCGACGGGAGGGGCGGCATAGACGGGCCTGATGGAGGCAATATTCCTCCTCGCGATGCACTGCTGGAGCGGCTGTGCGACATGACAGAGTCTCGTCCACCAGATGCAGACCTCGGTCTAGACGTAAGTGGTAGTATGGAAGTTGCCAGCATTGCTCTGCTGTTACGTTCTCGTAACAGGAACTCAATCTGCTCAGCGGAAACCATTGTCTGTGTACCTTCGTCTAGAGTCCTCAGTTTAGGAGGCAACGCTACCGGTGACGCCAACTCGACCTTTGGTGGAGCCTTCTCGAGCTTTTTGTTTGTATTACCGGAGACTGCTCTGAACGGTGCTCTGTTGTCCTCTTCATTATCGGCACCGCCAAACTGGAGCATCGGCTCATGGAAATCGCCTGCCTTGTCCTGTGGCTTCGCGACTTTGAGAAACGGCTGTTGCGGCGCATTCTCCTCTTCTTGGATTGGTTGAACACGACCTGGACCTCCAGCTCTAACCTCTGAAAGAGTCAAAGCTTGTTGACGTTGTTGAGGATTGGCCCAATCATGCCCGATTGGCATGGGCACAGTCTGGAGGTCGCTTGCCTCTGTCGTTTGAGACTTGTCGTTGTCCTGGAACAAGGCTCGAGAAGGCATGCCACCGACCATTGTGTTTCGTGTCTCGATAGGTTGATTACTAGCGTCGTATGAAGTGTTGCTATTCATTCGTGTTGCCGCGTCATTTGCTTCTTCTCCTGAAGTTGCGGGTACAGGCGCCGAGCTGGTAGACGGCCTCGCCGGTTCGTTTCGCGGTCGAACACCAAGGATGGCGTTTGCAAAGGCAAGCGTCGAACGTGCAAACGGTGATCTCTCTTCGTAACCTGCAGGTAGTTGCAGCCCAGCCTGGGCGCTAGTGACTTGCTGCGGTGTGGAAACCAAACTCTCTTGTTCCCCGTCCGCCAGTTGTCTTTGCTGGACCGGAGTGCTTGGATTTACAGACAAGGCATTGGATCCAAAAATGGACGATACGGTGTTGAATTGACCACTTGCAGGTGAGGCTTGACGATGTGCGACAGCGCGAGGATTCTCGGACTGAGCTGATCCAGACTGCTGCGATAGAACCGGAGTCGTCGAAGCCGCGCTCTGTGGGGCACGTATAGGCTCGACCGGCTCGGTTTGCAATGACGAAATTGCCGACAACCTTAGCTGATGCGTCTTGGGGGCAGCGGAGTCTCCGGCTTGCACACTTGAAGTGCGAGACCCTAAGACATCACTATAATCTGCAGCTTCCCCACGTTCTGTCTGGAACGCCCCAGGAGGTTGCGGGAACGCACTTGGTGTATATGAGCGGTCTGTAGCATAATTACTCGTAACGCTGGACGCGTTGGATACGGGTCGCTCAGGTCCAGTACCAGCGACAGAATTGCCAAACTTCGCTTCCTCTGCATGGGCAGCTCTTTGTTCAGGTTCCCAAGGCTCAGTCAACATGCCCGAATCAACCATAACAGGTTTTGTTGTAAGAGGTTGGGGGGCGGGCGAAGCAGAGCCGAGGCGGAGCGAGTTCTCATTTTGAGAATCATGATTTACGGAGGAACCGAACCGAAGTGAGCTCGCACTCGGCGCGCCTCGAAGTGCAGGTGATCCGAACCGTAAAGAATGGTTGGTGCCGAGCCAAGATCCGGGCGAAGATTCTTGAGAAAGAATGGAGCGCGCCGGCGTGCCCTCCATGTCATCTAAACCTCCGAGCTCAGCAGCCAGGTCCTGATGGCCCATTGGCTGACTGCCATTGCTTGCTACGCTCGCCGGAGAGTCTCTCATATTGGGGGATCTGTTAGGATGATCAAGACCAAGACGACCAGCCAACGATTTGTTATGGTTCAAGTTATTGTTCGTAGATTGCGTGGTAAGATCGTAAGGGTCACCCTCGTCGGAAGCCGAGCTCTGTAGTGAACGGCGGTAGTTGGGTCGCTTTGTCGCAAGAGGTGTATGAGCAAAGCGAGAAGGTTGCCTGCTTTCGGTTTCCGTGAGATCGTCGCTGTCGTCTAAACTCTCGGCCCCAGTATTGAACGTGTCGGTCTCGGTAGCAGTGTTTCTTTCATTTGCGGTCTCGAACGCATCGGTCTCGTTTGCGGTTTCAAAGGCATCGCTCGTTTCAGCACCGTTATCGTGAGCAACACCTTTCCTAAGGGTTCCTCGCGAGCGCAACGGACTGTCTTCATACTCTTCCCAAGATGGGTCGTTAATTATCTCTTCCTGCGTGCCTTTGGACGCGCCCAGACGGTCGGGACGAGCAGGTTTTTTAAAAACGTCCTGTTGTGGATTAGGCCGTCGCTTCTTACCAGCATTCGCTGCGGTGGTGCCGTCAGCGTGACGGCCTTCAAGCTCGTCTCTGGCGTCTTGTAGCAATCGCTTTAGCTCGGTCTTCTCCGTCTTCTCTCGATGAATGTTGTTCTTCAAATTTTGAATCATCCGATGTGCATGATTCAACGAGCTACGGAGTGTGTCGGATTCCAAAGACCCATGGCGTGGGGTACCCTTTGTCGGCGAAGGGGGAAGTCCGGGTTCAGGCATATCGAAATCGAGCGCTGCACCTTCTGCCTCGAGGTCATTGTCCATTCCACGACTTTCATTATCCAGTCTAGATCTGTAAGCCATGGCCCGTGCAAGGTCTTCGTTCTGCGCTTGAAGATCTGCAATCTTCTTTTCCAGCCCGCTACGTTCCTGCTCACCCGTATTCATGTTTCGACGTAGTGTGGAAAGTTCTGCTTCGTGTTGCTTTGTGAGCGATCCATGCGCGTCACTCAGCTTAACATGGGCAACCCTTAAATCCTCGTACTCCTTATCAGCTGCATTTCGCTCGACTTTGTGATTCTCGAGCGAGTTGTTCAGCTTCTGCTCCCTTGCGGCGGCTTCCTTGGCTTCAATGGTAAGTTCCTGCACTCTTGTCTCTAGGTGCCAATTCTCGTCCTTGTAGCGTTGCTCCTCGTTACCCGATTGTTTCAGCCGATATCCAACGGCATCTGAGTTTGCCTGGAGTTTCGCGTTTTCGCGGTTTACAGCTTTGAGTGCGTCCTCTTTCTCGGTTAGGAGACCCTGCAACTGTCGAACCTGATCCAAAAGGCTGGTGCTGATTTCCGTCGCAAATTCAATGTCATGCACGCGGCCGGCTGGGGCATTGGGTGCTTTTCGATTACCCATGCCTGGCTTGACGGGTGATGTCGATGATGGCGGACCTTTGGCGCTAGCATCCTCGCCACTGACATTCCTCGACTTCGACAAGAAGGCCCGTGCAGTCTCTCGTCCAACTTCGTTGTATTCTTTCTCCAGCTCCAAAAGCTTCTGTTTAAGCTCGGGACTAACCTCACCGTCATCTTGCTGGTTGTCGATATCCTTAAGTCTCTCGGCTAGTTGCTTCTTCTGCTCGAGCAATGCTGTACCCAGTTTGGAGGCCTCTTGTATACGGCGATCGGTATCGAGGATGTGCGCTTCAAGGGCGCGCTTGGCTTGCGTGGGTGAGCCACGGGAATAGGTGGAGAAGAGGGTCGTATCAAAGGAAGAGTAGCGGTGGTTTTGATTGCGGGGGGTAGCGTTGAAAGGATCGTTGTCGGAAATGGCGCCTCCGGGAGACGATCCGGGATATCTGCCGGGAATGGAGGAGGACATCTTGAGAGGTGTTCGCCGGTCCTATGTATGCATAGTATGAGACGAAATATGTTGCTATCTTCGAGACGTTGTGTGAAGTGCTAGATGGACTAGGAGACAAGCCTCGATTAGTACGTGTATTGACGGCCGTGTTGACAGATCAGACAGCAAGACGGGCATGCTACCTTGACAAGAGTCCAGCGGATGACCCACGTAGCCCTTAGTATCCAAGAAGCGGAGTGACGATGACGGAAAAGTGTAGTGCAGTATGAGGGACGGAGGGAGAAGAAAAGCGAGCAGTACGGTAAGTATCAGCGACGCCGACGACGACAACAACAACAACAACAACAAGTCATGCCAACAATGTACATCAACGGCGCATCCATCGGCCCCATGCATCGACGCGAGTCATGTGATCGAACATAGAAACGGCTCGCTTACCTAAGCGTGCCGTTGAAGTTCACCTCTATCAATCGCGGGTTTGTTGTGTTGTGTTGTGTTGTGTTGCATGTACGAGTAGGTCGATTGTTCTAGCTCCTTCTATCCCAGAGAGCGAGAGGAAAGAAGACATACCATAGCGATACTGTCGCACTTGACACTTCTCGTCATACACCACACCACACCACCCCAACATGTCTCGCCACCACCCCGATCTCGTAATGTGCCGCAAGCAACCCGGCATCGCCATCGGGCGCCTTTGCGACAAATGCGACGGCAAGTGCCCCGTATGCGACTCCTACGTGCGGCCGACGACGCTCGTGCGCATCTGCGACGAATGCAGCTTCGGCAATTATCAGAACAAATGTGTTGTTTGTGGTGGAGAGGGCATCAGCGACGCCTTCTACTGCAAGAACTGCGTGGTACTGGAGAAGGATCGAGACGGTTGCCCGAAAATCATCAATCTGGGGAGCAGTAGGACCGGTAAGCCTCCACTCGCAGGATGGCAGAAAGGGAGACAAGCGTGTGCTAAACGAACCCTACAGATTTGTTCTACCAACGGAAAAGCTTTAGAAACCATTGATGGGACTATGGGATTTGTTTGGGGAAGACTACAGAGAGTCAGCCCCAGTCTTGGAAATACGCACCACTCGAAGATGTTTCGGCCATACTACAAGAACACTGACACGGGTGATGGTACGATACTCACGAGGTTCGCCAGAACGCGTATAGCGATGGAAACCAACACCCGAAGCCTTGACCGAGAATTCGGAAGTTTTCCAAGCGTAGAACTACGGATAACTACTCGCATGGATCACTGGGCGTTGCGCTGTCATCCTAAGCCCAAGAAGCGGCCCTTCAGCAGATGGACAGTGAAAGAGCTGGGCAAGTGCCCACTGAATAGCAAGTGGCAGGAAGTTTCGCTTCATCAAAGTCTACCTAGAAAGACAAGCAGCGAAAGAGCGACAAGAGTACGTCATGACGCGGGGTCAACTCTACATACATAGTGTACAGAACTAATCTCAAATATACGAGACTTTCATTCCCATCCCTACTGTTGCTCTAGCCTTCGCTAGAATTATATCCCTCGCCCTCGTGATCCTATCTCTCACGTCACGTCTTGCCAACGCTAACAACAATGCCATCATGAACAACAGGGTTCGGAGCATGGCCATAGGA
>Ga0160429_1001959_pt1 | contig 11085 bp, 9 predicted proteins | sample SolpanmetagenomR_FD_108199 | JGI IMG/M metagenome (GOLD analysis project Ga0160429, IMG submission 108199) | Solar panel surface microbial communities from Lawrence Berkeley National Laboratory, California, USA - R | ecosystem: Engineered > Built environment > Solar panel > Unclassified ... | reverse complement strand
TATTCGAAAGTCATCACAAAGCCAATGTCCTTCGGAATCATCACCGAGAAATTTGCTAACTCAAAGTACCTCACGCCTGGTGCTGCGACTAAAGATGTGAAGAGGCTATTCAAGAATTGTTACAAATATAATGGTCCCAATGACCCTGTTTCGATTGCTGCAAGACAACTCGAGAAACGTTTCATACAAATATGGCAACAGCAATTAGGTGTTACAATACAGCCTATAAAAAGTAATCGCCCAAGTTCAACAGTTAGTAATCAGCAGAAAACAACGGAAACACCAAAACGTACACCAATACCAAAGCTACAAATCAAACTTGAACCCTCTGCTGCGGCTCAAACACCGAGCTCCAATGCTATACCAAAGCTGCAACTCAAGCTGGACACAGCCTCTGTAGTCGCGGCTACTCCCAAAGTCCACCTCAAATTAGAGCCATCGACGATGTCTGCACCGATGACGCTCAAAATATCTTCATTACCAAAAGCACTAAACCCGGTCTCGCTGGGTTCGCCCAAATTGACCAAATCAAACAAGATTGAAGAAAGGCACTCGGTAAATCAACACATCGACACTTCTGATCTTTGCATACTAATTAGCTCGAAGGATAATCTCAAACGCAAGATTGCCGAGCTTCTGTCGACACTCAAGAAGAACCCAAATTCTGCTCCATTTTTAACTCCTGTAGATAGTACTGCTGTACCCGAGTACGCTACTGTCGTCAAATATCCAATGGACCTCTCCACTATTGCTTCCAAAGCAAAGAAGGGACTATACTCAGACATGGCCGCTGTATACGCCGACATCCATCTCATGCTGAATAATTGTTCTTCCTTCAACCATAAACATGACCCAGTCTGGGAAGCTGGAAAATCACTTGAGACTTATTTCCTCAATCTAGTAGAGAAAACATCTACAGCCATCAAGACACTCCCCAAACTCAAGCTCTCGCTGTCTGCCACCCCCAATCCGGCAAAATCCAAGTCGGGTTCTACCAATAACACACCGGTTGTTAGCAGACCGACGTCCGCCGAAGAAACACCTCAACCCAAAAAACCGCACAGTGCGCAATTGACTGCTCGACTTTCCTCAGAATGGTCGCCAGAGTCTAGAAAACAATACTCGCGGGCGCTGAGTCGAATAATGCAACATTCATGTGCATTCTATTTCTTGGAACCACCTACCGATGAAGTTGCGCCCAATTATTCGTCCATGATAGCAAAACCCATCGCATTCAATCCTATCTTCAAGAAGTACAAGAATGCTCAATATGCGGCACCCACGGACTTAGAAAATGACGTGCAGCTGATTTTCACCAATTGCGCAACCTACAATAAACCAGACAGCATGATATACGATCTCGGTCGTAGTCTTAAAAAGCATTGGACTACACTAAGCAGCAAGTCCGGAGATCTATATTTTCCGGAAGAAATCAAATGTGAGGAGGCTCTCACTGAGTTGTTCTTGCAGCCCAACATTGGCGACTTTGCAGTTCCGGTCAACGACATCATTCCTGGTTATAACGCCAAGATTAAAAACCCCACGGACTTTGGTCTTATCCGTTCTAAGCTTGTTACCGGCGAATACACAAGTCCAGATCAGATTGCCAGAGAGGCCAAACAAGTTTTTCTCAACTGTTATCAGTTCAATGGTAAAGCAAGTCATATTTCGGTGCAGGCATCGAAATTGGAACAACAATTCAGTCGTATATGGCAAAAACATTTCGGAGTTGGTCTCAGTATTCTGACAGATGGAGATTCCCAACCGCGTACATATGGTGCGTAGATCACTCTAGATGACGACTCATGATAGATGCCACCCAACAATGCCATGTAATCAACGGATGTGTACAGTGTATATTGTGTAAAATAACGAAAATATCCTATCAATCAACTATAGATATAGATATAGATATGAATATAAATATAAATATAAATATAAGACGGACGTAAACTGACATGACTTGTATGCCAAACTCAATTTTGCATTCTGATCATGCTGCCAACTTATTCATATTATAACATGAATATCCTATCCCATATTCTAGTATACCATAAACCATACTGATACATGGAATAACCCTACTTCTACTTGCCTCTACCTCTAAATAATTCGTCTATGCTTGCAAAGTGTTATACATGAATTTTCATACGGTATGAGAACACTTCACCATGAAGGTGATACGCTGTTTGGCTCTCTGATCTGATCCTCTTGTAACAAGTCAACGACACAGCTCGTGCTCGTCTGCGTTTGTGATCTTAATGCTGTCTATATCCAAGGCCTCAGCACTTACTACACCCTGAGAGATCTGGAGAAGAATTAAAGTCCTTACCTTGGCCCAAGAGGGATTGGCATTATTCTGGCCAATCTGCACCCCCGGTACATTATGCTCATATTGGATGTTACAATGACGCAACTGGATCCTAAAGTATTCTTGTATCTATGCGGCCCTCTTTGCGCCTCGCGAGATCGCGAGTGCTTGATTACTCACACCATTAGCTGTACATCTGTGCTTAGTTGATTTGATCATACGATGCTGGATTCTGGATGAAAAGGTGTTTGGCCATCTGATTGATTAGGTCTTCCATGTTATACGGCTTGCACACTGCAGAGTTCATGCCAGCTTTGAGCATCTCCGCCACTTGCTCCGGCCTAGCATTGGCAGTTACAGCTATGATTGGGATCTGGTTAGCCCGTACCGGCTGCTCTCCACTTGCTTCGTGCTCGGAAGCTCTTATTGCGCGACATGCAGTAATACCCTATATGCACTCAGCCGCCGGCTCAAGACAATATCGTAGAAATGATGGTTACGTCCATTATCGGCATCTCAACATCCATTCTAAGAAAATAAAGATTAGTTGACCGAACAACGTATGACCGTTCGACCTACAAGATAAGATCGATATCTTTTTTGCTTCTGAATATCTCAACAGCTTCTAATCCATTATTGGCAACGACAACAAGACATTTCAGACGCTCGAAGTGTTTCTTAATTAGCCTTTGATTAATCAGATTATCCTCGACCACCAATACACATATGTCCTGGAATCTATCTTTATGAGGCAATGGCTGAGCACCCTTCTCTGTGCCCTTCGGCTTCACGTTTACTGACGTCTGCTTTATCGGCGAGGGTACAGTAATTATATTTTCGGTCGGTATGTCATTGTGACCGAAAGCATACAGATCTTTCTTAGCATCATAAGGTTCGGGTGCATTAACCTTCTCAATTTCCGGTGCTCTGTCACACTTAACGTAGAAAATAAACTCAGAACCTTCGCCGGCATTTGATCTGCATCCGGGTCAGTGGTACTTCATTCCAACGAGAAGATAAATACGCTATGTTACCTGACAGTTATTTGTCCCCCCAGCAGCTCGGTGAGTTTTCTTGATACAAAAAGTCCCTACAGCAAAATCCTTAATATATACACAGTTGCGCGGATGGGATGATAAGTACCAGGCCCGAGCCTCCATACATAACATGCGTTCTAGGCGTCTGACTGAACCTCTGAAAGAGAAGTGCTTTATCATCCGAGCTAAGTCCTGGGCCAGAGTCCTTGATAGTAAATATAATATATAGAGAGCCCACTCCCGTAGTTTCATCCTGACTAGTAGTTGCTTGTGTGTTGTGTTCGAAAACAGGTTTCGTTAAAGTCGCATCCAAGTTTACATGGACTTGCCGTATGGTACGACGTGCTGTGAACTGCAAATGATCATCACTTTAGTTGGTGTTATGAGGCACGCAGTTGTTCAGAATACCTTCATCGCATTGGTTAAAAGATTGATGAGTATTTGTGTGATTCTTGACGGATCCGAGATCACGCTCGAAGCTCTGAGATTTTGAAATTCTTTTGTAATTCGAAGGGTGCAGACGATCTCCTTCTGTTTTAGCTCAGCATCAAACATCTTTAATGCGTCCAACGTTAATTTGATGATATCGCAAGGGACAATTGTGAAGTCAAGCAGTTCGCTATCTTATGAGGCATGTTATTTATCATGCGATGGTAGGTAATCATCTTGATAGCTTACTTAGTTTGCTTATCGTCAATATGTCATCTATAATGCGTTTCTGTATGCATCCATTAACGCCGACACCTCTGCGATTCAGATGGATCATCCTTTACCATGTGAGACGCACAAAGCACAATAGCTCGACAATTATCTTCTTCTTCCTTGAGCGATTCTTTGATTTGCTCAGTAGAACATTGACATGTATCGATGCGTTCCATGAGATCGCGGAGATTTCCACTGATCAAGTCGGTTGTATGTATAACAGCTGATAAAGGGTTGCGCATCTCGTGACTGGTCATATCTAGTTACATAGTGTTTAGCTTTCATTCGTTGATGATCATAGCCCCAAGTACCTATATCTAAACACAAAATCTGTGAGTCACAATATCTTATCAATGACGATTGGACTATGTTATGTAAGAGTTGACCTTACAATTTTCTTGCTGCCTCTTCAACTCGGCTGCTTCGTGTATTCTCGTTTGCAACAGTTCTTCGTACTTTTTCCTTCCAGATATGTCCGTGATGTATCCATTGACATTGACTACGCCTTGATCGTCGAATGATCCTTTTGCAACAATCATTGCCCAATGCTGACCAAACCTAATCTCAGCAGACACAAGATTTCCTTTCATAGCTTCATTCCACGTTGAGATCGCTTTTGCTCTATCTTCGCTATGGACCGTATCCGCCCATGAGTCCACACTTAGTTCTCGTGGATGACCTGATAAAGTATACCACGCATCGTTAACAAACGTAATTTTGCCTCCTACAGCATCGAACAGGCCAGCTGGACACACTTCAGCCATCCGGGTAAAAGTTGCTTCACTTTTGCGTAGCTCTTGGGTTCGAGCTGCGAGTAAATTCTTCAATTCCGTGTTCTTTCGTCGATTCAGTGATGCCAATGCCTGCGCTCTCCGTATCTCTTCGGTGAATAGAAGCACACCCGCAATACCGGTCATCATATGTCTTTGTATCAACTCTACGAAAACTCGATACTCTGCATCAAAGGGTCTTCTAGTATTCAAGCCCATGATGAGCATTGCTACAGACTTATCATTGCCATCAGTAGGCTTGACGGAAAATATCACGATTCTCCGTAGCTGTTCTTTCCATGCACGGTTTGAAGGAGATGGAAATAACTTTTGAATTTGTAATGGATCTGAAATTTCGCAATAATCGATCCCTTGTTGTACGCTACACATGTATTCTGCCAGTGTGTTCGGTTGATCCTTTGTACTTTGTGAATTGAATATAATCTGCTCTGGCAAAGAGGCGTTGGGCAAATCATATCCCAGGCATCGATAAAGATCAAATACACCCGTACGTTGCCCACTGGGTTGCCGTCGAGTCCAGGAAGAATAATCCATTTCTTGAGCAATGCCAGATTCACTAGACAAAGATAGTGAAATATCGTCACTATCATTACAGCTCATGCTCGTAGACTGCTTAGACACATCCTCAGTGAACCTAAACTTCTGTTATGGACGAGGTATCAATCTTACAAGGACTACTTACTTGTACACAATGAGAAGCGGGACATCGGTCTCGTTAGCCGATAGCGCGCTTACAGATTGAGCAAGAAAATCATCAATGTCACTAGACATAATCATGTGATGAGATAATTCTCGTAGTGTGCGCATTCGGCGCTCAGCGATGATCGTATTTGTACAATCAAAGTTGGGAACGTAAATCCCTTGTACAGTATTGTGTTCATCAAATACTGGAATCATATACCACGAGAAGAAGGTTTCTAGTCCAATATGAATTCGCGGAACAGCTTGAACGAGATTCACGAACCTTCTAATAGCTCTGACTTTTGTAGAAACATTTGGACTGCATCTGCATGTGTCTCCTGTCCGTTGTATGCTTGCATGATCGCCTCTTCAATTTGTGACCAGACCTAGCATTGCCTGAGATTTCAACAGTCCAAAACATTCTTGTATTACCTCTTTCCATGCTACTGGATAGGACTGACCCATGATATGAGGATGTTTGGCGCCAATGACATTTGCGTAAGCCTGATTGCTTCGTACTATCAGTCATACCATCAATATTAAACGTTGTTTCTCTTTACTATATGAGCTCCATCTGAGGTCCCTATGTCGTTTATATATCGGTCAGCATAAGATCGTTCCTACACTGTGGAAGGCTTACCCAAGCCAATACAACAGGGAAGACCGATAACACAGCCATGTTGACAAGGACACTGAGCAAATGAGGCCATGATTGCCTAGGTCCTAACTGCGTATCCTCCCATCTGACGCTATTGATTACCTCTTGAAACGAACGAGCCGCAGGGTCCTGAGATCCGACTCGATCGAGAATATTGGAGAGCGAGTTGGCTTCGACCAATTCACCTGTTATCTTAGGAGATGAGGCATTCGAACGAGAAATCGGTCTTCGAGTCGGAGATTGAGCGGTCGAGTTTGATTTCTTCCGCGGAGGTAAAGATGAATCGAGCGATTCTATCTCCATACTATTGTACATAGAGTTATATTGAGCTCACGGTGAATCATTTTGCAGAAAGAAGTGTCATGAAACAGGCGCACTTTGCCGAAAGATCACATCATCAGTGTGCTCTCAGATTCGTTTCATCAGTACCGAAAGGCATTTCGTTGACTTAGATTCTAATGATATGCTCCCTATGTAGCTTCTGCGATGTCTCATGCTTATTCAATTCCCTGGATTCTCCCTCTAGCTCCCACACATCACTATTGGCTGTGCTTGCCGTCCTCTCTTCTTATTACTATTTAGGGGTTTCTCATAACTTACGCGATCTTAACATTCCAATCTCCGATTTTCGTTTCTTCCCATTTTCTTACTTGATTGTCCTGCATTTGATTCTGAAATATGATCTGATCATTGTATATGAGTTGTGCTGGTCGTTTGACTGCACGCAAATATGTGCACAAGTCTGGTGGTGAAAATGTTGTCATGTTTATAAAGGAACAACCACACTCTCAAAAGATCACTTGGTGGGAAAATTCTTGGAGCGTGATATTGATGAGAGGAACTTTATTGGGTTCAAATGTAGAGATATATGAGTGACTTTGAGAAATAGTTGTCCCTTAGTTATCTCTGCAAATTGAGTGGTTAGTGTCCCATGGCGCCAGCAGTGCCAAATCATGAGATGTTACCTCTCATTCTGGTTTCTATTAAAGTGAGAAAGCGGAATAAATACGCTAAATATTACTAAGCGTGATGAAATGTATTCTCGATTACAAAGGCCCATGCATATCACGTTAGCCTACACATTGACATAGGAACTCCACTCGCATTTTATAACTCGTGCTAAACATTTGACTTACTGCAAAGTTTATGGCGTCGAAATTACAGATACATTATTAATTGGTTATAGAGGGTTGAGAATAGAATCAATGGATCTATGACCGGGGACGAATCCTTCCAAAAGTAATATTGCTAATTGTTGAGGCGATCTCAGGAACACCCCATCAATCATAATATCGTAATCAGTAACGGGATTGTCCTCGATCCACAAGCGAATGGAATCTTCGAGCTATGTACTCTGGTCAGTAAGGTATCATGTATTGTAATGACTGTTTATACGGTATGACTGAACATATGTCCTTTCTCATCTCTAAATTTCCTTTTTTTTTTAATGTTTTGCAAGATTGGTCGTATTCTTTCCCAGTACAGTACGCGACTTCTTGAGAGCGCAAGCGGCCAATGTTTTGAGCGAAATCTCGGTTTGAGACTGACTTGAGACCGATCCTACACTATTTTTCTTATGTTATTTACGAATTTGGGGCCCTCAAGATCTCAATTTGACCCTATGCGGCCAATGTTTTGAATCACTAGGGAAAATTGTGGAACTTTGAAGCCTTTCACAAGAAGTAATACGTCTCTTAGAAACTAAGTGAGCTTATAGGATTCTTCTACATTGTAAAATAAAGGTTTCTACAGAAGCCAAATTGAATTTGAAGCTGTATTAGCGGAGTTGATAGAGGTCAAGATCAACACATAGTAGATTGCGCTCTCAAGAAGTCGCGTACTGTATCGATGAGAATTCATACTGGTCTCCAAACTAATCATCTCTTTGGTCTGTTCGAGATCAGGGTAACACAACTATGATACTACACTGACCGCTAGCTCCCACATGTCAGGGTCACTCTCCGGTGTATTTGCCTGATTTGCTTGATTGGCCTGAGCTGATGGTTTCGCCTGAGCTGGTGGTTTCGCCTGGGCTGATAGGCATAATGTGAAGAAAAGCACGAGGAGAATAGGGAAGAGAATATTGCGCATGATGATTTATATTGAATTTGAGTGTATTGTTGAGGATTGGATCTGTATACTGCTGTATCGGGAAGAAGGAAGAAAACGCAAAACGAAATGAACTGTAAAAGAAAAAGAGGAAAACGTTGTCATTTCGAAAGCCATGTGAAAAAGCTGAGAAAAGGAGATAACTCTGACTTGCGAAAACCGAAAAAAAAACGAGCTTGAGATTCGAACACATTAGGACACAACAGAATGCTGTTCGTACTAAGTGAAGCCTCCACATCGAAAGTAATCAGTCTGAGTCAGAGAATCGAGTGTGTTCTAGCTCACTACAGTAGTGCTTTTAATTCAAGATATGATTCCGACTCTGATTCAGACTGACTACTTTTCGGTGTGGGACACACTCGATTCTAACGTAATTAGATTTGAGATAGGCGGCATTCCTTCATATCACCTTGCGCTTGTCTGACCTTCATTGCGTCAGCTGCTGTACTTTTGCGGTGTTAGCAACCCTGGATGATCATTAGCGCATTGACTTGATTCACCCAGTCTATAGAGTTGTATGTATATCAGCCTGACTCCGAAATAAAGTAAAGTAGTGATGAGCAATATCAGTATAAATAGCAAAACAAGCAATTCTGCAGAGCCTTGGTCGTAGTACAGGGAATTGAAATGATGCCATATGACTTTTTGATAGTATCTAAATCCGTCTCGTTTTCCAGTATATGTCCTCATTGAATTGCCCAGATTGTACCCTAGAACATCGATCAGAGGTCGCCATTGTATGTGAAATGCGCGACAACAGGCAGTGCAGTTTTATCCAAATAAGCTCGTACAGTTTCAATCAAGCTTTTTCTGCTTGTTCCGTCATCACAGACTATTCATATATCAAGATTGCTGTTTGTATGAATTTTATACAAGACGAAAAATAAGGCTAAGTACTGACTACAAGAGACGAGGCCCTCTCTCACTTCAACAGGGAAAGTGGTCTTTTTAGTCCCTTAAAAGGTCCCTTCCTTATCGACACGTTACCTTTGTAAGATGTGCTTCCTATGATTCTTACCTCTCTTATCCTAAATCCTAACTCCTAAATTTTCATCAACCGCAACGAGTAACAATTGATTTCTTCTTTCTTCTTCATACAATAACACAATATTCATAGACTCGAGCAGTTCGTTCGTAGCAAGGGAAAAACCACAAACACAGAAGACAAAGAACACAATACTACAATAGGCAGGACACAATGACAGATCAAGATTATACATCTATCAGGGAACGGATAGACGATACGTTAGCTCAGTTGCCGAGGCACATAATTTTTGGTTTACTTATGGCATTTATCATATGGCAGCTTCTTCTGAGAGAAGACGCTCAATCGATTCACGGAGAAGAAGTGATGGAGTCGGAAGAAGGGCAAACAAAATACAAGCAGAGTTAAGGATTGTTGAATCAATGTGTCAGTATATCATACAATTACCTCTTTCGTTCAAATCAATTATGTCCAAATCGGTATCTTAGTGGTGATCTGCCTTCGTCTTCGCAATGTCCCGAGCCCGGGTATATCTTGAGTGAGGGGTCTCTACCTACGTAACTCCTCTTTTTATTTCTTCAGAGTCATAGGCATGACCGCATTCATACCTCCGTTGGCTTGATAATATTCGGTAGCAGTCTAGTGCCTGCGTGTACAATCAACCCGCTCAGCTACTTCCATGTCTTATGCAAACAGATTTTGTAGATTGTACGGATTCGTATTGACTGATGTCATCTGTATACCGTTGAACGTCGTACCTGTCCATATCACATATACCTTGATAAATATTAACGCGGATCAAGACCATCGTAGGTTTGGCTCACATTTATCTGCTTAAGACACGTATCCGTAAAGCAATTCACTCCGCATATATCATAGCTGCTGTCGGCTGTATTGGTCACGCATGCACACGCACTGAGATTACACGATGTTGCAGTCCAGGTTACGGACACCACTTCACCCATCTTCAGCTGTACAGTTGCTACTCGAAATCCGCTGAATACACCATTTTGGACGTATTGAACTGCCGGTGTCTCATAAACAACTCCACTATGTATGATGCCCATACTTATTTTGACATCCCCTCCGCAGTTGACGTCAGTACCCGATAGGCAGGTGTAATTGTCATACGGCGCGATGAACTGAGACACCTACATCGCCAGCAGTCAGTAAGTCGCACGAGGAGGATATTGAAAGCTTCGCGATCTTACACCTTGCGAGGAAATCCTGTTCGCACGGTAGACCATACCGTATCGACTCAATATTCGTGCCAAATCCATATCAGCCATAAGAGTACCTATTGACAGAGTACATAATAGGCTCATACATCATAGATGGGGATTCACTCGAACCTTTATGCGCCTATTGCTCCCTCGATCTTACCTGATCTACCTTGGGATAGAATGTGCTCATTCCCACACTGATTCCTGAGCTATTCCATAATCGTATAAACCCCAATGCTTCTTGTCCTACATAATATATGATTGGTTTTCTTGTACTATTTGTGGTCTGTGATTGTTGACTAGCTAAACATTGTAACGTTGCTGTCTGTCCACTGCAATACGTTGCGCTTGTGATGCTGCATACAGACAGAAGGTATGATAGATATAATAGGAAGGATCTCATATTTTGGAAGGCGAATACACTGAATCGCGTCAATATATGTTGAGATGAATGTCAAGTATGGTTGATTCAGTGTAGCTTAACTAGTTGTATCTGCCGAGTGCCCAGGAGTGAAGGAATATGCCGAATTTGGCAATCGCTTCTTTGGGAAAGCGTTGAAAGGTGGACTGAGCCAGACCATTTGAGAC
>Ga0160429_1001958_pt1 | contig 11092 bp, 4 predicted proteins | sample SolpanmetagenomR_FD_108199 | JGI IMG/M metagenome (GOLD analysis project Ga0160429, IMG submission 108199) | Solar panel surface microbial communities from Lawrence Berkeley National Laboratory, California, USA - R | ecosystem: Engineered > Built environment > Solar panel > Unclassified ... | reverse complement strand
GTATCTAATAAGATAAGGTAGGGTTGAAGCCAAAGGACTTATAGTAGTAACTAATAAGTAAAGGATTGAATTGACTTGTAGAAAGAAAGAAACTAACTAAGGGATAGACTGGGTTTATATACACAAGGTGGCAATCTAGAATAGCTAGAAGATTCTATAGATTTGTAATATAGAATGCTCTAGTATTCCTAGCTTAGTAATGTTGGATTACAAAGCTAGTTATTAATAGAAGAGTCTAGATAGTTCTAGAAGGTAATAGAACCTTGTAGAATCTACTAGAATCTTCTAGTTCTTTCTTTGCTTACTAATAGAAGGACTTAGTAATCCTTACTATTAATAGCTCTAGTACTTCTAGAACATGATAGAATGTTCTAGAATACTAGTAATTCTAACAGTTAGTCTCCTTAAGACTAGCTCTCTTTACGAATATCTAACTTATTAAGTTAAGATTAGACCCGCTATTAATAAGTGCGGTAACCTCTAGAGGTCTATCGGCGCTCCGGACGGTAAGTTTAACAGTAATTCTACTAATCTTCTTATTCTTTTATCCTCGAGAGAGGCAGGCCCTAAATGTAGTAAGGATAAATTAGCGATTAGGGTAGCTAGTTTTCCACCGGTTTAGGGCAGTCTGCTATAAAGTAGTCTTTAGAGCCGCATCTATAATAAGCATTAACAGAAGTTGTAGCCGTCTTATTACTAGATTTCTCCCTGTCTTTATTATTATACAAAGATGTACCTCTACCGCCTTAGCTACGGTCCCCTCTAGGACCGCCTCGGCCCCTTCCTCTCTAAGTAGCACTAACCGGTTGCTCTGCTTATTAGTTCCTAGAACTAGAGGACTTTGTAGGTTTACTACGACGATAACCGCCTCTATAGTATCGGTCTCTACCTTAACTACGGGTGGACTAACTACCCTACCCCGTAGCCTCGCCGGTACTACCGCCGCTGCCCTATCTAAGGCCTTTATTTTTTCTAAGACTACGGGTGAACTTAATGTTCTTAGTAAGATTAAAAAGATCTACTACGGTGGCGATATTATTAAGCTTACATTACTTTATAATTTCTTACTGCATCTCGATACGGAATCGAGCCTAATAGAATAGTTTCCTATACCGCTCGTCTATCTATAGGTCGGCGTCGTGCTTAAGTATAAGATAGTATTATAAGAAGTCGTTATACGACTAGTTACTCAGCTTCTTTACGTTAAAGAAGTCGTTGGAGGTTATAGCCTCACGGATAGAAGGATCACTGTTACTGTTTGTAGTAGTATCAACGAGTAAATCCTAGGTAAAGGGAATGTCTGCCTCGACGCACCTCTACTACGCGAGACAAACTCGCTGCTAACAAGCACCTTATACGCCTATAACGACCTAAATAGCCCTTTTAGGATTATGGGATTCGTCTACGCTAGTAAGGAGAAACGCATTCTCTACTTAGCTAGTCTAATTCTTAAAATCGACCGATAAGGTTATATTAGCCGAGAGTTTAGGCACTGTCATCTTAATAAGTCGTCTAATAGCTCTTTCTCTTAAGCGGAGGTCGTCCGGCACTCTACCGGTCCTCTTAGGGACCGCGAGGGTCTCCTTAGGAACTCGATTATGTTGTTAAATTAATGCTAACATGCGCTATATACAGGCGTAGATTACTTCTTTCTAGGCGGCATTTGCCGCCGTAAGGGAGTCAACGTATAACATAGTTAATATGTTATAGCTTTGTTAAAGAGCATCTCGAAGGGCGAGACGCTACTTAGTTATTAAAATAGTAGCTCTAGGGGGCACCTAGGGCTCCGTTTAAGGTTCGGTTACCGGGGCACCGTGATGCCTAGGTGGATTGTTGTTTTCGAGGAGACCTACGCTAAGAGTTACGTTAGCTCCTATTCTAGTATTGGGAGGAGTGTTTCCTAAGATAGTTCCTAAGGATCCGCTAGTAGTAGCTATAGCGGCCCGTCAACGGCGCCCTTAGGGCTCGTCCTAAAGTTCGCGAAGTTCGACTATATTACCGTCTGTATACTGGCTATCCCCGTGCTTAGGTAGGGATCGATTAGAATGTAAGGGTTAGTACGATAGGGAGTATATAGAAGGGTATAGAGTTAATTAGTAGTTAAGCTAATCGATGCCTCTAGGAGGGGAGGTAGGCTATCTCGCCTTTTATTCTATACGGTAGGGCTACGGACCCTAGAGGGTCCTCCTACGGTCCGCTCTTAGTGCTAGCCTAGGACTTATACTAAGGGCTCACTAGGTCTACGCATTACACCTCGGCCTAAAGATGCGATTCCTTATCTAATAGATTATTTCTCTTTATCTTTACTAATAGCTTTCGCGGGTTATAATCTACGTCGTCCTCGTTATTATTAGGTTCTTTATTATCGTTGTCGGCTAGGTCCTCCGGAGGAATATAGTCGTCGTTAGAGTCTAAAGGTCTATTACGCACTTTATCGTCGTCTCTAGCTACTAAGCCTTTATTATTGTTATCGGGATCATGAAGAGGTCGCGGAGAATCTATAGGATTATCTATAGTCTAAGGCTGAACCCTCCGGTCATCGGCTATACCTAATAAAAGAACTAGAGTAAAGTAGTCAGCTAGGGGTTCACCGAGGAGGTTTATTAATTCGGGTCGTAGATGCATCTCTCCTTAACTACTAAAGCTAGTTACACCGGACGTACTAAGAGTTAAAGAGGCGGTTATATAGAACTCTAGAAACCGTTCTTAATACATGGCTTTAGCAGCATTGCGGAGTTGGATTATTTTTTAAAGCTATCGACCTATATTATCGTAGAGAATTGAAAAGTCAGCTAATTCTTAGTTAAGGAGCTTCGACTAGTCGATACTAAAGAAAATATCTATAGTAGGTCCCTGATTCTGTTCTAGTTCACTAAGAAAGTCTCTAAGCTAGTAATATTCCTCTCTATTAACACGAATAGTCTTATAGAAGTCGAGCGGATAATGTAACGGCGCGGTAGGTGCGGTATATAGCTAGAAAGTCTACTATATATACTAAGGGCTGGGGGATAGATATACAGCCCTACTACTCGTACTATTACTCCTACTTAACTTCTGGTAGCCTAAGAGATAAGAAACTCGAGAGTCGTTGTCGTCTACGCTATCAGCCTCGGAGCTTAAGGCTCTAAAGTGCTTGCGCTTTAAGGGTGATGCCGTTAGTGTGGTCGTAGCTATGTCTTAAGCTTTATTAGCACGTCTATTATTAGAGGAAACTCTAGGTAAATAGTTAGCTAGATGAATGGTTTGTTTAGGACTAATTAAACCTACCTTATAACTAGTGCATTCAATGCCGTAGTGGCATTCTTCTACCATTTAGGATGAAGCATCTAACTATTATTACCCTCACGTTTATGTCCTCCCCCATTAAAAATGGGATCGTTGCGAAGGAGGCCTACGAGTTAATCCTTTAATTGCTTACTAGTATTGCCTTTAAATCTCTGCTTAGCTAGAATGCCTAGTTTACGGATTGCCTATTTGACTGCGGCTCTGAGGTTCTTATAGTTAGTAATGCTAAAGAAGGCCGTGAACTCCTCTATCTTAGGTTAACTAGTAGTGCCGGTCTGCTACGGCGTGAACTAGATGCCTATAGGCGCTTAGGTAGTAGAAGACATTGCCGATAGTCTTTTAGATGTTATAGAGACGTTTATGTTTTCGAATGCTTAACTTGTCGTAGGTAGGTCGCGCTGTTGTAACAGTCAGATCGTTTTATAAAGTGTAACTCTCGGTTTGCTTACTAGGCTTACTTTTTTTAGATACAGCAACCTGGCATTCGTTTACTTGTTTAATCGTTTATGCGTTTAATTAAGTGATGAGTACCTAGTCTTCAGGGTAGGTGAGGGTTAACTATATAACTAATACTACTCCTGCGGTAAGCAGCAGGGGAGACGGCGTAGTGTAGCTTTAGAAGAAGGACGTTGATAGAAGGGCATAAATAAAAGAAAGAAATAAAGTAAGGAATAATAATAAGAAACTAGTCGGCTATTATTTCCTAATTAGGCCTGTGGTTATTAAAGTGAACTAGATTTAGTTAAACGCTCCTTTAAGTTTAGTAGAAGCTGTTAGTGAAATATACTATTTTCTAATTAGGCCTATAGATATTGAAGTGAACTAGATTTAGTTGAACACTCCTTTAAGTTCAGTAGAAGCTGTTAGTAGAATACGTAAAGCCCTCTTACTTAGATCTTATAGTCTAAATAAAATGCACTATGTTTTGGTTAAATGAATAGGAGTTGCTTTAACTAAATGAAATGCACTATGTTTCGGTTAAATAAATAGAAGTTGCTTTAAAGTGAGATTTTTTAATTTAAACTAAGGCCAGCGACCTGAACTTTAGTTAAAGAGCGAATTAGTTCTTCTAGTAGAAAGTCTTCTAGTAAAGGCTATAAATAGCTGCGGGTGAATTAGGGGATAATAAATAAGAAAAAATAATAAAGAAGACCTTATAGGAGAACGAGAGCTGGTATAGAGATCTATATAATAAATGTTAATAAGGAGTAACAATCTCGAATAAATAGAGGCGGTAATAAAGAGTTTATAACCATCGTAATATATAGTGAAGTCCACAACCGGGAGCTACATATATCTGATAATAGGATTTTCCTAATGTACTATATTAGCAATTACCCAGTTAAGAGGATGCGAAACATACTATCTAGAGCTAAATCTACGCTATAATGCTTCTGCCTCTACTTGATTAACCGTGAGAAAATTAGCGTCGTAGATCGTATTATATGACTCCTAATTAACCTAGTTATTAACAAAGTACCGAGCGGGATTCTTACCACTCTTAGGCAAGTCTATAGAGATAATGTACATAGCTTTCATAACGTGGGCCAGCTTATACACTCGTACACTTTAGAGTTTTATAGCTCTATGGCTAGTAGTCGATGGCTATTCCCGTACTTTAGACATTCCGTGCATCTTGTTTATGCGCTATACGCCACTTCGTAGTATATAAAATAACTTTACTAGTACGCCTTAATAATAGATCGGGCGACGGGAGTACACAGACGGTACCGGGTCTTAAGTTTTAAAGACGAGTAGCACGCGAGCCGCGAGTAAACCTTAAGCCTCTAGTACTATGTTGCCCTAGCGGGTTATAGGCTCGTCATGCTCACAAATAAAGATATAATCGCGCCGCTAGATACCTGTATGCTACGGCACACCTTATATAGTCCTTAGTAACCTTATCGATATTATTAGGAGTCTTTCTATTCCGGCGCTAACACCGTATACTACTATATGCTATAACAAGGAGGTCGTCTACCTAATAAGGGTCGGGCTCTAGCACCTCCCTGTCTTCTATTAGCTAGTGTATACCTATAGCCTTCTTACGCATCTCTCGAATAAAGACTGCAATAGTATCTATCATTTCTAGAATCTAGAGGGCCTGTTATAGGGCGGCTACTATACGCTAGTACTTCGTTAATAAGCTGTAGTTTATACTAGTTTAACTACTCCGCTCGTCCGGTAGCACTCTTACCGTAGTCTATACTACACACTCGCCTATAGGACGATTTATAAATACTTAATTATTCTATATAGTAGCGGGCTCCTCCTAGACCGAGACATAAGTATTAATGTCCTTAAGATATAACTGCTAAAGGGACCGTCGGGCGTAAGTAAGGATCTAGACTTCATAGTTCTTATAATTTGTCCTCCTATATAGCTCTTTTACCGATTCGATATGTAAGTGTTCGGTTGATTTAGTACTTGTAGAAGTCGCGGGGCCGAATAGACGGATCGAGGGGACGACGTGCACTAACAAGTAATATTTTAGGAAATTAAAATCACTATCTTCGTGGTCTTTTCCCCTTACCTTGCGATACGTATTAATGAAGTGGCTAATCCGAATTATAGCGGCATCTATATATTTAAGAGTATCGTCGTTATGCGTGTAATATTAGGCTAATATATAGAAATTAACAACGGCCTATATACACTGTAGCGCGTTCTTTAGGCCGTATTTTATTAGTAGTAGAGTATATATTAGTACCATCACCTTTAACATGTTCTTCTAGTCTTTTCCTATCTACTGCTTTAGCTTTAAGAAACGTGGGAAGCGTCTAAGTCCTATATATAGTGGCATTTATGCGAAGCGGGTATTAATATTAGTAAGGATATCTAAATATACCATCTTCTCTGTACACCGCTTGCTAGTAGTGCGGTATTAGCTAGCTAAACTAGTAGCACGCATTTCGCCGTTAAGTAGCATTGCAGTCTACGATTTAACATGTATTACTAGACCTTTAAAGAGCTGGTGTAAGATATTAGTTATAAAGATCTTATAGTAATTAACGAGTTGATGCTTCTAAAAGAAGTTATCTACGTTATAAACCCATTTATTGATACTAGGACGGATGCGTTCCGTGCGCTACTTCTAAATCTAGGCTTATGTGGCGGCATAAGTGCGATCAATATAGCGCTGTTTAAGCTTTTCGCGAAGACTAGGTGGCACGGTATAAATTAGGCAGTACTGATTTCACTTTACACTAGTAGTAAGACATTGCTCCGGATAGTCTACTTATATTCCCGTAAAGATAGGGAAGCACTAGCATATACTACTATCTACGTAGATTACTTATATTTAAATATTATATCTATTAACTTATGGTACAGCTCTGCGCTAAAGTTAACCTAATGATCTATAGACGCACTAATAGAGAGTAACCTAATAAGAATACTATTAGGCCGTTTATAACTTCGACGCGTTTCGCCGTCGAGATTGCCAATAGTAAGGTAGACCGGCTAGGTAGACTTATTACTAGCATATTAAGTAAGAGCCGTTTTATCGGTATTAATAATAATAGGTATAATTATAGCGTCGTCTCTTTATAGTTCGGTCTACTTCTTCTACTACTAATCGTAGTTATGCGTCTCCGTGTATACCCTTAACTTATCGACCGATTCGTCTTTTATAGGAGCATAGTAAAGATTGTCCTTAAATAGGCGGTGTAAGAGGAGGAATTCAATAACACTTAAGACGTTCCAGTAATAGACTTTAAATCTTACACTTCCTCCGGATGCTATTTGAAATTTAGTAGAAAGCTAGGGCTCGCTAAGTGGACCTTTAACAAGACTATCTTAGATTTAGCGTAGATGCTTATCGTCGCGTAAAGTGACATTAGGAGAGAGCCTCTTTACTAATGTAATAAGGCTATTATTTGCCTGGCTCGTGTTGCGAAACTTATATATATACCGAGTAATGTCGTAATCCTCGGTATTTCTATAGTTACCAAGTGTTTCACATAAGGGAGAGAGATAGCTAGAATATAAGCTTAGTAATTATGTACATTTTAGAGTATAAAGTATATATACTAATACATGCGTGTAGTGCTGGCGCGAAACCCATGTTTATACTCCTAGTGAAACTGGATGGTCCTAGCTACGGACATATTAGTCCCTCTTACTATGCTATAGGTAGACGCGCTTGCGCTAGGCTTATAGGGAGTAGAGAAGACGACGTCTTCTAGATTATCGCCTACTATAATGTCACCTCCTAAAATGTCGCCTGCTAGAATGTCGTCTTCTAAACTATTATCTACTAGATTGTCGTTATCTATAACGTCGTTATCTAATTACTCTAATGAATCGCCTGTGTCGCTAGAAAGTAGAGTATATAGTAGGTCTTAGTCGTCGTCGTCTATATCGTTACGTGACTAGTTATACTCGGGAGACATTTCGATAGAAATAGGGACAGGGTTAATGGGTAGAGGGGAAGACGAATGCCGGCTAATAGGCGTTAATAGAGAAGGTATAACATGTAGTATCCGAGACGTATAGGGAATAACATTATTATTAGACGACGAAGGGACTATAAGGCTTAAAGCTAAAGGAGGAGGGTGTAACGTTGGTTCTATAGAGGCTATATACTACAACATCCGCCGTATGTAAGTTATGTTACTAGATTAGTAGCGGCGAATACCATGTGAATTCTTAAACGTTTTAGTATAAAACCTGCATATAAACCTGCCGCGCGGCATAATAACGATAAAAAGGGGTGCGGGATGTAATATACAAGGCGTGTTAGTAGTGTAAATAACTTGATATAATTTTTATTATCGAAGTCCTTAGGTGCTAAGAAAGTTGAAAGAAAATTAATAACTAAGCCTTAACGTGTAAACTGAATGAACCTAAATTCATCTAATGAACATCCTATATTTAGTATGATTATGTTAAGCGTTATTACGTGGGGGAGAGGCGAATAACTAAGCCTACTAGTAGACGTCGCTTAATGCGTAGTACGTGGGCATAAAGAAACTTCTACGGACGTATAGCGCTTTTCTTTATATAGAGTATACGCAGAACAAGTTCTAGCTAAGACTAGGACCTGAAATGCTACTAGTTAGGGGCTATTTAGGCCTCCTTTAGGCGCTGATTAGTAGTGTTTTAACTAAATAAGGTAGAGTAGTTACCGAACCGGAGGTCTCTCCTAAATTTTCAGGACCCTAAAGTTATAGATAAAGGTAACTACGTCGGTACTACCTTTAGCGGGATCGTGGCTGCTACGATCTAGAAGTTTGAGCTTTATAGTTAAGTCTCTAGGGTTACGTCTAACAACGCCTTGTTAAACTCTATAATATGTAAGATGTTAAGCCGTGAGCAGATTATTAATATAGAACGTAAAGTATCTAGGGACGAGGAAGGTGTTCGTGCTACCCTTCATAAAATAAATAAGGGTACTGTCTTATCGATACTAACTTTTAACGCATTCTATACCTTGCGCACGTTGTTCAGCTAGCTATTAGGGAACTTCTCTTAAACATTAAAGCGGAACTAAAGAACGACCATCTTTAGGATAGTCTTAACGAGAAGGCGTTAGCTAAGTCGCTTTATAAAGTAAAGCCGGATACTATAGTCTCGGTAATCTTAAAGGTACGTCACTTAAAAAGTGGTTCTGATGGTTCTAATGGTTCTAATGGTTCTAATGGTTCTAATGGTTCTAATGGTTCTAATAGTTTCAACGTTCTAGATTTGCGCTCGTAGAATCTTTATTAACTTTAGCTCGTAGCGTAAGGAAGCATTCGAATAAATCTAACAAGAGATTATTAAGCAGCGCGTCCCTAGTGAAAAGTTAGGTGTATAAAACCCTTTTAAGTTTAATCCTGCTAGCAGGTTCACTTATACTTAGACGAGGCCCCTTTGTATGCGACGCGATGTTAAGACTCGATAGGACTTAACCTATTTTATGCTTTATCGCGCGGTTCTATTACGACCTACTATCGATTAATTCTTCGTTATAAAGCCGTCACGGATAGCAAGAAGTACGAAGATCTTGTTTAGAGGCTTAGGCTAACTAAAGCGGAGTAGGAGGCTACCTATTTCCTCGCGCGTTTAACTGCGCCGTTCTACTAGTTTACGAAGACGATATCTGTTTCCTAGCGACCTATAATCCAGCTTGTCTTTTAGATCTATAATTAATTAATCACATATCTTAACAATGTTAAAGAACTGTTGGATATATAAAGGGAGAACAATTTCTAGAAAGCTATAACCGCAGCGATAGAAGCAGTGATAGCTAAGCTAACAAAATATTATAGCTAGACTTCTATAAAGCTTAGATACCTATATACACGAGCTACTCTACTTTGCCCTACGTAGAAAGCTGCCTTCTTCAGATCTAAGGAGTAGGTAGAAGGGAAACCTACTACGCCTAACGGAAAGATATAGGAGGCTCACTACGTTAATAGCTTAAAGCACTACTATTAAGAAAACTACTAGTACTAGGTTAAGGCTAGTCTTTAGGGAAGCACTAGATCTCAGCTTAAGGATGACTATAATATAGATAAACCTAATCCCTTCTTAAGCTTTTCCTCCCCTAATACTAGTGATGATGTAGAGGCTGCCGACTTTAATACTAAATAGGCGCTCTATAACGCTATACTAAAGCTAAAGGATCGCAACCCTTATATATAGTAGCGGGAGAACGAGAAATGATTCCCTCGGCTAGTAGCTGTAGCGAAGGACGTACTTGCAATACTAGGGGCAGGAATAGGTTTAGAGCGTGTCTTTAGTATAGCACGCTAGAAGTCGCCGCCGCAACGGAACTATAAACCGGAGACATTAAAGTAAATTATAGTATCTAACTACCGGCGGCGAACGATCGAGTAGGTAACCTTATACGCTCTTACTCTATGTAATAGGCTAGGGGGAGCTACACTTGTCTAGATTAAAGAAGAGGTTATAGATATATAGTAGGCAGTAAAAGAGCTACATGCTATATTTAGCCTAGGATTTATTAGGACTACTAATAGGTTCACTCGTAACATGGGGGCCAGAACCCTCAAGAGAGCGACGCGTAGGTTAGTATAATAGATTAGTCTATAATTCATAATTTTAAGAACACTCTTAACGCGTAATGTACCTCGTTTAACTCTTCACGCGTATGCGAATACAGTTGACTGATGTTTGTACTATTAGAACTATTAGAAAGAGGCTACCCGTGGGCCGACTTCCTACAGGCTAGGCCTTAGGCTAGCCCTAGGCGGACCCTTACTATAGCCCGACCTAATTAGGCACCATTAGTAGGCAGCCTTAGTCCTATAGCCTAACCTAAAACCTAACCTAAAGCCTAGCCTAGCCTAGCCTATTACGGACCGACTATGCCTACCGGGACCTCTAAATTAATATAATAAATAAAAGAGATCTCGTACCGTAGTAACTAGTAAACTATAAGAAGTAGTAATGTCAAGACAACACGTTAAATAATAATGCGAAGAGCTAGTTTAATAATAGATTATAGTTATTTCACATTTTGCACGGTAACGGGAGTAAATTACTACGGCGCGATGAGGTCGTAAGCTGTTTCACTTTATGTTTACGGGGACTATTAAGGAGACTCTACGTACTATAACGGCTGCGTTGCATCTGCAACTTCAGGGTCCTGAAAATTTAGGAGAGACCTCCGGCTCAGTACCTACTCCACCTCATTCAGTTAAAACACTGCTAATTAGCGCCTGAAGGACGCCTGAACAGCCCCTAACTAGTAGCATTTCAGGTCCTAGTCTTAGCCAGAACTTGTCCTGCGCATGCTCTATATGAAGAAAAGCGCTATACGTCCGCAGAAGTTTCTTTATGCCCACGTACTACGCAT